>Ga0208161_1002106_pt1 | contig 10218 bp, 17 predicted proteins | sample CB_VirMetaG_3_FD_184538 | JGI IMG/M metagenome (GOLD analysis project Ga0208161, IMG submission 184538) | Freshwater to marine saline gradient viral communities from Chesapeake Bay - CB_1508_1S Viral MetaG (SPAdes) (version 4) | ecosystem: Environmental > Aquatic > Marine > Coastal | place: USA... | reverse complement strand
CTATGGTTGTAACACCAAAAAGATTTCTTGATTGGGCAAAAACAATGACTGATCATTTTACAGAATATCAAGGTGATAAACAATTACGCTTTGATATTTTAGATGGCAATAAAGGTTTATATGTTACTTTAAACACTTACAAACCAGCAGAAAAAATAGCTTCCGTAGTTGAGGAAGTTGATTCAGATTTACCATTTTAATCACAAGGGGATGTTAACGCATCCCCTTTAATTTTTTAGTTATGGCTGATATAAAACTCGCAGAATTATACGATAATACCCCAGAAGATGATAAAAGATTTATGGAGGAACGCATTATAGCGTTGCAAGAATATCTTGCTAATAGTAGAAATGAAGTAACAATTTTAAGTAATACAATAAATCATTTAGAAAATATTATACAACATTTAGAAACAGAATTATCAAGATGCAAACAAAAGTAGAATCAAACGAACAGTATCATAGTAGTACAAGTATTTCAGCAAGTGGTTTAAAAACGATTTTTAAAAAATCAGTTTATCATTATTTAAATCAAAAATCTTTTTCAAGTAATTCTTTAGAACTTGGATCTGCAATACATACAATATTACTTGAGCCAGAAATATTTAAAAATGAATATTATATGATTCCGAAAGTGGATCGGCGAACAAAAGAAGGAAAAAGCGAATATAATAAACATTTAATGGCAGCTAATGGTAGAAAAATGATATCTACTGATGAAATGGAAATCATAGAACCTGTACTTGAAAATTTTAATAATCACGAATTAGCTAAAGAATATTGTGTTGGCAAAATAGAATTATCTCATTATGGTGATTTTATGGATATACCTATAAGAGTTCGCCCAGATGTTAAAGGATTTAATTTTATAAGTGATATTAAAACTTGCCAAGATAATTCTCCAGCAGCATTTAAAAAAGATATATACAAATATAATTATCATTTACAAGCAACTTTTTATAGTGATGCTTTAGGATTCCCAGCTGAAAATTTTCGCTTTATAGCTATTGAAACAAATTATCCTTATACAATAGAAGTTTATAGTTTAAGTGAGGAAATGATTGAAAGAGGCAGAAACGCATATAAATCTGCTATCGAAAGCTGGAAACTTTATTTAGATACAGGAGTTGTAAGTGGTTATAAAGGTTATGAATATGCAAAAGATGGTTCAATTTTAATTTAAATTTTATGGAAACAAAACTAACAGTCGAAAAAATTTTAGAAATATTTAATACACATTTTGAATTTGATATTTTAAAAAAATCAAGAGAGCGTAAATATGTTTATGCAAGAAGTATGTTTTATTATACAGTTAAAAGACATATTCCTCAAATTACTTTAACGTATTTAGGAAAATTAACGAAAAAAAATCACGCAACGATACTTTACAACCTTAAAGAATTTCATAATATTTACAATTATGATCCAGATTTTAAAAAATCTTATTTAATTTTAGAAAAAATTATTGATTTTGAAGCAAATAGTTTAAAAAGTATTGTTGAAAAGTCGAAAAAAGTGTATGGAATTGCAAAATTTATACACCCAGAAATTATAAAAAGAAATGGCAAAAAATCCATTTACAAAGTATTTATCAAAAGAGGATCATTTACAAAGAGAAGTGATGAATTTCATAGAAACTAAATATCCAAAAGTATTTGCTATTCACGTTCCAAACGAAGGTAGAAGATCTCCATTCGAAAGATATAAATTTAAATATCTCGGAGGGGTGTCTGGAGTTCCTGATATTTTAATATTTCAAAAAAACGATTTTAAATGCGGTTTAGCGATAGAACTCAAGGCTGGGTATAATAAACCTACGGACAACCAAAAAAAGTGTCTTAAAAGGCTTGAAAATGCGAATTGGGAGGCTTTCTGGTCTAATTCTTTTGATGACATTATAGAAAGGATAAATAATTATATGAAAAATGGCACAGTATAAAAGCGTTTTTTGGAATGAACTTGATCAACGTATGTGGCGAACTACAACCTCTATTGGGGATGTGCCTGTTAGATACGAATATATCGGTAGAATGACCAGAGCAGAATATGATTTACTAATAGAAGTTTTATGGGAAGTATTTGAAGATGAAAAAATAAAACTTTCAGAATTTCAAAGAATCTTTGGTGATATACGAACTTTTTGTGATCGAGTTAAAAAAATAGTAGAAGAAGCATAACAAAATGAATCGAAGTTATTATGCAGTAATACCAGCGGAAGTTAGGTATAATGATAAACTAACCCCTAATGCGAAGCTACTCTATGGGGAAATAACAGCACTTACAAATGATAAAGGGTATTGTTGGGCAACAAATAAATACTTTGCCGATTTATATCAAGTAAGTGAAGTTTCAGTATCAAAATGGGTTTCTCAATTAGTCGAACAAGCCTTTATTAGAACCGAAATAAACCACGAAGGAAAACGAAATATTTATCTTATAGGGCATAAAGATTTCTTTAAGGGGGGTTTAAGAAAAGTTAAAGGGGGGGTTAAAGAAAACTTTAAACCCTATATATATAGTATATATAGTAATAATAATACAAATAATAATAGTGTAAAATCAAAAAAAGAAAAATCATTTGCCGATTTTCCACAAGAGATTCAAAAAAGTTTTGTGCCTATTTGTAATTTATTTGATGAAGATTTAAGACCTAAAACCCCAGCACAAAAACGTGCTTGGTGTACAACGATTGATGAAGTAAATCGTATTGAAAAAATATCTCCAAAAAAATTATACTTACTCGTTAAAATAGTTTTACAAGATGATTTCTGGAAACAACAATTTTTAGCAATTCCGAAACTTCGTAGAAAAAATAAAGAAGGCACAAAATATATTGATGTCTTTATGTACAAATTTGGTAAAGATTTAAAACAAGTTGAAATATGAATAAAACAATAGCTAAAGAATTAAATGATTTTGCAATCGAAGTTGAAAAACGTTATTCAAGAAAAGATAGAGAAGGCAATTATAATAATGAAGATTTTAAAATTGCTGAAATAATTCCAACAAGTGATCATACAGCAACAATAATTTTTAAAAAAAATACTGGGAAACTTGCTGCTTTTTTGTTTTATTACATAGCTAATGGAGCATCAAAGGGTTGGAGGTATTTTGTACCTACTGATTCTCATATTACAGGATTCAGAGCATTTGAATTTTATAAATTACAAGTTGAACGAACAAACTATAAACAAAATTTTAAATAATGATCGAAGATTTTATTGATATTGGCATAGAGCCAAAAGGAACAGCAAAACAACAAAAACTAAAATGCCCAAAGTGTTCACATACAAGAAAAAACAAACAAGATACACCTCTTGCAATTAATCTTGAATTAGGATTATATAACTGTCATCATTGTGGATGGTCTGGCAATGTTAAACTAAAAGAAAAAAAGGAATATGTTTTACCACAAGTTATAAAAACAGATTTAAGTGAACGAACATTAAGTTATTTTAAACAACGTGGAATTACAGAAGCAACTTTAAAAAATTGGAAAGTAACTGAATCAGTTGAATATTTTCCTCAAATAGATAAAAAACGAAAGGCAATTAATTTTAATTATTATCGAGATAATCAATTAATAAATATAAAATTTAGAGATGCAGAAAAGAATTTTAAAATGGTTTCTGGTGCTGAACTTATATTTTATGGATTAGATAATTTAAATGAAATGGACACTGTTTATATAGTCGAAGGAGAAATGGATGCTTTAAGTTTTTTTGAAGCTGGTATATATTCAGTTTGTTCAGTTCCGAATGGGGCTTCAAAAGGAAATCAACGTTTAGAATATCTTGATAATTGTTGGAAATATTTTGTAGATAAAAAGAAAATTATTCTTTGTACAGATAACGATTCAGCAGGGCTTTCACTTCGTAATGAACTTGCTCGAAGATTTGGTAAATACCGATGTAAATATGTTGAGTTTGGTGAATACAAAGATGCTAATGAAGTTTTAGTTGAAAAAGGAGCAACTGTACTTCGTGATTATATAAATATAACAAAAGATTTTCCTCTTGATGGTATAGTAAATATTGACGATATTTGGTCTAATGTTTTAAATTATTCTGAAAATGGGATTACTAACTATAGCGTGGCTTTGGGCGATAGCGATGATTTCTTTAAAATTGCTTTTGGAGAATGGACAGTTTTAACTGGAATACCTAATTCTGGTAAATCTGATTTTTGTGATCAAATCTGTTGTAACCTTGCTTTAAAACACGATTTTAGAATAGCAATGTTTTCTCCAGAATCATTTCCATACGAGGCACATATAAAAAGAATAGCAAATAAATTAAATGCAAAATTTTGTGATGCTAATACATTAAATGCAAGTAAAACTTTTATAAAAGAACATTTTGATTTTGTAAAAATTGATCTTGAAAACCTAACACTTAAAAATATATTAGAAAAGTTTAAAGAACTTGTTTTGCAAAAAGGAACTAATATTTGTGTTATAGATCCTTGGAATACGCTTGACCATTCAGCACAAAGAGATTATACTTATGTAGGAACAATGCTGGGTGAAATAACACAGTTTTGCCAACAAACAAACACGCATTTATTTTTAGTTGCACATCCAAGAAAAATGGATATAGATAACGGAACATATCGAGTTCCTACTCCCTATGATATATCTGGATCAAGTGACTTTTTTAATAAGGCATATAATTGCATTACTGTTTATCGTAATCTTGGGCAAAAAACAAAATATGATTCAGATAGCGTACAGATATATGTTCAGAAAGTAAAAAGAAAAGAAAACGGACAACAAGGAGATTTTATGTTAGCACCAGATTTTAAGAATGGGGGGGTATATAAACAAATAGATGAAAAAAAGCAAAGATTTACTGTAATGTCTGATCAAATACCTTTTTAATTATGGATATAAATGTTTTAGATTTATTTAGTGGTATAGGTGGTTTTCACCTTGGATTAGAAAAAGCAGGTTTTAAAGTAAATGCTTTTAATTCTGAAATAGATAAATATGCAATAGATGTATATAAAAACAATTTTAAAAACTCAACTTATGTCGGATCAGTTACAAATATTCAGTCAAGAAACTTACCAAGAATTGATGCCATCACTTTCGGAAGTCCTTGCCAAGATTTTAGCCTCGCAGGAAAACGCAAAGGTCTTGAAGGGTATAGAAGCTCCCTTATTAGCGAAGCAATTAGACTCATTAGCGAGTGCAGACCACGTTTTTTTATCTGGGAAAACGTTAAAGGAACTTTCTCCAGTAATTCTGGCGCAGACTTTTGGGCAATTATCCAAGCCTTTGCCAACATTGGGGGTTATAGACTTGAATGGCAACTGCTTAATACAAAGTGGTTTTTACCCCAAAATAGAGAGAGAATCTATCTTGTCGGATATATTGGAAACGAAAGTGGAGGACAAATATTTCCTATCAAAGAAATTAATAACAACATTGATAAAAAGATCAGGAACAAAACAAGGAAATCAACAAGTAAGCAAATTGCACATTCACGAACTTTGAGTAGTAGAATACATAAAATGGGAAATGATGATACTTATATAAAAGTTAATTCTAATACAAAAAAAGGTTATGAAATTGCCAAAAAAGGTGACAGTATTAGTTATTCAAACCCAAATTCAAAAACAAGAAGGGGGAGGGTTGGTAAAAATATTTCACAAACTTTAGATACTTCTTGTAATCAAGCAATATTTTATGACAAAATAAGAAGATTAACACCAATAGAGTGCGAAAGATTACAAGGTTTCCCTGATAACTGGACCAAATATGGAACAAAAGGTTTAATTTCTGACACACAACGCTACAAAATGTGTGGAAATGCTGTGACTGTGAATGTGGTAGAGGCAGTAGCAAATAATATTAAAAAGACAATATTTTAAATGACAATAAACGAAAAACATTATAAAGCATTTAAGTGGTGTTGTGATAATAATATTAGAATTTATCCAAAACTAAAAAAAGGCAAGTATATACTTGTTTATGAGATAAATGGAGTTTCTAAAACAAGTGGTAAAGAATATGATGTTAAATACTATATGGATGCTATCTGGGAATTTTATTTATTTTTGTACAATAAGTTAAATAATGCTACAAATTGACTTTTTTCCGATTTATGGTGGAATGATTGGCATAAATTATTCGAATGAGGATATAGAACAATTAGAAGTAATTGCAGATGATAAAAGACATACATTACAGTTTTTTTTCTTAATTTTTGGTATAAATATTCATTGGTTTGTTAATAATGGATAAAGTAAAAAATACTTGTAATTGTTGGCTTGAAGTTGGCAAATGTTACTGCGAAATACAAACAAAAAAGGATGATAAAAAAAGTAAACATATCGGTAATAAAACCGAACGAAGAAAATCCACGCTACATAACTGACGCTAAATTTAAAAAGTTAGTTAAATCCATTAAAGAATTTCCTGAAATGCTTGAAACTCGACCTCTCGTAGTAGATGAAAATATGATTGTGTTAGGGGGGAATATGAGATTAAAAGCATTAAAATCAGCGGGGGTGTTTGAAGTGCCTGTACATCAAGTTAAAGGTTGGACAGAAGAACAGAAGAAGGAATTTATTATAAAAGATAATCTCGGTTATGGTGAATGGGATTGGGATATGGTAGCTAATGGATGGGATATACAAACATTAAATGATTGGGGTTTAGATATACCACAATTTGAAACCTATGATGAAGAAATAGAAGAAGAAGATGAAAATTATACAAGAAAAATAGAAGCACCAATCTACGAGCCTACTGGAGAAAAACCAAAAATTAAAGACCTTGTTGATCAAAATAAAGTAAAAGAATTAATAGATAAAATTGAAAATTCTAAAATAAAAAAACAAGACAAAGAGTTTTTAAAATTAGCAGCTTACAGGCATTATGTTTTCGATTATAGTAAAATTGCTAATTACTATGCGCATTCAGATAAAGATGTTCAAGAGTTAATGGAAGATTCTGCACTAATAATAATTGATTATAACAAGGCAATCGAAAATGGATTTATAGAATTAAGTGAAGAAGTTGCTAAATCTTTTATAAATGAATGATTTTGCTGTATTTATTTTAACCTATGGAAGAGCAGAAAAAGTATATACTTTTGAAACTCTAAAAAAACAAGGTTATACTGGAAAAGTATATTTTTTATGTTCTACAGATGACAAACAACTTGGCAATTATAAAAAATTCTATAAAGACAAAGTTTGTGTTTTTAACAAAGAAGATTACATAAATAAATTTGATATTGGAGATAATTTTGATGATCGTAGAGTAGTAGTATATGCGAGAAATGCTGTTTTCGATGTAGCAAAAAAATTAAATATTAAGTATTTTTTAGTTCTTGATGATGATTATACAGACTTTGGATATAGGTTTAATAATGAATTAAAGTATGTTTATAAAGGGATAAAAAACCTTGATACTGTTTTTAAATCAATTCTTAAATTTTATAAAAAAACAAACGTTTTATCAATAGCACTTGCGCAAGGTGGTGATTATATTGGTGGTAAAGAATCTGGTTTTGCACAAAAAGTACAATTAAAAAGGAAATGTATGAATACTTTCTTTTGTTCTACTGATAGAAGATTTAACTTTATTGGCAGAATCAATGAAGATGTAAACACATATGTTGCTCTTGCTACAACAGGGGGGGTGTTTTTTACAACTTCACAATTATCAGTACAACAATTACAAACACAAAGTAATTCTGGCGGTTTAACTGAATTTTATTTAGATGGAGGAACTTATGTAAAATCTTTTTATACAATTTTATTTTCCCCATCATCAGTAAAAATTAATTTAATGGGTAATAAACATAAAAGGTTACATCATAAAATAAAGTGGAATAATACTGTACCAAAAATATTAAGTGAAATACATAAAAAATAATTAAAATATTTTTTTATTATTAAAATTTATTTTATATTAGCACTATAAATAAAACAATAACAAATGCAAACACAATTTAAAAATATAGGTTATTTTATAGAATATATAATTAATACTAAATTAATAGGTACTAAACTTATTGATCAACCAGATAGAGAAGAAATAGGATATTACTCTACACAACATCACACAGCTGATTCAGATATAGTTTTTAATAATAAAAAAAGAATTAAAAAAGGTCAATCTTATTATACAAGATTATATCCTTTGTGTGGAAGAAAAAATTAATAAATAATAAAACAAAGAAGTTATGATAATTACACAAAACACAAGTTTAGCTTATTTAGAAGCAAAAGGATTAGCAAAATGTTATAAGGCTTATGCAAAATATTTTGCTGGAGAAGATATTACGGAAGTAGGGTTTAATGAACAAACAGGTTATGTTTATATAGCTTTAGAATTTGATTCAATACAAATAGCATCAGCTTTTGGTAAAGAAGTAGAATATATTTATACTGATTTTGAAACTGGTGAAGAAACTTTTTATGAATCTTTCGAGGATTATGAGAAAGAACGTATTTGTACTTTTGATATATAATATTTTTCAAAAACCAGAGGGGGGTATAACTCCCCTTTTTTTATGTAATTTTGTAAAATGAGTCAACAAAATTCAACAGCATTAAAAAAGAAAGCAATGTTAGAAGCACTTGAAAAAACTTTAGGTGTTGTAACTACTGCTGCTAAAATGGTTGGGATTGAAAGAACTACGCATTATAAATGGATGGAATCAGATAAAGATTATAAAATTAATGTAGAAGATCTTCAAGAAGTAGTTTTAGATTTTGCTGAATCAGCACTTCATAAAATGGTAGAAAATCATAACCCAGCAGCAACTTTATTTTTATTAAAAACAAAAGGCAAAAAAAGAGGTTATGTTGAACGTCAAGAAATTGAACACAGTTCAGATGTCGAAACAGATATAATTTTTGAAATCCACAAGAGAAAAGAAGAATCTGAAAGCTAATGTTCAGCTCGAACATTTAGTAAAATCCGAAAAACGATTTGCCGTATTACAAGGTGGAACTCGTTCTGGTAAAACTTTTGCTGTTTGTCAATATTTAGTTTATTTAATTCGTAAATCAAAAAAACCTTTAGTAATATCTGTAATTCGTAAAACCTTACCAGCTTTAAAAGGTTCTGTACAGCGTGACCTTATTTCTATACTACAAGAAACTGGAACTTATTACGTTGGAATACATAACAAGGCAGAAAATACTTTTAGATATAAAAATCATTTAATAGAATTTTTATCTGTGGATGAACCTCAAAAAATTCGTGGTCGAAAAAGAAACATTGCTTTTTTAAACGAGGCAAACGAATTAACTATTGAAGATTTTAGGCAAATCAATATGAGATGTACTGATAAAATGATTCTTGATTTTAACCCTTCAGATGTTTCACATTGGATTTATGATGAAGTAATACCAAGAGAAGATGCTGATACTTGGATTACAACATACAAGGATAATATGTTTTTATCTGAAGATTTGATTTATGAAATCGAAAGAATGAAAGATCGAGATCCTGATTATTGGAGAGTTTATGGCGAAGGACTTCAAGCATATTATTCAGACAGACAAATATTTTCTAATTGGCATTTTATTGATTATGCCGATTTTCCACAAACAGATACAATTTATCTTGGACTTGATTTTGGATTTGCCCACGATCCTCTTGGAATTTGTGAAGTAAGAAAAGTGAATGATAAACTTTACGTTCACGAATTATGTTATAAACTTGGTATGACTAATTCAGATATTGTTAAATTTATTTCTGATTGTGGTCACGCAGACAAAGTTATTTATTATGATGCCGCTGAACCTAAATCTGGTGAAGATTTACGCAGGGGGGGTCTATTAGCAAAACCAGCTGTAAAAGGTCAAGGTTCTGTAAACGCAGGAATTAATCTGCTAAAAGAATATGATATTTATCTTTCTAAAGAATCAAAGAATTTTATCAAAGAATATCAAACCTATTATTGGGATCAAATGAAAGATGGAACAATCATAAATAAACCAGTTGACAAGAATAACCATTTATTTGATGCACTACGTTATTGTGTTTATAGTGCTTATGGAAAAGGTGTCGACTTCTTTGTTATTTAATTATTACTTTTGTAAAAACATTTTTTTTAATGGCATCCATTTTAGACAGATTAAAAAAGTTGGTGACTAAAAATGGTCAAAATACCAGCGAATATTTCAACAGAGCAATATATAATTATCTTGGTGATTCAATAGTTTGGAATCCAGAAAATGATGAAACTTATAT
>Ga0208161_1002104_pt1 | contig 10227 bp, 22 predicted proteins | sample CB_VirMetaG_3_FD_184538 | JGI IMG/M metagenome (GOLD analysis project Ga0208161, IMG submission 184538) | Freshwater to marine saline gradient viral communities from Chesapeake Bay - CB_1508_1S Viral MetaG (SPAdes) (version 4) | ecosystem: Environmental > Aquatic > Marine > Coastal | place: USA... | reverse complement strand
ACCCGTGCTGATCGGCAACCCCGTCGCGTTGGTCAGCGTGCCAGAGCTCGGCGTGCCCAAAACACCACCATTGACAACAAACGACCCCGCCGTTCCGACGTTGACCGCCAGAGCCGTCGCGACGTCCGTGCCCAACCCGCTCACACCCGTGCTGATCGGCAAACCCGTTGCATTGGTCAAGACGCCCGAAGCAGGAGTCCCCAGCGCAGGCGTCACCAGCGTCGGACTGACAAAATAATCCACCATTTGCACGACATTCGTGCCGTCCACGTACAGATGCGCCTTGGCCCCATTCGGCACCGTCACGCCCGTACCAGCCGAGGTCTTGACCGTGATGCTTTGTCCGCCAGTCGTGTTGTTCTGGACGATGTACTGCTTCTCGATGGTGGGCACAACCAAGTTCCGGGTGCCGGTAATACTACCCGTCACATTGATGACAAGGTTTCGTTGCGCCTGAGATGAGTTAGAGTTTGTGTACCCAGCAGCCCAGTCGTAATCGGCATCAGACGGAAACGCTGCCGTGGCATAACCCGTGATCGACTCTTCAATCGCCCACTTGAAGTTGTTGTTGGTCAGGTTCCCCCAGTTGGTGTCGCCTGTTCCAAGAAGTTCAATCTTTAGATTGTCTGACCAAGTTGACATAGTTTGTCCTTATGGGATCACCGGAGTCCAGACTGTGGTGTTTGTCGGTATCGCGTTCCACGACGTCACGTCGTCCGAGCCTTCAAGCAAAATACCTATCGGAGGGAACCCACCCTCCTGCAACAAGAAGTCAGGGAACCCTGATTCGAGCAATATGCGTCCAGTTGCCGCGTTGTTATAGGTCGGCGACCCGGGGGTTGGTATCGGCGTCCAAACCGTCATCACCCAATCCTTACAACCGCATCAGTTGGGTTTGCAGGGGGGAACTGAATCTGGAAGTTACCACCCGACACAGTCTTAACTTCACCAAACTCAAACACCGCGACAGCCCGATTCGCTTTACTGCTGTTGTAGAGCAAGGCCCCACGAGCACTGAAGTTGCCGGACGTCCACGTCGTGTTACCGAAATCAACGTAAGCGACCCCTTGAGAGAGGGCCACAGAAACGCCAGTGAGCGTGTTACCCCCCGCCGTATATCCAGCACCTGATGTCTCGTTTGCAGTCGTATAGACCGTTGTATCAGGCCCAATCGTGGCGTTGTTAGTGTAGAGCGCCACCTTGAAGGTGTCGTTCAGGAAGTCGTGGATACCCTCTAGTAGTTCTTCCTTGAAGCTGTTGCAGGGTCCAGCGGTAATCATCACTTCACCTCGTTCCGGACCTGACCACTACGATATGTATCCTGCCTCAACTTCCCATCCGCAAACTGCTTGTAGAGCACCATAGCCTGAGCGTACAGCGTCTCATATGTTTTGAGATCGAGCTCAGAACCCTTCGTGAACCGGATAGCCTGAATCAGTGTGCCATTCAAGAGCGCCGAATCGAATGCATCACCCAGCCACGTCGTACCCGCAGTCACGATGGATTCAGGGTATGCCGCATAGTGCAGCTCAGTGCTATAGGCCGCATCAGGCGTCGGGCCAAGGATCAACGTACTAGCGTCAAACAACGCATAATGCCTTGGTAACCCTGTGTCTGCCCCGTCGGGGTAACACTCTCGGATGAAGTTAACATCCTTGTCGAGTAAGTACTCGTAGTCTCCGTTGGCCTTGACGACCGCCAAAGAGAAAACGTACAGGAAGCCCGTAGGGAGTCCTAGGTACTTGTTGCCGATAGTGACTGAAGCCGTGACATTCTTACGAAGCGCAGGGGGCTGTGCCGACTGGTAGATAAGCTGCTCAGCCTGCCTCGTAAGCGTATCAAGGATTGCATCGGGGATCTCAATCTCAACCGTATCCTTGACCGCAGTCTTAAGATCAGCGTAGTTCACGCCATCGGCCCTCGGGCCATGGTGCCCTTAGTCGCTGCGCCCGTCCCACGGATCTTGATCCCACCGCCCTTCTTGAGTTTGGTCAGCGGCTTGCCCGGGTGCATCGCCTTCTCGTGCTTGTGCACGGCCTTCTTAACTTTATCCATAGCGGCTTTCATACCAGCTCCTAAGAAATGACAACGGTCACTGTACCAATGTTAACCGAAAGCTGCTGCCCAAACAACGGCACGACCTGCGATCTACTCTGCGGATACCCAGTAAAGTCTGGCCTTGGGTCACGGATTGCTTGAGGGTCTTGGACAGGGAACGTACCCAACTTCAACTGCGGGTGGCTTGGGTTCCAGCACTCGGGGCAGGCCAGTATGTGGACCGGGACATCCTTGACGATGAGTTCTTTCAACTGTCCAAGCTTGAACCGAAACCCACAGATGTCACACTCTGAGAGCGCGTTACCTCGTCTGGCAAACTTGTCGCCCATCACCGAGCCCCATAGATCCTAGGCACAAACCGTACGGACGCCTTCTCCCTATCCTCACCCGCAGCCAGATTGAACTGCTCCTCGTACTCCCTCTTGAGCATATCTACACGGTTCATAAGATCAGGAGTCTTGAGGGCGATGTGATACGCCAGCCCTGCAGCTATTGCAGGTAAGAATCGAAATGGGGCGTCCGGGGTATTGATACCCGTACCTGCGTCTTGGATTCGCCGGAGTCTGTAATAGAAGAGGGTGTAGGGAGTGGAAGAATCTGGAACCGGCCAAAGAGTAAACCGGGGTTGGTCTCGTAGGCGTTCGACAAAGATTTGAATTGGACGCCCTTGCGTAAGCTTAGTCGGGATCGACGCATACGTCGAAACACTGATCCGAGAAATCGTAAGGTCCGACTGAAGTGTCGGGTTACCTGCGCCGGTCCGGATAACATGTTCGATGATGTCAATCGTATCGTCAGGGAGGTTGTATGTGGCCGTACCGGGTGTCAGCACCTGAGTGCCCGCCTCAAGTGTCCAGAGGTTTATGCCTCGGTTAGCAAACTCGATAGTCAGCAGATTCATCGACCTGCGAGCCGTCCGCAGGTCATAGCCCGAGCGCATCTCACGACCGGCACGCTCCCACGCCTCTTCAGCAAGTTCTGCGAAGTCTAGATTGAAAGCGGTCGTGCCTGAGGTTGTCATGTATCCACCTAGTATCGGTTAGGCCAGCGCTTCATTACTTCTTAAAGCCCTTGAGCGTTTGGGCCAGCCGAGCCCTCTGACCCATTTTACCGGGTTTCTTGGCTGCAGCAGCGAGCTTACCTGCAGGGATCGTCTTACCTTCCTTGACGCCCATCGCCTTGCGGAGCGACCCGGGCTTAGAGATTGCGTCTTTGATCCAGTTCTTGGTAGCCATCACCTATACCTCGCTGTCTTAGCCGCGATCTTGGGCGGCTGCTTCACGAACTGCTTACCCTTGGCCTTGCCCGCACGCTTTGCTCGGGTGGTTGCCGCGTACTCGGCAGGGCTTAGGGCTTCAATCGCTGCTTTCGGCAGGTACCGCTCACCGGTCTTAGAGGACGGCTTGCCACTGCGTGTGGCCCATTTCTGGGCTGTCCAATCTTTGAGAGATTGTTGAGATGGTTTCATATCAAAGCCCAACCACCTTTAGAATACTCTTGAGGCATCTGCACTTTATCACCTCTTAGACTTTTTAGCACTTGTTCAGCTTCAGCCGCGTTACGCCTACGCCGGTCAATCCAATCTTGCTCACCAAGGCTAGTTTCTCTGGGTGTAGCAACAAACGGAGTCACCACCTCACCCACTGCTTCTCTCAACGGACCGTAATCACCTTGGGTCGCAGATTTAGCTGCGCCAGCCAACCCTGCAATTCCAGCAGCCACTCCAGCTTTACCAGCCAATCTAGCTGGCTTGGGCCAAACTTCGGTAATTTTGTTGCCAAAGTGAACGCCCCTACCAGAATCCCCAATTGGGCTTTCACTTCTATAAATCTCTACAGGATGCAATCCAATTTCTGGGGTAGTCTTATATGGTACGGTGGCAATAGATGTCCCAGCTTTTCTAGGGCCATAATCTTCTAACAACTCTAACTTGGCGTACCCTGTTGGCTTCCCATCTTTTACTATAGGAACAAAACGAGTCGCCATATCCGGGTTTTGAAAAAACGCTAACTGAGGCAAGTCTTGTGGGGTAACAAAAACAGTTTTGCCAGAGCGCGGTTGTAGCCCGGTAGTTGTATCTCGGTGATTACTCCCACTCCTATTGCGGGTAGTAGTGGCGTTTGCATGATGGGCATAAGTAGAACCACGCTCAGTTCTAAAAACCGAATTTACGTCTGGTAAATTAAGTAACGGTTCATAGTCCATTGTGCGACCTTATTTGTACCCGCCGCCCTTAGCCTTGTACTGCTTGGCAAGAAGCTGAGCTTTACGGGCCGACCACTGCCCTGCACCAGTACCCTGAGTTGCCTGACCCTTAATCTTCTCGAACAAGGCTTTACGCATCCCGGGCTTGGTGTAGTTACCGGCTTCGTTGACTTTGGACTTTACAGCGCCGCCCTCAGCATACACCTCGAACTCATCACCATCCTTACGGTGCTTGATCTTTGGCATCTTGCGTGGGGATATGATCCCCATACCACGTGAAGGCATCATAATCGACCCCTTTGGTTCTTTACAAGAGTTGCAATCCCACCCGAAGAAAAATAGGGCTCTTGCCTCGGAGGCGGAAGTTCTTTAGCGGATCGAAGTCGGTCTATCAAACTAAATATCCCCCGCAACGCCTTAGGTAAGGCTAGAAGCCCCATCTCTGGATAAACAGGTTGTATCGCCTGTTGCTGACGTAGCGGTGCGAGCCGCGCCAAGTTGGCCTGTGCATCTGCCTGCTGTTCCGCCCGCTCGTAATCCTGAAGCCCCTCAAACGACCTCTCAAACGCCTCTTCGTTCATCAGTTGGCCCAACGCCAACTGCGCATCCGCATCCCGCTCCGCATTTTCATAATTCTTTAAACGCAAAAGCGACTCGTAAAACGCAATCTCCTTCCCCAACCGGTCCATCTCAGCACGGTCCTGCTCCACCGCCTTCTGCACCTCCTCATTCACCGTGCCCTGAATCAACTCATCTTCTTCGTACTTTCTCAAACCCGCCATGTGCCGATCCAACTCCCGCAACGCCTCCTGATTCCGCTCAAACGGCACCATGTCCGAGGTGTACGGCTGCAAACCCCGCTTCTGCCGAGTGTCCGACTCCGACGAGATGTTGCGCAACTCTTGCTGGTAATCCTTCTCGATCTGCTGCGTGCGGTCGTAGTAGTCGCGGCTGATCCGCTCTTGGACTGGATCCCGATACAGGTCGGACTCTTTTATACCCCTAGGAAGCCGCATGCCTTCGCCTGCCATGCGAGTGTGGAACCTACCCACACGACCCGTATTCGGGTCCTTCCACTCGAACTCTGATAACCCCATACGCCTAGCCGCTTGAAATGCGAGCCCTCGCGGGACCGCACCTTGTTTAGCTAGTAGTAGTGTGAGTTCGTCTTGCATGGCTTAAATAAATTTACCTCGGGTCTTACCCCGCTGAGCGCAGCCATCAGCACGTTTAGAGGCAGAGCTTACCGAACCACCCTTCTTAAACGGTGCTTGATTGTACGACTCATACTCGCGGGCTTCACGAGGGATACGGTCCATGCGTCGACGAGCCTCCTTAAACCCTTGCTCAGCATCAAGACGCTCAGTCGGCATCAAGCGTGAAAAGATGTCAGTTTTGGCTTTCTCAGCCCCCTGCATATCCCTACGCGCTTTGTCAATTGCCTTCTGCTCTTTCTCAGTCGGCTTACGTACAGGAAATCCAGCCATGTTAGCAACTCCCGCCTTTACGCATCTTAACCATCGTGCCTTTGGTTTTACCTTTCTTGGCAACACCGTCGGCAGACTTATGACCCGCAGCAAGACCGCCAGAAGCCATTTTCTTCATGCCTTTGGCTTCAGCCATCTCATGCTTGATCATAGACTTCGGAGCGCCTTTCTTTTTCATAAAGGCGAGTTCTTTACCCATCATTGCTTTAGACTCTTTCATTTCACCACCTTTGGAAAAACGGCCTTTGTCGGCCTGAACGAACTCACGAGCTACAGATTGAGGGATACCAAGCTTCTTGGCAAAGGAGGGGTCGTGTGCGGCAGCTCGCATGGTGCGAGCTTGTTTTGGAGTGCTAGAGGGCATTTTGACTGGATCTTCGATTAGTTGCAATAGTGTCAAGCTTGCGCTCTATCCGGTCAAACCGATCTAGAAGCTGTTGGACATCCGCACGGAACTCCGAGCGAGTGATGTGGTCCCGAGCAACTTCTTCACGGGTTTTGTTCAGCAGGATGCTGAGACGGGTCAGTTCAGCAAACTTTTCTTTCACGATATACCCCAGAAGAGCAACGATTGCTGTGAGGATTACATTCCAGACCATCATTTCCATTTGAGCACCCTAGCACTTCCAAGCCCGTAAAGATTTGTTGATACGACTGTTTGGGTCGTTCGCTGTCTTTGCAGACGTCAACTTTTTCTTCATCCCGGTCATCCGGGCACAGAACGAATCTCGTCTGGAACCGCCTTCAGGCTGCGGGGGCTTTAGTCCCGGCTTGCCCGGGTTAGCTGCATTATAACTGGCACGGCCCTTCGCGTTCAACCCACCCTTCGGGTTCTTACCTTCTTTCCGGGTCCAAGCAGGGGTCTTCATTTCTTACTCCGCATGTCAATGATCTTCTCTAGTGTGCGCCCACCAAAGTAGAAGCTCATGATGAGCATTCCCCACTGCCCAAGCAATTCGACATAGTTCGCATTCGTATCCTTACCAAAGGCAGACATCATCGCAAACGTAAAGTATCCAGCCAAGATGAAGATCAGTGTCATGGGGCGGATGTTCTTAGACAGCCAGCTATCGGATCGCATATCAGCTTCATGGCGATCTGTCAGGTTCTGTTGTTCCAGTTTGAACAGTTCTGTTTCATTTGCCATTTTGGCAAGCTCACCAGACTGTTGCAGTTCGGCCAGTGCAGCCTGAGCTTTGGCCTTGGCTTCTGGATCGGGCAAGACCTTATCAAGAACCTTGCCAGCAAAAGGAAGTAACGCACTAAGTGCTGGGAGCATCTCGTTTCTCCAGTGCTGTGGACAAAGACTTGCGACCGACGACACCACCAATTGCACCGATACACAGCAGCATGACGTCTTTCAAGATTCCGAGAAAAGCCTCATCAATAGGCGATATACGGTTCATGTCATGCTCAACAAACATCACACCGAAAATGATCGAGAACACAGACACGACCAAGATCGCTGTCAGCGACAGAACAATCGTCGCCCATACTCTCGTTTCAATGTCCTCGTTTGTCATGGCTGAGCAATGATGAATGCGACAATGTGCCACAAGATCAAACCCCCAGTGAACAAAATCACGGCAATAAAAGCGTAATCCGTCACCATCCTGATCAACTTCTTGCGCCGCCTAAGCTGCTCATACACCATCTTTTCGCGCTTTTCTTTAATACTGCGACGCATCATAATAAATTCGTTGTACCCCTCTTTCCCGAGCCACCACAGTTCACCCAACGTGAACATGTGCCGGATCTCTTCTTCCATTTGATTAATCTTAATTTTCGCGGCATAGGCATCGAACGCTTCTGCTGTCGCGCTCTTCGTAAAGACCAGTTTCTTGAACAGCGGCGGTGGCTTGTTAGCATTCTCCTCCTCTGTCCTCATCCACTCTTGTAGATCAGCAACAGCACCGGCCCATTTTCCTAGCTGAGAAAATACATCCTCAGCCTCTCGACCGACTTCAACAGCAGCTTTCAATCCGTTAAAAACAGCCGTCGCTGTGGCTAAGAGCGAGACTGGATCGAGCACTTACGCCTCCAAGAGCGTTGCGATACGCCGCGCCCAGCCACGGGAGAACGACGGCCAGCCGGACATCGAGGTCATTGCCGTCAGGCGTTTTGCAAGCATCCGGCGCAGGATACCTTCGGAGCTCAACTCGTTCACCGCAGCTAGAGTCTTGGGTCCGAGGATCCCGTCAGGCGTTGCGCCGACCGCCTCTTGCAGCCACCGGATCGCGGTCACCGGACCAGAGTTTACCCCGGCGTCGAAGACGGCGTAGCGCAGCAAAGAGGGAAGACTTTCAGCCTGAACAGCGTCCCAATAAGACTTTCGATAGATGGCCTTTGCCAGACTGACCGGCAGGTCTTTCATGTCCCCCTCATAACCATGCTGTCGCGCAACAGCAACGGTGACTCCCCACATGGTTTGTTTTCCTGTATCATGTGGGTGATCTGAAAACCCCCCTTCATGCCCAAGAAGGGTGTCAAACGCGGAGTCAAAATCCATCATGCCTTCCTTCATAGACTTGACCGGACAACGATTTGGAAGACTGGTTGTTATACAACGTGCCGAAAGTCGTACCAACAGTTACGGAAAACCCTTGATATTCTGGGAGTGCGTTTGCGACTGTGGATCTACGTCCGTTGTGAGGGGCGGCAAACTGACTGGAAAAAAGACCGCCTCTTGTGGATGCTATCAACGGGAGCAAGCAAGCAAAACCCATTTGATTCACGGCAAACGAAACACTCGAGCATACGGCGCTTGGTACAGAATGAAAAACCGATGCTACAACACAAAAGACAAACGATTTCATCTTTGGGGCGGGCGCAACATCACGGTTTGCGATGCTTGGAAGAATAATTTTATGGCGTTCTACAGCTACATGGGGGACCCGCCCCCCAACACGTCTCTGGATCGGATCGACAACAACCGAGGCTACGAACCCGGAAATGTTCGATGGGCGACCCCGTCTGAACAATCTAACAATCTTAGAACAACGAAGACGATTGACCTGTTGGGGGTCAGTAAAACCATTACTGAATGGGCTAGTGAATTTGGATGTTCTAGGGACGCGATCAAGCTTCGTCTGCGAAGAGGCCAGACAATTGAACATATCGCCAAAGCGTTTGGCTATGGCCGTCCCTAGTACTAAATCCATCTAAGCAGCCTCGGCTAGTTCAGCGGCTTGTGAGGGTTCGGGCTCGGGTTGTTTTACCTGAGGTGCTGCTTGCTCTTGGATCGCTTGCACGAGCTGAAACACCTCGCCGTAGGGCCGGGTGCCGAGATATTGCAGAATGGCGTTGACAAGAGACAGATTCAGGTTGACGGGTTGGTCGTTCATGCTTGGCTCCAAGGCATCCCGTTCGCAGTCGTGGGGTGCAATTGCTTCTCGACCTTGGCGGTGAGCGTGGCTTCGATCTCGGCCTTCTGGTCGCCCAAGGCGGTGTACACCCAGCCCAGCACGGTCTGTTCGGTCAGATCCTCGTAAGGGATGAAGTTGTCCGATTCCTGCGTGTAGACCGTCGTGCCGCCGTAGAAAGCAGACGCCGAGTCTTGAGAGGCCGTGCAGCCCCACGCGACAGTGATGACAAACCCGTTGGACAGATCGCGGGTCATGTTTTGGACTTGCCAGTTGATGTTCATGCTTGCTCCTTAGTTGAGATCAACCCAAGACGACCCATCATAGAGTCGCAACTTATTTGTGCCAGAGTTGTAGTACACATCACCAGCTTCTGCACCAGCAGGATCGGCTGCAAGTGGAACAAAGCGCACTTGTCCTGTTGATTTAACTCTGACTCTTTCGTTAACTGCGGCAGATAAAACCGTATTTATTGACAAAGAACCTGAGTGAGCGCCAGTTGTATTAGTTTCAATAACACTACCGACTAGCGCATAATTGACAGCAGCATTGCTAGCATTGTTTGCTTGTAATGCGACATAGGTGGATTGGCCTACTGTATTACTTGTTCTTGCAATCGCAACAGGAGAGCTTCCAGTATCACTAACTGTTAATGCGTTTGTCGGAGCTGAGTTGTTAATACCAACCCGACTATTCCCCGCATCCACAAACAGCGCATGAGTGTTGGTGTCAGACTCGATACGGAAGTCGGTGTCTGCCCCGGTCTCGTTAAACACGACAGCGCCCGATCCGGCTTTCATAACGCTGCGGCTGTTAGTTACATCGTATAACTCAAAATTACCGTTGACAGTAACACCATCGGCAAGCCTCCAGTGTTGCGTGGTAGCCCCTGTTTTGACCATATCAAAGCCAACTTCGCTTCCGGAAGCGACCTCAGCTCTAACCAGCGTTGCGCCACTGGCTCTGTTGATATGTAAAACAGTGGACGGAGAACCCGTTCCCATGCCAATCCGGTTATTACCAGCGTCTACAAAGAAAGCATTTGCATCGGTGTCAGACTCAACACGGAAGTCGTAGTCGTTGCCGGGTTCGTTGAAGACTGCTTCGGTGGTGGA
>Ga0208161_1002101_pt1 | contig 10229 bp, 11 predicted proteins | sample CB_VirMetaG_3_FD_184538 | JGI IMG/M metagenome (GOLD analysis project Ga0208161, IMG submission 184538) | Freshwater to marine saline gradient viral communities from Chesapeake Bay - CB_1508_1S Viral MetaG (SPAdes) (version 4) | ecosystem: Environmental > Aquatic > Marine > Coastal | place: USA... | reverse complement strand
TTAAGTCTGCTTACCAAACCCATATGGACAGTCAAAACAATTTAGGTGAATAATGGCTAAGACAACAGTACCCATAGAACTATCCAGCACTCCCAGCATCGTAGATAATGGGAACGCCACAGCGATTACGATTGATTCCAGCCAGAATGTTGGGATAGGGGGTACTCCTTTTTATAGTCTTGATGTGCAAGGTTCTGCAACTGATTATGAAGGCTTAAGAGTTTTAAACACAAATACAGCAGCTAGTCCTACAACTTCTGCTATTTTATTAGGAGTTGCAAATTCTGTAAGAAATGTCTATACAAAGATACAAACAATAGAAGGTGGCAGTGATGCTAATGAAACAAGATTAGCGTTCTTTACTAATGATGCATCAAATAATTTAACAGAAGCCTTAAGGATAGATGAAAATCAAAATGCTAAGTTTCAAGGTGGTATAAGATTAGAAGATGGTGTAGGTACTGGCGCAGCTTGGATTACTAAAGCAAAAACTATTTTAGGTGGCTCTGATAATGACTTAGTACTATATACAGAAAGTGGACTATCCCAAAGATTTTACACTCAAGGCTCAGAGCGTATGCGTATTACTAGTTCTGGCTTAGTTTTAATTGGAACTACCAGTGCTGCAATAAGCGCAGGATTAGAGGTAAGAAAAAATACTGGTAATATTGCTTATTTTTATCGTGATGATGGCACTGGTGTTTATTTAGCAGCAGGTAATACATCATGGTCAACTGCTTCAGACGAAAGATTAAAAACTACAATAACACCATTTCAAGATTCACTTACAAAAATATGTTCTTTACAAGCAGGAACAGGAAGATATCTCACAGATTCAGAAGATGTTAGTAGGTCATTTTTAATTGCACAAGATGTCCAAGCTGTTTTACCTGAAGCTGTAGATATTGCTGATGATGAAATAGGAACTATGAGTTTAAGATATATGGATTTAATTCCACTTCTTGTTTCATCTATCAAAGAACTTAAAGAAAAGAACGATGCTTTAGAAGCAAGAATAACAGCATTAGAGGGTAACTAATATGGCATTAACAAAAGTAACAAGTGGTCTTATAAGTGCAGATGCGTCAAGCGTTGACCTCAACATAGACGCTGGTACTCTCTATATAGACTCAACGAATAATAGGGTTGGGATTGGAACGACTAGTCCTTCAAGACTTTTAGAAACTGTAGCAACTAATGCAGGTGCAGATATTACTGCTTTACAAGTTCGTAATAATGATTCATCAACATCTACATCTACATCAATAAGATTTGTAAACTCTACTTCTGGAACATCAACAGCAGGTGGTTCTGAAATAACATCTATAAGAAATTCTAACGATGGTGGTAGTTTAGTTTTTAAAACAGCAACAGACAGTACAGCATCTCTTGGTGAGCGAGCCAGAATAGACTCCTCTGGAAATGTAGGTATAGGAACGACATCCCCAGCTGATACATATAGTTATGGTAAAGCATTAGATATTCAATCATCTACTGGTGGTGCTGTCTATATGAGAGATACAGCAGATACAAGTAAATTTGGCTTTACTTCATTTGATGGCACAACTGATAGATTAAATGTTGGTACAGGTGGTACTGGAACATATCTAAGATTTATTACTGTTGGCGATGAGCGTATGCGTATTGATAGTTCAGGCAACTTGTTGGTGGGGACTACGACTGCTTATGGATTGTTAGCTGTAGATGCAGGTTCAGGATTTTCTTCTTCTGGTGTTATAGCTAGATTCTTAGGAACATCAGGCAATAGTTTATTAATCAGAGGTGATGGTGATGCAGAAAATACAAATGGTAATTATAGTGCTATTTCTGATGAAAAACTAAAACAAGATATTACTGATGCTGGGTCACAATGGGATGATATTAAAAATCTTAGAGTTAGAAACTATAAGTTAAAATCTCATGTTGAAACTTATGGCGATGATGCACCTATTTACATTGGCGTTATAGCACAAGAAGCTGAATTAGTTACACCAAATCTTGTTAAAAATAATCCAGACCTAGATGAAGAACAAAATGATTTAGGTACAGTAACCAAATCTTTTAAATACTCAATTTTATACATGAAAGCAGTTAAGGCATTGCAAGAAGCCATGACAAGGATTGAAGATTTAGAAGCAAGAATAACAGCATTAGAAAACACATAGGAGTAAATATGTCAGAAACAGCAAGAGTAGTTAACATTGATGGTAAAGATTACAAAGAGGATGATTTATCAGATAGTCAGAAGTATCTCATAAATCAAATCAACGACTGTCAAGCTCAAGCGAATCAGTTAAGATTCAAACACGAACAAATCCTTAAGGCTCAAAACGCATTTACGCAGGAGCTGATTGAAACATTGGAGAAAAAAGATGGATAAAGTAATATTCTTAATAAACTTAATACCTGATATCGTTATGGCGTGTTCTATTATTTGCGCCATGACACCAACGCCTAAAGATGATGAATTGTTATCAAAGGCTTACAAAATACTTGAAATCTTTGCAATAAATATCGGCAAGGCAAAAATGCCAAGCAAGTAATGTGATATAATTTATCATTGAGGTAATATAAATGGCAGACGCAACAACAACTAATTATTCGCTAACAAAACCTGAAGTCGGTGCATCTAATGACACTTGGGGGGATAAGTTAAATGATAACTTTGACGATATCGACTCTCTCTTGGGTGGCGGTACTGCTGTTGCTGGTATTAATATTACTAGTGGTACTATATCTGGTATCACGGACCTAGCCATTGCAGATGGTGGTACTGGTGCTTCGACTGCTTCTGGAGCAAGGACTAATCTTGGATTAGGAAGCATCTCTACACAAGCAAGTTCCTCTGTATCTATTACAGGTGGTTCAATGAGCGGAGTTGCTTTATCAAGTTGCTCTGGAAACATATCTCAGTTTACTAACAATTCAGGTTACGTTACATCATCAGGAGTAACCTCTGTTGCCACAGGAACAGGGCTAACAGGCGGAACAATTACCTCAACAGGTACACTTTCTCTTGCTACAGCAGGAGCAGGAGCTGCTACTTATTCATCAGGCATTAGCGCAATAACAGTAGATGCCTATGGTCGTGTAACTTCAGTCTCAGGAAGTGCTGGTTACACTACCAATACAGGAGACATCACTGGCGTTACCGCAGGTAATGGATTGACTGGCGGTGGATCATCAGGTTCAGTAAGTTTGGCTATGTCAGGTTCGTTTACGGGTAGTTTTACAGCTTCAGGAGACGTAACAGCTTATTCAGACGAAAGGCTCAAAGATAATGTAGAAACCCTTGATGGCTCAAAAGTATTACAAATGAGAGGTGTCAGCTTCACAAAAGATGGCAAAGCTGGAAGCGGTGTTATTGCACAAGAACTAGAAAAAATAGCTCCAGAGCTTGTTCATACTGCTGATGACGAGATGGGAACTAAATCAGTTGCCTACGGAAATCTAGTAGGATATTTAATCGAAGCAGTTAAGGAATTATCAGAGAAAGTTAAAAAACTTGAGGAGAGCTAATGGCTCTACAATCATCAGGCGCAATCTCAATCGGAGACATAGCTGGTGAATTTGGTGGTTCAACTCCACACTCACTAAGCGAATATTATGGAGTAGCATCTGGCGTTCCATCATCAGGAGCAATAAGCATTTCAAACTTTTATGGCAAAAGTAATATCGTATTTACTTTATCAGCCATATCACCATCTATCTACGATTACTCCTTAAGCACAGCCACAGCAGGTCTTAGAGTCGGCTCAGATGGTTACATTTATGCTTTAGGAAGCGAATCACCAGTCAATAGTTCTAGCTCTTACGTTCAAATGAACACAGGCACAGACTGGATAATACCGAGAAGTGGAATGTCTAGCTATTATGTCTATGCAACCAAGATATCTGGTGATAATTTAACATCAGGAACGCTTAATTCTTACTTATCACTAGCAAGTGACCAAACATGGCAGTTAAGTAATTCTACTGATGGAACAACTAAGACAACAGTCATAGAAATAAAAATATGGGATAACAATACTGGCAGTGGTTCTGCTCTAGCTACCAGACAATATACTTTATCCGCAGAAAACGATTTTAACGACTAATGGCACTCGTACCTATACAATTACCTGCTGGAGTCTACCGAAACGGAACGGACTTACAAAGCTCTAATCGTTGGCGTGATGCTAACTTAGTACGCTGGGTAAACAACACCATGAGACCAATAGGCGGATGGCAACAAAAAAGCGACACTGCTTCTGCTGCTAAAGTTAGAGGTATGTTAGCTTGGACAGATAATTCTGGTGATAGATGGGTAGCAACAGGAACCTATAATAAACTTTATGTTTATAATGTTTCAGGAGTTCAATACGACATCACACCAGCTGGATTTACAGTAGGACAAGAAAGTACTACTGAAGAATTTGGATTCGGTACTGGATTCTATGGTTACGAATACTACGGACAGCCAAGAGCTGAAGATTCAACACCAGCATTAGCTACCACATGGTCATTAGATAACTGGGGAGAGTACCTAGTTGGATGCACAAGGGATGACGGCAAGATATACGAATGGCAGTTAAATACAGGAACGCCAGCAGCTGTTGTTACAAACGCACCTACTAATAATGAAGCTATCGTAGTTACAGAAGAAAGGTTCTTATTTGCTCTCGGAGCAGGTGGCAATCCTAGAAAGGTACAATGGTGCGATAGAGAAAACAATACATTATGGACTCCAGCAGCAACTAACGAAGCGGGTGATATTGAATTAGAGACATCAGGCAAGATTATGTGCGGTGTTAAGACAGAAGGTGAAACGCTTATCCTAACAACCAACGATGCTCATGTAGCTAGGTATCAAGGACCGCCATACGTCTACGGATTCCAGAAAGTAGGCACATCATGCGGTATTGTTTCGCAAAAAGCCTTTGCAAATAGCGATTTAGGCGTTATTTGGATGGGCAAGAAGTCATTCTTTTATTATTCAGGTGGTCAAGTCAATAAACTGCCATGTGATGTCAATGATTACATCTTTAGTGATATTAATACTAACGAATACGCTAAATGCTGGGGAGTCACTAACGGAAGATACGGAGAGGCATGGTTCTTTTACTGCTCTAACGCATCAAATGAAATAGACCGATACGTTACTTACAACTATGCAGAAAAAACATGGTCTATCGGTCAATTAGACAGGACATCAGGTGTCGATGCAGGCTCATTTGAACAACCATTATGGGCAAAGGCATCAGACAATCATTTTTACGAGCATGAGACAGGATTTAACTACGATTCTGTATCTCCATTTGCAGAAAGCGGACCATTAGCTATTGGTTCAGGAGATAACGTAACGTCTGTCACGCAACTCATCCCTGACGAAAGAACTCAGGGCGAAGTCACAACTACCTTCAAGACAAGATTCTATCCAAATGATACCGAGCGTTCATACGGACCTTATACCATGACTAATCCAACAGATGTAAGATTTACTGGCAGACAATTCAGGATGCGAGTAACAGGCTCAGTGCTAGGTGATTGGAGAGTCGGCATTATAAGACTTGATATGGTAGCTGGTGGCAGAAGGTGATTGAGTTACCACCAAGCCCGACAGATAATAAATGGCAAACCTACGTTCAACGCCTAAGTCGTTATCTTGTTAGAACGAAAGATAAGTTAACTCAAAAAACGCAAGACGAAGTAGCGTCAGACGATGGTGTCATTCTTTGGGATAGAGAAAACAAATACCCAGTCGTTTCTAGAGACGGCGTTTATAAACAAATAATCCTTGAGGATGGTCATGCATATTTATCTCGCTCTACTAATGTTACCGCTGCTTCTGCTAACACTGCTTACGCAATACAATACGATTCCCCTAGTAACGCTGTGGGAATATCTCTCGATGGCACGGATGCGACTAAGATTGTATTTTCTGAAGCTGGAGAATATCTACTTAACTTTTCGGCTCAGATGTCAACATCGACATCAAGCTCAGTAAACTTTTATTTTTGGGCTAGAATCAATGGAACAGATGTACCAAAATCAACAATGTTCAATTCATTAAAACAAAATAGCACTACCCTCGTAGTATCAAGAAGTGCTATATTTGAACTAGAAGCTAACGATTACATGCAAGCTATGTGGGCAGTAGACGACACAACAGGAATATTAGATGCAACAACAGCAACAGCATTCGCACCAGCCTCGCCAGCAACCACTCTATCAATCGCACGAATACACGGTTAAAGAGTTTACACGATGCCAGCAATGGATGGAAAATGCTTTATCATATTCTGGGGATACGCATGAAATTATTGATGTATTTCATGCTATAATCAGGGGTGATATGCAACTATGGGCTGCTGAACAAGGATGTTTGGTAACGGAAATTATAGTTTATCCACGCAAAAAAGTTTTACATATCTTTCTTGCAGGTGGAAAACTAGAATGTTTAACCGATATGCACAATGATGTAATAGAATGGGCTAAGTTGCAAGGATGTAGTGCTTTATCTCTATCTGGAAGGATGGGATGGAAAAAGGCTTTAGAAAGGTTTGATTGGAAACCTGCATTTTTAACATTAGTAAAAGAGTTTTAATATGAGTGGTGGAAAAGGCGGAAGACAAGTATCAGAGACCAGAGCAGCTCCATATTTAGAGCAAGCGTCTAGAAATTTAATAAATCAAGGTCAACAATTATCAAGAATAGGATTTATTCCTAATTATGGACCATCTGTAGCAGCATTGACACCGATGCAACAAATGGGTATGCAAAACATAGCCAACCAAGCATCTGCATTTGGTTTACTAGCCCCTACAGATGTAACTTCAGGTATGCCACAAGCAACAGACTACGGCATGGTATCTGGTTATTCTTCAGGTGATTTATACGATATGGCTATGAGAGAACTAGCTCAAAGAAGACCAGAGCAATATCAAGCAATATCAAGGCAGTTTACTGGTATGCCAGATTATAGTTCGCCTGATTATCGACCCGCAGGACCACCTTTAATTTCACCAAAAGAAATTTACGATGGTAATGTTCCTGATTTAAGCAATACAGGAAGTCCTTATAAGCAAAGCAAACGCGGGGTAATGAGGTAATATGGCTACAGCAGCAGGAATGGCACAACAGCCATTTAATATAAATCAAGCAGCAGCTCAAGGAATACAAGCAGCAGGTTTAGGAACAGCTGCTAATTTAGGCTTTCAGCCGCAACAAATTACACCTACTAGCTTTCAAGCAGCTCAAACAGGTCAAGTTGCTCCATTGCAAGCTCAACAAGTACAAGCAGGACAATTAGGAACAACTTCTCTAAGTCCTTACATGAATCCTTACGAATCACAAGTTGTTGGTCAAACTCTTTCTGATTTAGAAAGGTCTAGGCAAATGCAACAAAACGTACTAGGCGCACAAGCAACAAGAGCTGGTGCTTTTGGTGGTTCAAGACAAGGTATCGCAGAAGCAGAAACCAATAGAGCTTTTGCAGAACAAGCTGCTAGAACAGCAGGTCAACTAAGACAAGCAGGATTTACACAAGCACAACAAGCAGCGCAACAAGATATTGCATCTCGTATGCAAGCAGCTTTAGCTAATCAACAAGCTGGATTGCAAGCTGGTATGACATCAGCTCAGTTACAACAACAAGCTAACCTAGCTAACCAACAAGCACAGCAACAGGCAGGAATGTTTGGTGCAGAATCTGGTATGGAAGCTCAAAGATTAAATCAATTAGCTGGTTTACAAGGTGCGCAACAAAGATTAGGAGCAGCTGGTCAATTAGCTGACATAGCTAATCTAGGATTTGGTATGGGCAGACAAGCAAATCTTGATTTGGCACAACAAGGTGCATTACAGCAAGCATTACAACAACAGCTTATTAATAGCTTTAATCAGCAATACGCAGGATTCCAGCAATCACCAGCTCAACAGTTAGGATTATTGCAAGGTGCATTACAAGGAGCAAATCTTGGACAAGGAACTCAAACAGGTCAATACAATCCAGGATTTTTTGATTACTTTAGCACCATAATCAATGCTGCTGCACAAATGGCACCATAGTTATGGCAAATGGATTATTTGATTATAATATAGTGCAACCTCAAGCACAGCAGAATACTACTATGACACCATCTAGTATGCCACAAATGTCACAAGGCATTACTGGTATGCCTTCTGCTATGCAAATGGGAAATTTACAACAAGGCATTTTATCTCAAGCGGCTCAACCGCCAACAAGGGAACGAGGAAGTAGAATACTAGGATTTCTTGCAGATGCTTTTAAAAATCCTAACTTTGTAGACTCTTTAATTATTGGAACTGCTGGTATGTCTACAAGACCAAACACTGCTTTACAGCAACAAGTTCAAAATCGAATGAACACAAGGCAACAGCAAGCAGCTTTGCAACAAGAAAAAGAACAAGAATCTCAGATGATTTACAATACTATTTTACAAAGAACTGGAAATCAATCATTAGCTGCATCTGGTAGAGATAATCCTGACTATGGCAGAGGAATTATAAATAATTTAGCAGAAAATGATACACAGGTTCAAAATGCTAGATATCAATCCGAATATGATAATTTAATAAATACTTTAGAAGCAAAATTAAACAATAATACAATAACTGGACCTGAACAACAACTACTTAATTACGCACAATCTAGCGGTCCTTCTGCTGTTTTTGGAACGGCAGATAGTAGAAATTATGTTATGGAAATTATGACTGGTCAGCAAATGGAAAATCAAGAAACAGTTGATTTATTGATGGGTCTTTATGGATACAGTGAACCAGTAGCTAGGTCTTTAGCAGGAACACCTAGTATTGGTGAATTTCTTGCAGAAACATTACCAGACCGAATGCAGCAAACTGCTTCAATTCAAATGACTGGCGAACAACTAAAAAATAGATTTCCTAATTTTACAGGTTATGTAGTGCCTGATAGCATATATAATATTGAATACGGAATAGCAAATAATGAAATTGTTTCTGTTTCTTCTGAGGGTTCACAAACATCACAAAGATTAATAGAAAAAGGTCGTGAATCTAAAAATAGATTAATAGAAAATTTACCAAATAATTTTGCTAATACAATAGAAATGTATGATGATTATGATGTTGGGCAAGACCCAACATTATTAGATGAATTTTACGATATAGCTATTAATAATGCTACTACATCACAAGAACGTTTACAAAGGCAATCCCATATAGATGCTTATGGTGATATTACATTGCCATCATATATACAAAATCAATATTTATTAACTGGTGACGCTTCTGTTTTGATGCCTGAATATGAAGTGCAAACTAGCATTGATGATGATACAGGATTTACAACAATAGTTAGAGCAAGCGGATGGGGTACTGATTTTGATGAAATTAAATATATACCGCCAAATGAACAATGGATTGCTCAAAAAACAGCTGGAATGTCACAAGAAGCTTTAAATACTTTTGCTACAGAAGGAATTAGTAGATTCAATGAACAATTTGCAGATATTGTTTTAAATGAAGCAACGTCTTTAGTAACAGTAATAGACGATATGACCGCTATATTAAACAGTGGTGATGTTAATACAGGATATTTAACTGGACCTGCTTTGTCTTGGGCAAATAGATTGCTTGAGACTGGTAAAGCAACAGAATATGAATTATTACAAACTGGTATTATAAGATTAACATTAGAATTTGCAGATGCTCTTGCAGGAACCTTATCTGATAGAGAAAATAATTGGTTAGAACAAAATGCACCATCTCTTGATAAAACAGTAGAAGCAAACTTAGCAATATTAGCTCAAATGAGAAAAATTGTAGAAAACAAATTAAGATTATCAAATGAATTTTTTGTTGGATTAGATAGTATTGCTGCTGGAGAATCAACTCCATATAATTTTTATAGTGAATTTATGAAAGATTTTAATACATCTGTTATTGATGAAAATACAGCTGCAACAAGAGCAAATCAATTATTTCAATAATTATGGCACAAAATAATCAAGAATATTTAGCGCCTTTAGATAGCAGCGGAATGACTCCAGAGCAATTTAGTCAAAATCGTTTACAGCGCTCTCAAATTGAGCCTTTTAATGAAAGACCATTTTTGCCTAGAGCATTTACTAGTTTGATGGATAAAATTGGTGCAGGAACATTAGAATTAACTCAAGCTGGAGCAAGAGGAATGGCAAACATTCCTGATGTTCTTATTAGAAATCCAATCAATTATTTACAATATCAAG
>Ga0208161_1002099_pt1 | contig 10239 bp, 5 predicted proteins | sample CB_VirMetaG_3_FD_184538 | JGI IMG/M metagenome (GOLD analysis project Ga0208161, IMG submission 184538) | Freshwater to marine saline gradient viral communities from Chesapeake Bay - CB_1508_1S Viral MetaG (SPAdes) (version 4) | ecosystem: Environmental > Aquatic > Marine > Coastal | place: USA... | reverse complement strand
TAGTCGAATAAAAAGAGCTTATTGGTTCTACTTGTGTACAATCGGTATTAGACATAATAATATTTAAGCATAGTTTTCTATACTCATGGCTAAATTGTGAGTTTCTACATTACCACTAGGTACATATGGTGAAATTGGTAATTTATTTATTTTTTTATTTACCGTATCAATATTAATCACCATCTTTTTTGCTTGTTCAGGTGTATATTGAACATTTTTATTTTCTATAGTAGGTAAATTACTTATAACTATATCAGTATTATTTTTTATTTTTTGAGGTTGGTAAATAAATGACATAGTTCCGTTAACTCCAGAATTAATCCTAATAATTCCAGTGCCTTTAAGTATAGAATTGTTTTCACCAAACCATTCGATAAAAATATAATATATTGATTGATTTTCAAGAGAACCAGAATTGTCGTATCTACTATGCCTATATATAATATTAGTTGTTTTAAAGTTATAAACTTTATTAAAAAGTACAGACCAATTGGTGTTATTACTAAAATTTCCTGTAGAAGATGAATAAAATACCTTTTTATCTGAAATTCTATTATGATCACTAGCAACTAATAAAGTAGTACCATCAAAGTATCCAATTTTGGATTGTTGTGCAGTTGCAATAGGCCCGCTGTAAAAATCAAAAACTTTTATATCTGTGGGAACGTTTTCTGGCTTTTTTTCTGAAAAACTTTTTATTTGACCATAATTATCAAATGTTAATGTATCGACTTTGTATGTTTGTAAAATAGATTGAAAAACATTAGTTGTGGTATTGTTAAACAACACATCTTTTCCCATATCTAATTTAGATAGTAAACTTTTATCTTTTAAATATTTTAAAAGTTCATCAGCAGATATTTTATAGTTATATTTTTCAGATTTTGTACCTAATAATAAATCTTCAAAATTTAGACTTGTATCTATTTGTAATTGTGAAATTTTTTTCTTAGCCATTATATATAACTGTTAATCATTATACTCAAAGGTATACCTATATTTTGATATTTTGCACTTGTAATAGGCGTACCAATTGGTAATCCTATTAATTTTCTATCTCTTAAATTTATTATAAGTTTTGGCTGAGCCATAAAACTTAAACCATCATTAGGCATGCTTGCTGATACTACACTACTAGATGAAATTAAAGAAGGTTTATCATTAAAAATAACATTTATCGCAGCATTAGATTGATAGGATATACCAAATAAACCTGTACCTGTAATTTGACCCGTTACCCAATTTATTTCTAAATTAACAAATGAATTAATATTTTGATTACCATTATTAACTGCCCCGTAATTAATTACTATTTTCGATCTAGAAAAAATAGAATAATCCTTGTTAAAAAGATAACTCCAATCATTAAATTGAGTTGTTGTATTGCTATAAAAAGGTCTTTGCGGGTAATAAGTCTGGGTATTGCTTTTAGGATAATAGTATGAATTTGAATTAAAAAACCCAGCATAAGGGTTAGATGTAGTTTGAGTATATTCTGAAGGTAACGAATTTGGAAAAGGACCATCTACATCAATTGGTAGTTCATCTTTATAAAGACTTGCTGCAGTACCCGCTGCTATAAATAGTTCGTCGTTCGCGGAATCTTGCACAACTATATTAGGGTCATAATCATATACCCTACCAAATTTATCAAATTTAAACGCTCCAATTTCAGATAAATTTACTGTTTTATTAGATACTTTGCTAGAAATAGGTACCGGTTGATTGTTAATTATAGCCTCTGGTAAAATATATTTTTCATCATATGGTATTGGAAAAAAGTTTGTATTATTTCTAACAAAGTTTACAAATTCTTCCATCGTAATAGATTTGTTGCTTTTTTCTGGCTCTTCACTATTATCAACAAAAGTAAGCAAATCAGTTTTTTCAACATCATTATAACCTACTGATTCTAATTGAGAAATCTTTTTTGACATTATTATTATTTATTTCTATTCTAAGAGAATATAATCACGTAAATCAGTGCTTTCCTCTAATACAAAATAATCTCTTTGCATAGCTGGGAATGTTTCTAACATTAAACCTTCATAATCTGGGGTAAGTACATTTGATTTTTTATCAGGTAAAGTAATTGTAGGTCTAAAAATAGATAATAAACTATTCTGTAAATTATAAATTTCATTTAAAATTCTATTAATCACAGATCTAGAATATATTTCATTTGTACCTATGTAATTATTTAAATTTGTTCTATAATTAGTTATATCAATATCTTCAGGATTAAAATAGGTTATACCGTTATATATGTAACTACCGTTTCGTTTTAATTTAATATTAACTTTTCTATATAAAAAGTTTCTTAGTTGTAAAGTATTACTTATAAGTTTTATTATTGATTTATTATAACTAAAATTTGAATTATATTCTTCTTTTTTGTATTTTATTTCATCTAAACTGTAAATACTAAAATTATAATCAGATAAAAGATTAATAAAACCAGAGTCTTCATCAAAAACTAAAAACGACCCCACACCGTTTTTGTTAAGATAAATATAAATTAAATCTTTGTTGTCATCGGTTTCATAAATTTCAATAAATTTTAAAACGTTTGGATTGACATTTATTTTTTCAAAATCAAAATTTCCGATGTAGTCTAAACTATCTGCATAATATTTGTAAACGTTAAGTTGGGAAATAATGTAAAGATTATTATTTTTTTGAGAAATTTTTAAATCTAAAAATGTTTCTAAATTTAACAGTTTAACTAGAGTTACTGTATTTAAAAGATTAAAGTCTAAATCAAAAACATATAATTTATCATTAGAAAGATAATAATAATTATCATTATAAATTTTTATTGCAACTGGAGGGTTATCAGAAATAAATTTAGATTTTCTTATATTTTTTATAAACGATAAATCTTTATCAAAAATTTTAATTGTATTATTTCCTTTATCTAAAACATATAAATTATTTTTATAAAATTGTAAAATTTTAGGGGAATTGAAAGAGTAGTTGTTTCTTACATTACCTTGCCCTCCAATAATTTCAGTCTCATAAAATTTATTGTAACGGTGTTCATCATTTTTAATAAAACCGTTTATATTAATTTTTACTATATTATTTCTTAATTCATCACTAACATAAATAAAATTTTCATAATTAGCAATTGCATTTATTTTTAAAAAATTTAATTTATTATTTTGACCGTAAGTATCAGTATAGGAAATAAATTGATAATCATTTACATTATTTGAACTATCATCAACACTTAATGCTTGAATTCTTGTATCTGAACAGGTGAATAAACATTCAAAATTTTTGATACTACCCGGTTTTACTGTTACACTATTAAGACTATCAAAATTGCTTTTGTTAACTTTTGAACTGTTATTGCTTCCAGATTGAATTTTAAATTCATATTTAGGTAATGCTTGTTCAACTATTACATTGCAAGAATCTCCTAACAAATATTGATAGGTTAATGGGTCTTTATTGTTGTTAAAAATACCTCCGTATGTTGGGGATATAATTTCTAAAATAATATTATTACTTTGAGTTAAAACAGTATTAAATCCTATATTTTTTAATTCTGTTTCAGTCTGTAAAGCTGCTTGTGTATTATTTATATTTCTATCAACACCCCATGTGGTGAGTTCTATTTCAATTTTTTTACCAGAAGGCAATAATAAGGTTTCTGGGTTTACTGTACCATTCCAAGAATATATAAAATTGTATGTATTGTTATTACTATCTAAAATAGAAAAATAAGGAATAGTAAAATCAAAAACTTTTCCAAAAATATTATCATTTTCAAATTTAACTGCAGTATTCAGTTGTAAATTTCTAATTTGAACGTAAAGCTTTTTAGATAAATTTAAGTTTGTTCCTATCCAACCTCTATAACTTATTGGTAGGTCTGGGTTAGAAAATTTAGAAACAGAATAAAGATAAAGTAAATTTGATTGTAATTTTTCTAAACTTGTGTTAAGATTATAATAATTAGATAGTTCATTTACCCCTATTTCTATATCTTGGTAAGTATATGGTAATGAAATATCAGAACTTAAACTTCTATTAAATGAATAATTACTTTTTTTAAATTCTTCTGATATATTAATCATATTCTTCCTCCCATGTAATTTTATTTACTGTAGTACCTGCAGGTATAATTTTATCTAAACTACTTTCAATATCTTTCTGCATTACATACTGAATATCTTTTTCAGTAATTGAAGAATCTCTTATTGCTATGTTAATATAATTGCTCATTCGTCCTGGTAATCTGTTTTTAAATACTTGGAATATGTTTTCAGTGTAACTTCTTTTACCTGTAGGTAATTGAAATATAACATCGTCTATTTTAGATTTTAGTCTTACATAATTAACAATTTGATAATAATCTAAATTAATGTTATGTATAAACAAATTTTTAATTTTATAATTACCATAATTATAATAGTTTACATCATCCAGCACATCGCTTAATTTATCGTTATTATACCCAATCTCAGTTCCTATATATAAATTTTTATCAAAAATTGTACCAAAACTATATTTTGATTTATCAAATAAATAACTACTTTCTAAATCACCATCTACAATTAAATTAAAAATACCATTTATAGTATCAAATGTTACATTAAAATTATGGTAACCAGGTGATAAATTAGACAAACTATAATTTAATGTTGCAATTTCATAAGTTTGGACATCATATATATTTGGCAATTTTACATAAAATTTAAGAGTTTCTCCATTATCAAAATTATTTCTTAAATAGTCATAATTATTAATATTATAGTTAATAGTTTCACTACTTATACCTATTTGATTTACAGTACTAAAAGATGATAATATTCCGTTTTTTAAATTACTATACACTAAATTAGTTGAACTTAAACTGATAATAGATAATGTATCATCTGTTTTTTGATTATTATAAAATTCATCAATGATATCAATATTAACTCCTTTAACATCGTAACCTATTAACGTTGATAACTTATCATTAAAAGTTAAATTGTCGAATTTATCGATAATTGATAAATTATTTTCATCATGTAAAACGTAAAAGTTAAAATTGTTATCTATTGCATAATCTTGTAATAAAACTTCAGCTTTTAAATTAATATTATTTGTTTTTGTATTATAATAAAACAAATTAGGTTCATTGTAAAAATAAATTTCATCATTATATTTTTTACAATTATAACCAGATAAAAGATATACATTATTTTTATCAACTAAAATACTATCAAAAACATCCCCAACTCTCTTTACATTATAATTTAAATTAACTTCCGACTCAATAATCATAGAATTTGAATTAATTCTATACCAATTTTCCCCGGATAATACAAAAAGATAATTATCGTAACCATAATAATGGTTTTTATTATTGTTATCTATTTCTGTATAATACTGTTTTTCTAATGCAGTACCTATATAATTATATTTTGTAATATAACCCTTATTGTCTATAACTAGAAAGATACCGTTAGGTTCAAATTTAATTATATCTACTACTGTTTCATCATTTGTTATAGTCTTTAATAACTGACCTTTAGTGTTAAAAATATAAATTAAATTATTATTAAAATACAAAGTAAAAGGTGTAATTTTACGGTAATTGAAAATACCAAACCCATTTGTGTTATAATTTCCAAATAATTGAGACCCCATAACAGAATTCCAATCATTGGAATATAAATCAAAATTAATATTAAAACTATCAAATTTAGAAACTAAATCTAAAGGTTGGTCTAAAACTTTAGTAAAATTATCATAGTTTAAAACTAATTCATCTACTACTGATTTTCTTTCATTATATTTGTTAAAATAATATTTTATATTATTGTATATCAAGCTTGTAGATAATGAATCTACAAAGGACTGACAGTTATTGTTACCTACATGATGATAAGCATATAATGCTCCTGGATCAAAAGTTAAATTACTTTTTACATCATATAAATCATATTTTTTATTGTTATTATTAGTTAAAGAACTAATAGTGTCAAAATCAGTTGTTAAACCAGTTGAAGGGTTTGTTAACCCTTCGTAATAAGATAAATTAGTTGGGTTATAATATCTATCCACCCATACACCTTTATCATTCATATTATCTCCTCCCGATAACCATGTACATAAAAATGCATTAGTTTGGGTGTTAGTTACATCACCATAAGGAGAACTATATTTGTAATCGTTTAATTTTTTAAACACTTTATCTGAATAGTATGGGGTATTGCTTGAAATTGCCCCAGATTCGATAAGCGAAGAATCATTTATGTTAAGTTGGTTATACGGGTATATATCTAAAGGTATATGAAAATAAGTTATAGCATCTCTTAATAATTTTTTAGACGTAGTATAACTTGAATATCCGAGACCTATATACTGATTACCTGTTTCTTGATTTACACCAGTAAATAAATTTTCATAATATCTATGTTTAAATTTTTGTTCATTTAAAAATAAACCACCTTGTGATTGGGTATTACTAGTGGTTTTTTGATTTTTTAAATTTAATAAACTTAAATCCATTTTAAGTTTATAACTATCTATATTATAGTATTCAGAATTTATTAAAAAATTAGAGTTAAAATTGTAAACACTTTTTTGTTCATCAACTAATAACTTTGATTTATTTAAACTTTTTTTGTAAACGTAATTACTAGTAGATAATTTATCATTTAAAGTTGTTACATTGTTTCTTAATCTAAAAAGTTGGTTGTTTTTGAATGGTCTATAAGATGAAGAAGTTAAAGTGGGTTGAAGTGTTAATAAATTATTAACAACATCAAATGTTAAAGCTTGTGTTTTTTCAAATATTTTTTTATAAAAATAAATTAAGTTTGATTTTTTATCATATACATAATTAAACGTATTTAAATCACTATCAGATACAATATCGGTACCCGTTAACATAACTAAACTACTTGTTAAATAATCATAAGTTAAATAACGCGTTAATGTTTCTTCTGTATTTTTTATTTTACACTGATTATCATTTATAAAATAAATTTCAAAATATGAATTCTCATTTAAGGTGGTAGTAAATTTTAACGAAGTTAACCCATTTTTTCCATTTGGTATACTTGAAAGGTAAAGACTATTTGTTGTTAGTTCAGATAAACTATTTGCAGCAATATAAGAAGTAAATACAAAGTTTTTAGGTAATGTTAATCTATCAATAGTTAAAAAATTATCATAGCTATAACTATCGGAAAGAAAGAAAGTTGAATATTTGTTAATGGATGTATCTTTAGTTGCAGAAAAACAGTCGTTTAGTGTTACTGTTATCCCATTATATGAGTGTTTAGTTAACTTTCTAAACTTAACATTATCATCTTTATTGTAACATGCACTTAAACTTACTAAAGATAAGTTATCGAGTATCTTTACATCCATTAAAAATATTTAATATAGAAACTAGTTTTAGTTTTCTCTTCTTTCTTTAGATGAATAAAAATCAAACCGTTCATGATAACATGGAGTAGCTAATAAAATAGCAGGGGTCATTTCTTTTTTACTAGTACACTGATACATATATGACATCCATGTTTGTTCAAATGGCGCAGCCCATTTTTCGGTTAAGAACATTTTTTTATTACCTTCTTTAGACACTAACTGCGGCCAGTTACAATAGAATATCTCTCCATCAGCGTAAGCTAGACCATCTAAAGTATATATATTATTGTATTTAACTCTTGGAGCGTTAGGATCTAAACCATTAGCAGGTAAATATTTCTTATCTGGCCAATATTGTTCTCTTACTTCTTGCGGTACGTTATACCATGCCCATTGAGTATTATTATCTCCAAAAAATTCAGTATAACAAAACTTCAAAAAATCGAAACCGTGCTTTTCCATGATTTTATGGGATTTGTTAAATAGCTCCGGAACATATGTTCTAAACCCGCTTTTACAAGTCCCCCTATCTTTATCATGAATATACATATCATCTTCCAAAAACAAATAATAATCCCCATCTGTTTTATCAAAATGCTCTGCTACCCATTGTCTTCCACCGCAAATACCGATATTATCTTTTTTATATTCTTTAAAATTATATAAATCAAAAATAGCAGCATATTCTTCATCTGTAGATCTATCAGTAGAGTTATTTAAAACAACTTTTTCACACTTTTCAAACCATTTATCGACTTTAGACCAATTTTCACATAATCTTAGAAACTGAGACGGAGAATTGAATGTAATTACATAAAGATATGTCTTTAATTCATCAATTGGTCTCATTTTTCTAGTAGTAATTAAATCTACCGTGTCATTCTTTAAATTTTCAAAAAACGTACCAAACAAACCGTCATCATTAATCATAACCCTATCAACTATATCCTCGTGTTTGTATGTAAGGATGGTAAATACCGATTCTTCAGTACCCATTTGATTATCCATTAACGTTGATTTTAGGTAATCATAATAAAGAGCATTAACCTGAGATATATAATCTTTATGTCCTCCAAAGACACCCGCTCTAGCTACTCTCGTTGTTTTGTCAACATTACATAACATTCTTAACTTGTCATGGTCAAAACCGTGTATCTCATAATTCTCATAAGGGAAACAAACAAATAAGAACTTTTGTAAGTAATGATGTATTTTATTTATTACCTTATCATGAGTAAAATAACCTTGATGTACAGTATTAGTAATACCCCCATCAACCCATAGAAAATAATCAGTGCCAAACGGATTCGCTATAGATGCATCGTTTAACATGAACATTTTACTCATAACCATAGGATTATAAAGTTCTAACCCAGCTTGGGTGCTTTCAGATAACCAGGATGCTTTGTTATACCATTCTGGGTTAGAACGAATCTCTTGAACTTTATCAAAAAATTCAAACCATGTTTTAAATTCACTTACTTCTTTTATAAAAACAGCTGTATTGTTTTTATCTCTTCTTTCCCATACAAAATCTTCATATTGTTTTTCAATATAAATGACCATAGGGCAGTCTGTTTTTAATAATTCTTCAAACTTATCTAAATAATGTTTAAAAGGTCTTTTAAACCCACTAGTCATTTCTTCTCTCTTAAGATCCCAAATACCTGTCACTATAGTGGTTTTAGACACACCTTCAATAGTTATTTTTTGTTTGGGGTTTTCATCAACAATACCATCTTGAAAAAAATCTCCATTGTCGATATATTCTGGACTATAAACTTCATTACCATTTGAATCAACTTTATATCCCTTAGAAGGGTCACATTCCCCTAACTTACTAACTTCACCCCATCTTCTATTAGTTTTAAATAAATTTAAAATATCTTTTCTAACAATAATAAATTTATTATTTTCTAAATTAAGAAAGTCATAATTATTTTTTAATTTATCTACAATACTATCAATTTGTTCATCATTTAATTTATCATAATTTACTTTTAAAAGTTTAGGGTTATATTTTTCGATATCAAATTTTTCAAATACTTTATTTTCATACCCTTCAACCCCGATACTCACAAAATCTATAGAATCAATATTGTGTTTTTCTAAAATACCATCAAGTGTATTTGTTTCAATTTCAATTATTTCTAAATGTTCATCGTTTAAAGATTCAGTATTGTTGTTTAATAAGGTCCCGGAAGTTTTTAAATCTTCACTTAATTCTTTCTCTTTTATAACCGAATAAGGTACATATGAAAAAACATCTTTTTTAACCTCGTTAGAAATAGCTACATTTTCTAATATATTTTTATTTTTTAATGATTCGGTTAGTGATTTTAATTCAATAAATGAATCAGGGTTCGGTTCAATAAAAATATTATCCCATTCGTAATTAATAGTGTAGCCTGAAAAAGAATCATTATAAACTCCATTATTGCAACCCACATTCAAATATGTGAACTTTTCTTTAGTTCTACCATAATGATGTAGAATTATATCAATAATTCTCTCCACTTGCCATGTGTTATACTTTAAAAATATATCTTCTTTATTCATTATTTGTTAATTCAATTTTAGATTTAGGTAAATTTACGTTATGTGGTCCAATACGTTCTAACCAACCCTTACTAGGGCTATGAGGTAATACGCACCATGATCTAGGTTCTTTATCACTACAAAACTTTAGAAAGAAACTAGCAGCGTCTTTTTTGAGTTCTTCGTCGATCTGCCATCTATTTCTATCTTCTCTATATATTTCATCCCCGTTTTCATCATGAGCTGTTACACACCAAAAATCACAATCAGCGTGATCAGGGGTGTTAATTTGATTTTTAGCAATCCATATATCAACACACCAAT
>Ga0208161_1002098_pt1 | contig 10240 bp, 17 predicted proteins | sample CB_VirMetaG_3_FD_184538 | JGI IMG/M metagenome (GOLD analysis project Ga0208161, IMG submission 184538) | Freshwater to marine saline gradient viral communities from Chesapeake Bay - CB_1508_1S Viral MetaG (SPAdes) (version 4) | ecosystem: Environmental > Aquatic > Marine > Coastal | place: USA... | reverse complement strand
GGGCGCTACGGGACCTCTAGGGCCTACAGGACCTGCAGGATCTACGGGGCCTACCGGTGTCGCAGGTGCTACGGGCGCCGCCGGACCTAGTGGAGCTGTATATCAGACATATTTCTTAAATGCTTTCGACACAACTACTCAAGTTAATTCCGCCGTCAGTGGCAACGCTTTTAGCTACGACAACACAGCCGATTCCCGTGGGATATCAGTTGTATCTGGGACGATGCTACAGGTAGCTAACTCTGGTGTCTACGATATCCAGTTCTCAGTGCAACTTGAGAAATCAAGCGCTAATAAAGAAGATGTTGATATCTGGCTCAGGAAAAATAATGTCGATGTCCCCTGGAGCGCAACGACGATCGTGGTAGAAGGTTCATCTGAGCGTCAAGTGGCCGCTTGGAACTTCTTTCTTTCTATGAACACCAACGAGTATGCAGAGATATACTGGCACACTGACGATACAGATGTAAGAGCAGTAGCCGTTAGTGGCGCCATGACACCCCCTCATCCTGATATCCCTTCTATTATCCTGACTATGAATAATGTATCTTGACGGAAGCAATATCTAGCCTATACTCGTACCGCATTACGTTCGATTGATGTCTAAACCCAAAGGCGTACTCAATAAAATCGAGTCCAAGCCGAAAACTACCTCTATCGGGCATGGCGTTAACTCCAGACCTGAGCGACGTGGTAAGAAGCCTTATCGCGGACAAGGGAAGTAGAATTCTCTTAGCAGTCGACACGTGTAAGAGTGGCGAGTTTTTATCTTGTTACCGGCGATAGCGTGTCGGCTAACGATTTTGTTTTTGTAAATTCTGTCGGACTCGTATTTAAAGCTAGTGCTCTGACACAGGCACAAGCGACAACAGTCGGCGTGGCTCTTAATTCCGCAGCAGCCGGCGGTTTTGTAAAGATCGAGTCCGACGCTTTTGTTGCGACCTTTAGTGGGCTGTCTCCTGGAGACATGCAGTATGTCGCTGTCGCCTCAGGTGAAATCGCCAACTACCCCAACTGGATTAACGCAGTTGTTTCTGGTGGTTACGATGGCGCCTACTTGACTCCTGTAGGTCGCGCGATTAGCTCATCAGGGATCGAGATTGAGCGAGGCCTTCCTACTTTTATTAGCGCCTCTGGGCTTTAAAATATTTATCATCTAAGATAAACAGAGGTCTTCTGTAAGCACGGACATGACGGATAGAGCCCTATTTAATCGGCAATATACGTCGTTCGACTCCGGCGGCACCAGCGTTTGGCTTGTTAACGGAGCCGGTGTTTCTTCCGCTACCCCAGCGCGCACGACTTCTTTGACGGCTTCTGAGGATCTGATCCAAGGTGAAGCTGTTTTTGTGAGCGGCGTGTGGGCAGTACCAGCCACTGCTTTCTCCGGTGCTTCGAATGCCGAGCACGAGACTATTGGTTTGACGCAAGCGGCGGCTTTCCAGAACGCTGCAGTTACTGTTGTCCTCGATAGTCTTGCGACTGTAAGCGCAGCTAATATTACAGCTGAATCTACACTCACACCCGGTGAGCTGTATTATCTTTCCCGTTATAAGGGTGAGGTGACCTCTCTGACGAACGCGTCAGGTACTGTCGAAGCTACCAATGGTTACGGAGCCCTCGTGGTCATGGGCACTGCTGTGAGTACTACTCAATTAGAGTTAGAGATCAACAGTCCCATCATTCTTGTTCCCTGAGTTATACTTAAGCGAGAGGTAGTTAAGCATGACCGCGCGGCGACCGCTAGTAATTGTTTCCGGTACTACTTCTGAGTTACCTGATGGTGACTCGGTTGTCGGAGTCGCCGCTGGTAATTTGACCGCTGGTAGCGGTTTAATCGGTGGCGGTAACGTCAGTGAAGACAGGCGCGTAGACGTTCGGTTAGCACCTAACCCAAGCGGGATTATCTTCGTCGGTACCGGGGATGATTCTTCTATTGGTTTAGACGGTGTAGCTTTTGCTTCTGGTGTCGCTGCTTTAGATGTAGCTGACCGAGCGTTAGCTTCCGGTGTTTCGGCTCAGTCGAGCGCTAGTACTGCTTTAGCTTCGGGTAATGCAGGGATTAGTATCGGTCTGACGGCTCTTGCGTCGGGCAATAGTAGTCTCAGCATTGCCGTACCTGCACTCGCGTCAGGTAATGCGGCTTTATATGATGCGAGTATTGCCCAAAGCACAGCAAATCAAGCACTTACACAGAGTGCAACAGCATTAGCGTCTGGTAACGCAGCAATCGTACTTGCACTAGCGGCAGGGTCGTTCACTTATACAACTACAACCACAAGTAAAACTCTTACAAATAAAGAGAGATGCACGGTTCTTGGTTCAGGATTGATTATCACACTTCCTTCTAGCCCGACTCAAGGATCTGAAGTCAGCGTGGATGTTGCCGGAGTGTGGCAAGACACCGTTATTTCCGGTAACCAACAACCAATAATGGGATCTAACACGAACCTTACTGTTGATTACGCTCCTAAGATTATCACTTTAGTTTATACTGATAGCACCAGGGGTTGGAGGATCTACTAATGAGTCTTTTTTCTGATTTCGGCAGTCTCGGCCATCCAGCTACTACTAATTTTCAGTTACAGCGCTCTCTGTCTTTGGTCTGTGACCCTATTAGCTCATCTGTCTATAGACCTCAAATTACAACCAGTGCGATATATGACGGGGGTTTGTACGGAGCAGCTACGACAGGATTTGATGACGGTTCAGGCCGTAAGTGTTCTGTCTGGTTTATAGATTTTAATGCGGGGAAAATCACGCATAATGCTTTTACTACTATAAATAGCGGGAGTAAGAGAGGGATAGTTTGGAATCCGATTACTGGCGGGTTTATTATGCAAAATCCTACTAACCCTATTGTAGGCAATGAGCTAGCTGAATCAACTGACAACGGCGCTAGTTTTACAAATATAGGTATTAGTTCTTATTTTCGGAACTTCGCTGGTATAGTTGAACCTTTTGGATATCATAGTTGGTGGGACGGTACAAATTTTGTAATACAGACATTTGCCGGTGCTTATTACACCACTAATGGCACATCGTGGTCCACACTGTCCCCTAATTTTTATACCTATGCTGTTGGCTCGACTAACAGCTACGCTGCCTACTCTGGTTATTATTTTTCTCATAATAATTCTGCTTACAGATACCGAACCAGTCTCTTTGGCTCTGATACAACTGTATCTGGTTATAAGGTTACTGCTGTTAGTCGGAATGGTAGGTATGTTATGCGCCAGGCAACTTCTGGCACATACATCATACAGTATTCTTCAGATGGAGGCTCTTCTTGGAGTTCGGTATCAAATATATGGCACATGAATGGGACAGATGTTCCGCAGTTCTGTACAGATGACGGAGATTTCTGCGCGATGGGTACTCTAGGCGTAGTTCTCCGATATAATACGTCAACCGGTAAGTGGGAATGTTTTGGGGGTCCCACTTATGCCCCTCATCTTTATGGGTATAGTCGAATAAATAACACTGATGTACTGCTTACCGCTTTTGAGGCAGATAACTCGTTCGTTCAGAACCTGTATGGATCAACGCTTACTGGTGTTGGTGTTTGCGAGTTGCCCGAGTTTCGGTAAAGTTAGTTTTTAAACGTTCCAATCATGCACGAGTACTACCGCCCTTCCGGCAACCCTGATTGGGTAAATGACGACTGGATTCGAAAGAACCTTCAAGTGGATCCCGATAACGTCTCAGTCGATGTTATCGCAGACTTAGGTTGCTTTCAGGTCAAAGTAGAAGAGCCAACGAACCACTCGCCGCATCTGTATAACTGGTTCTGGGGTGAGAGGATCGAGTATCCTTACTGTATACGGTATGTTGAAAAGTTTGAGCCGTGGCCGCTATACAAAGCCAAAGCGTGGATGCTAGAAACTTACCCAGACTATGCAGCCGATATCGAAGCCGCCCCATCCGTGGATGAGCTACAGCAAATCTTAGATTCAATCCCTCAAACCTAGACAAACTAAAACCCCTCAAATCCGAGGGGTTTTTTAATACTTTCAACACATATATCGACTAAAATATAGTCAGCCGCACTCACACTTGTGAGCGAACGGGATCTTCTTTTTGACCTCTCCTGTCTCCAGAAAAGGTTTGCGAGAAAACGATTCCGAAAGCAGATTCTTGAAGATTGGGGATGCTGCGCTTACTGCGGAAGGACTAAGCCAACAACATTAGACCACGTTGTACCTAAGGCAAAAGGCGGCGCGACGATTAAATCAAACCTAATAGCTGCCTGCGGAGCTTGCAACCTGGAGAAGTCAAGTCAGCCGTGGTTCGAGTGGTTTAGAGCCCAGGAGTTTTGGACCCAGGAAAGAGAAGATCGGATTCTCGGTTGGGTTAATCAACCAGAACCCGATCTTCTTTCTTTAGTACCGGTTTACTTGCCTGTCGTTAGCGCAGCCGCCTGAATTATTTTTTGGCGGTTTTGGTAAGGATACCTGCGATAACTTCGATGACTTTGTACAGCTTGCCGTACAGTTCGTCATCCTTAGGAGTCGGCGTGGCGTTGACGATAGCTAGCGCCAGTACGTGAAGTGCAGCTAAAACGCCAGCGACTTCAGCCCAGTTTTCGGATAAATAGTGAATCATGGTTTTACCTCAGCTAGTAGAATTCTAAGAGCATTCGTCTTTTTATGCCTGCGATACTTGACGACGCTGTTAAGTCAATTATGAAGAAAAACCCGAAGATGAGTGAATCTTCGGCTTATGCGATTGCCACTAAGCAGCTTCAAAAGTCCGGCGACTTGAAAGAAGGGACTCATGAAGCAACTAAAAAAGGCGATCGTCGTGGAGAGATGGATAAGGCTAGTCGGGCCAAGCAGAGAAGTAAAAAATACAAAATGGAGCGTAAAGAAGGGCGTAAATTTGAACGTAACACGGAGGGCCGGGACTGATGGCTGAAGTAGCTAAAAAGAAAGATCCAGCTAAGTGGGCTCGAGCCAAAGCTAAGGCCCGTAAGAAGCTCGGGGGCCACTCCGCGCGTGCTATGCAGTTAGCCACCAAGTACTACAAAGAAGCCGGCGGTCGATACGAAGGCAAGAAGTCTTCCGAGAATCGCTTAAGCAAGTGGTCTAAGGAGGATTGGCAAACACGAGAAGAGTACGAGAAAGATAAATGAACGAGGAAGACTTTGATGAGCTTGAAGAGCGAGTAAAGGAGATGAAAATTTCCGTGCTTTTCGAAGAACCTTGTCCCCTTTACGAGGAAGACGAATCTGATGGCTGACTTAGCTCGCGAGAAAGGCCGCACGGAGAGATACCTCCCTAAATCAGCGTGGGCGGCGATGTCTGCTGAAGAGCGTCGCGCCACAGACGAAAAGAAAAAACGAGCTACGCAAGGTAAGCCGGTTAATACTCACGTAGAGAATACCGAAGTGGCTAAACGAGCTAGTCGGAAGGCTCGCGCTTATCGACAGTCCAAGGAGCGCTAAGTCGCATCTCGCCACCTAGTAGTTCTTGAGCCTTTGAGCCATCTGAAGGCAGTTCGCTATATACGGGTTTTCTTTTAATTTCTTCTTGCTTATCCCACTCCGCGTGGAGAGCTCCGACCTGCTTGTCGACGTCCTTAATAGCTACTTCAGCTCTAAATGCAGCCCAGTCCTCTAAACAGTAGTCAAGAATTTGTCGAATCCATGGTTTTCTCTTCAGAGGGTAGAACCTGCATAAAAAAGTAATTAGCTCGTAAATCAGCGCGTTTATCTTGTTGTACATAACTTAGAATCTTTATATCGAAGTGGTTTTAATCTAGCCATGGCCGAGGCTACTTTCAATCGTGAGTTAGGTGCCGCCCCCGTGGGCATCACCCGTTTTGGGCAGCTGCGCACCGACAACGGACTGAACGTAACTGTAAACAGCTATCGGTCATTTGCTGGTGACGGCGGCTTAGGCCTTGCTGACGTATATGAAATTACTTATGGAGCTACTGGTGTCGGCACAGTCGCTTTAGATGCAGAAGCGTTTGGTGTTTCGGGGTTTGCTGTTTATAAGAACGACGGGACGCTGGTCGGCGAAGTTGACGCTCCGAAGATGACTCGTCGTTCTGGAGCAGGTATTGCTTACAACGTCAGCTCTAGCGAGACAGCGACTGTTTATGTGTATCGTAAAGGTCGCAGCGAAACTGAATATCGCATTCAGGCTTACGTCGTTTAACTAAATATTCGCGTTTAATTCAGTCGGGTTCTGCCAGACTATTTAAGGCAGGATTCGACTGATGCGCGTCTCACAGAACGGCATAGATCTAATTAAAAAGTTCGAAGGTCTTCGTTTAACTGCGTATATCTGCCCAGCCGGTGTTCTAACTATTGGCTATGGGCATACCGGTGATGATGTCAAATCCGGTCTGCGAATAACCGAAGAAAAAGCAGAAGAACTGCTGTGGCGCGACACCGAAAGTGCTCAGCAGACTGTAAGTAGCTTTGTGACTGTAAAAATTAATCAGAATGAGTATGACGCTTTAGTCTCTTTTACATTCAACATCGGACCTACCGCCTTCGTTAACAGTACGCTTCTAAGGCTTTTGAACCATGGAGCCGAGCGGACCGTCGTAGCAGCAGAATTTTCTCGCTGGGTTAAAGCAGGTGATGATGAGCCCGTACTCGGTCTAGTTCGTCGTCGCGACGAAGAGAAAAAGTTATTCTTAGAGAAAGTTAAGCACCCTCTCTTGGCTAAATCCATTCTTGCTGAGCGTGATACTTGGCTTAAGCGACGTCCTGTTGATTCGTCTTCTTTAGCCGCCGAAGACAAGCTTTTTGTCCCGAAAGGCAGCGCGTGGCAGTGGAATGAGATTCGGATGTACTCAGGCGAGACCCATCAGCGCGTCATTCTGGAGCAAAAACCGGAGCAGGAATGGTGGTTTTACCCAGATCACTGGAAAATTATTAATGACATAAAGACGCAGGAAAAGCCACCGTCCTTAGATAATGAAATTAAGTTAGTTATTCCTTATTTTTCGCAACGCGATAATAAGAAGGATCCTATGCGCACCTGCTTCAGTAGTAGCTGTGCCATGCTGCTTGCCGGTGTCGACCCGGACGCAATCGAAGGAGACGATGAATACATTAATGAAGTTTATAAGTATGGAGACACTACTATAGCCTCAGCTCAGTTGGAAGCACTTAAGCACTTTGGCGTCGATGCGCGATTTGTTCAGAACGCCGACTGGGATCTGATCGAGCACCAGCTTCAAAGGGGCATCCCTGTACCTATGGGTATTCTGCATAAAGGACCCGTCTCTAACCCAGTGGGTGGGGGTCATTGGATCTGCTGCGTGGGGGTAACCGCAGATAAGACTAAACTTTGGATCCACGATCCTTTTGGGGATCTTGATCTTGTCAATGGAAACTACGTATCTACTGACGGTAAGTACAGGCTGTATTCCAAGAAAAACCTAGGACCCAGATTCCTGGTAGAGGGGTCGAAGTCGGGATGGGTGATTCTGGCTAAGTGAGCTAGAGTGTGAGCCCTAACGTAGCTCTCATGCCGGCTGCTCAGTTCGACTACCAGAAAATTCTTGAAAACTGGAGTGTTCATGACGAGCAGAGCAAAGCGGACTTTTTAGATGCTTTGTATGATTTTTATGCTCCGGGCACTGGTTGCTATACCGGCCTGTTTCAGCGATTTCAAGCTGATATCACTGAGTTTTGCCGCCACGCGGTAGCTCAGCGTGGACTTAGCGTGTCTGACCTTTTTGTAGCTGGGTTAGAATTGTAAAAACTTAGTAAGCTGATGGCGTATAAGAGAGATTATAAAAAAGAATATGAGAACTATGATGGTACAGAGAAAGTAAAGAAGCGCCGTGCTGCGCGTAATAAAGCTCGGCGCTTTATGGAACGCAATGGTAGGGTCCATAAGGGTGATGGTAAGGACGTCGACCACAAAGACGGAAATCCTCATAATAATTCTCCCTCCAATCTGAGAGCTATTGACGCTTCTAGAAATAGAACTAGAAACCCCGATTGAGCTAAGATAAATCTATGAACGGACAAAACTTCCTGCAGCGCCCAGGCGGTCTCGGCCCTATGGCAGGTCGAGTGAAGCCTCTCGGTAGTCCTGCAACAGGTGTTCCTGCTCTTTATCAGAACACCCCTGAGATGATTGAGCTGAATCGTGCAACTCAGCTCGACAACGTTAATCGAGTGTACTCCCAGTACCAGCGTGATCGGGGTGAGTACGCACGTGAGCCCGTGGGTCCTACGGATGTCCAGGCCAGCAATATCGTCCCGAGCCAGCAGTTGACAGGGCCTGCTGGGTACAACCACCGAGATAACTTAGTTATCCCCGAGCGTGCCGCTGATCTCAGCAAGGGCGAATATCTGGTGAAAACCCAGAACACCCTTAATCCAGAGCTACGCAATCAACTGAAGATTCTTACATCACTACCTCAACAGAATTTCTTGAATGCGCCTGACCCCACCATGGCGATGCTTCCCCAAAGCTATAACACTGGTGGAACACTGCCCCTTCAACTTCCAATGAAGCCTGCCAAATGATGCACGCACAAGCTGATAACGTGCGCATGGCGGGTATGCGCTTAGGTTACGGCCCTAAAGATATTGCGCGCATGGTCTCGAACCCGAGTGAGATTACTGCTAGATTGCGGTATTCTCAAACTTTTCCCCGTAGCTGATGCAACTGCATACTGCTGATCTGGATTGGATCACGCCAGATGCGGAGAAAGTAATTGCAAGACACGCCAGGGTCTCTACTAAAGACCCTGATCGCGAGGATTACGAGAAGCTTTTAGTTTATTGCATCAAACACGGACACTGGTCTGTTTTTGAGCAAGCGTCTGCCAGTTTTGAGATCTCGACAACTAGGGCGATATCGCCTCAAGTTTTGAGGCACAGGAGCTTCGTATTTCAGGAGCTGAGTCAGCGTTATTGTGCTCCTAGCGAAACCTTAGAACTCGAAGAGAAGCCCTTTCAGTTCGAGCTTCGCTTCCAAGCGTCTAAGAATCGGCAGAGCAGCGTCGACCGTCTGCCTGTTTATCTGTGCGAATCGTTTTGGGAGCGGTTGGAAATTGTCGATAGTCAAATCCAAGGGCTCTATAACGAGATGCTCGAAGCAGGCGTGGCTCGTGAGTGCGCAAGGAATATTCTTCCGTTGTATACACCTACCCGTATGCACATGAGTGGAACCGTCAGGAGTTTTATCCACTATGTAGGTTTACGGGGTAAAGACGACACTCAAAAAGAGCATCGGCAGATCGCACGCTCTATCGGTTATCGACTCGCTCGTGAACTGCCTACGGTTGTTAAGGCTGTAAAAGAATCTGGGGATCCTTCTCTTAAGGGTTGGGACTTTCTGCGTTACCTACCTCAGTAATTTAGCTTTGTATCTTCTTTATTGGTAATATAGAGTTAAGTCTTAGAAATAGTTGTGGCTGACAATCAGAGGCAGCAAGCTAAAGCTAAAGCTCAGCGGATGCTGGAAGCAGGTAAGTCGCAGGAGCGTGTGGCAGCTAAGACTGGCTTAGCACCTCAGCGTGTTGAGCGTCTCGCCAGTCAGATTTCAGCCCCTGCCGCTGAACCGAAGACTCCGTCTTACACTGGAGAGCTCGCTCAATACGCCGCTCCGGGGGGATTCGGCGCAGGCGCAGCTATGCGTGCACGGGCTGCCGGTCTTAGCGACGCACAAATTAAGGCTGGTGTCGAAGATCTCCGAAGCCAAGGCATGGCTATCGGCAAGCGAGTAGATATTGGATTAAACCCAATACAGTACGGTAATGATATGGCCGTACGCGGAGCTCAGCAAGGAGGATTTACTGATATGGGTTCTGGTCAGCGATATGGAATGCGCGCAATTTATTTGCCGGACGATCTTAAACATATCGGAGGTGGGCTAGGGGTCGTATGGGCCGCTGGTCCAGGGACTGATCAACAAATTATCGATATGTACAGAGGTAAACCCAGGGAGTCTTGGGTCCTCCCCGCTAGCACCAACACTCCTGATATGCCCTACGCAGCCCCCGCAGGAGTTCCCTATATTAACCCTCTTAGCTCACCTTCTGAGCAAGCCAAGCAAGCTGTGGGAGGCTATGAGTTTTTTGGAGGCGCCCCTACGGCAGCGCAACTTCAGCCTTCTACAACTACACAAACCACGAAAGCTGCCGAGACGAAAGCGCCTGTGTCCAGGACAAAATCCCAGAGTGTTCTCCAAGGCAAACGCAAGGAAAGCGCCAAACCGGCAGCCAGAAATCAACTTCTAGAAAACTACATCCAACGGTT
>Ga0208161_1002096_pt1 | contig 10252 bp, 14 predicted proteins | sample CB_VirMetaG_3_FD_184538 | JGI IMG/M metagenome (GOLD analysis project Ga0208161, IMG submission 184538) | Freshwater to marine saline gradient viral communities from Chesapeake Bay - CB_1508_1S Viral MetaG (SPAdes) (version 4) | ecosystem: Environmental > Aquatic > Marine > Coastal | place: USA... | reverse complement strand
GGACAGGTTAATCAAAAGGTCGTATATTCAAAACAAGAAAAACCTGAAGACATGCCAGTCTTTTATGAATACGGATTACCTGTATATGAAGACCAAGAGATGGCGGAATGGAAGAGTGAAATGATGGGTTGTAAGGGTGAAATAGATATGGTTAATAAGAATGGAAAGACATACTATAGAACCTGTAAATATAAGGAGAATAAGGAGGAGTTCAAAGAACATTTTGAGTTCAAGAAAGACGAAGAAAAGAGAATGATTTATTCCCCCGCTATGTTGCCTGACCGACTAATTAGACGCTTTGATGGACGAGATGAGTATTGGGTATATTTCACAAAAGAAACAATAGAAAAAATAGCACATAAGTTCTTAATGGAAAAAAGAGTTAATTATACCAACTTGGAACATACAGACACAAAGTTTGACGATATATATATGGTTGAAAGTTGGATAATCATAGATGAAAAAGATAAAGCGTATTCATTAGGATATACAAAAAAAGATGTTCCCATAGGTTCCTGGATGGTAGGATACAAAGTTAAAAACGATGATGTATGGGAAAATCAAATTAAAACAGGTAAAGTTAAAGGATTATCTGTTGAAGGAGAGTTTGAACTTATTACTCAATCATTTAGTAAAGATGAGTATATTTATAATAAAATCATAAACATTCTTAAAAACACAAAGTGAAAATGTTAAAACCAACAGAAGCAATCGGTAAAATTAAAGAACTATTAGGTCTTGAGTTTGCTGATACAAAACAAGAAAAGTTTTACACTTCATCACTTGCTGACGGGACACCAGTTACTAACAACACGGATAGTGAGAAGTTAGAGTTGGGTGATACTCTTTATGTTGTTTTAGATGATGGCAACTTGGTTCCAGGTCCAGCAGGCGAGCACACCCTACAATCAGGGGAGGTAATCGTTTTGGACGAGGAAAGTAAAGTAGTTGAAATTAGAGAAGACAGAGAAGAAGTTGAAGAAGAAACCCCAGATGAGGTTGAAGTAGTTGTGGAACAAAAAGAAATTGAAGAAGAAATGAGTGAAGACACTTCATTAGTTGAGTTGAAAAACGAGATTAGTGAAATGAAAGAAGCATTATCTAAAGTATTAGATTTATTCCAAGATTTCTCATCACAGACAGAGGAGGAGTTCTCCAAAGTCAATAAAGATATTGATACTCTTAAAAAAGAACCAGAGGTTGAAAATATCAAAAATAAAGCAAAAAGCAATAAACAAGTTGTAGAGAACTTCGCAGATTACAGAGTTCAACAACTAAAAAAGTATTTTAATTAATTATAAAATGAAAAAGAAATTAGATTTTTCGTATGATTTATCTGGTCTAAATGCTTGGTCTAACGAGCGTGCTGACGAGATGTTATTGAAGAGTGTATTGGGTGCTACTACTCCAAGATACGCTCGTATTTACCCAAATATGAAGGGAACCAGCATGAAAGTTGGTGTTATGGCAAATACGCCAGTATGGCAAGACGGGTTGTCTTGTGGATTAACCCCTTCAGCCACAACAGAAATCACACAAGTAGAGGTTGTGGGTTGTTATAAAACATCAAGAGCGAACAACTGCGGTAATGAGTTGAGAGAATACTTCTTGTCTCAAGCATTAACTAACTCGTTGTTCCAAGAGAATATCCCATTTGAAGAATTGTTTATTCAGGACTTAACTACAAGAAGTGCTGACTTTATGGAGGTTCAATTATGGCAGGGTTCATCTTGTTTTGGTGGTAATGGTATTATAGAACAAGTTTTATCGTCAGGTGTTTCAGGTGGCACCTATGTCTCTTTGACTACTTCAAACGCAATTACACAATTAAATAATTTGGTATTGAATATCCCAAGTTCTATTCAAAGAAGAAGTGATTTAGCAATCTTTATGTCTTTCGCTGACTACAGAGCTTTCATCGCAGCCTTGGCTGATAGTTCATCTATGAACTTATTTACTTTGGGTGATGAGAGTGGTTTATCAACTGAAACTACTATCTTCTTACCAGGTTCTAACATCGCTGTTGTTCCAACACAGGGATTGGACGGACAATCAAAAATCATTCTCGCACCAACACAGAACATCTTAATCGGTGTCGCTGCTGATGACGGAATGGAGGTTAGAGTTCAGTATGACCCATTTGAAGATAATGTTGCTTCATTAACAAAAGTTGGTTTCGGTTGTGGTCTTCACGAACCCGACAAGTTCGTATATTTGGGATAATATACATAAATTAAAAATATAAAATATAAATAAATGAGTTGCTATATAGACGCAGGACTAACTTTAGGGTGTAGAGACGCCGCCATCGGTGGTATTAAGTCGGTATATATCTTGGGTGGTTCAGGAAACACAATCAGTAGTATCACTACTGATGCTGACGACCAAATCACAGCAATTAGTGGTTCGGGTGTGATGTATAAGTTTGAACTCGTTAAAGGGTCTTCTTCATTTGAAGAGACAATCGCAGTAAATGCTACTTCAAATAGTATCGTTTATCAACCGACTTTAACTTTGAACTTATCTAAATATGATAATGTCTTAAGAAAGGCATGGTATGAATTAACCAAACAACCAGAGTTCTTCGTTGTAGTTATTGATAATAACGGAAGAGCCTGGTTCCCTGGTGAAGTAAATGGTTTGACGATTACAGATGGTTCTGTATTCACGGGTGCCGCCTTTACCGATGCTAATGGTTCAACTATGACTGCGACAGGTGGAGAACCTGCTGCTACAAGAGAGATAGAAATTACTACGACTATTGACGCTGTCTTTAGTGGTATTACTTTTGACGCAGTTTAATTAAACTAAAAAGGAGTGAGTGAGGGGTAGTTCCCTCCTCATTCCTTTTATTAAAAATATACCCCCTTAATATGATTAGATGGAATGGTAAAACATATATACCCGCAGGGGTAAAACCATTAATGGGAGCACGAAGAGGGGCTCCTGTTCCTGGAAACAAACAAGCAAGATGGGTTGCCAGTTGGGTTGGAGGTGCTCCTGGTATTCCACCTGCTCCACCTGTTCCCCCACCCTGTGATTTTAACTATGTGTTAATTGAGACATACCATATCCTCGCACAGAACTTGGACGAGTTGATTACTCAAGGTGGGGATAATATTGATTTTTACCCTCTATAAATAATTTTTTAAAAAGAAAAGAATGGCCTTACAAATAACAGGAAATATTGAGTTTAATAACGGATTAACTCTTTCAAGTATATATGGTAGAACAAAATATTCAGTTAATGATGATAGTAGTATGGTTGCTATATCATTAGAATATTGGGTTGATGAGAACGCATATACATCTAATAAATTATCTTTAATAGATGTTCCAATTTATGTAGATGGTGGATACACATATAATAGAGAAACTGATGGTAATGATGTATTATCATTTACACAAGTAAAAATAAAAGAAGAATTGGAAAATCTTGGTTTTTCAGTTGTAATAAGTGAATTATAATAATTTAAGAAAATGGCGAATAAGACAATCCCACAACTCCCCGAACAGACAGGAAAAACTGACGATGACTTACTCGTCATAGTTGATAGTGGGGAGACAACAACAAGTAAAATTAAAGTATCAACTCTATTATCTGGTGTTGGTGGAAGTCCAGGTGTTACTGGTGATACATTAACTGATAGTATAAGTAGTGTTAATAGTATTGTTGGAACACCGAATGTTTATGAAGGAACATCAGGTTATGTTAATTTTGGATATGGTAATGATGTAAATGATGATACAATAACTCACGGGTATAATAATACGAGTGGTGTTGGAACTACACCATCAGGAAATATCTGTATTGGATACAATAATAATTATCAATCACAATATGTAGGAAATGAAGCAGGCCAGTTGGTTATTGGTAAAGATAATACCAAAAGAAATGATGGTATTTTTATAGGGTCAAGCAACTTTGGTTCAAGGGGTATTTATGTTGGAAGAAGTAATACACAGAATAATAATAATGATATTAGTGCTGGAATGTTATTTGGAGCCAGTAATACAACAAATGGCACCAGAGCACTTATGGTTGGAAGAAGTAATATTAATGGTAATGATTTTGGTATTGCTCTTGGATTTGAGAATAACCAAAATAGTAGGAACTGGGCTCTTTCTGTTGGATACGCAAATAATATCAACTCTGTTGGTAATAGCACAAATGGATATAATACCTGTATTGGAACAAATAATACCATCACAGCAGGTATAGGAAACTTTAATGTCTCTAATGATAGTGATATGGGTTCAACAGGAACTAATAATAGTATTTTTGGTGGATTTCAACAACAATATATAGGAGCTTCTGGTAATAATAATACTATTCTTGGAGGAACTGGTAGTGCGTTCCTAAATACAACTAATAACTCTACTATTATTGGTGGAACTACTAATATTATAAGTGATACAAATAACTCCGTAATTGTTGGAGGAACAGGAAACACTTTACAGACATACAATAATTGTGTTATTTTAGGGGGTACTGGTTTAACCACATCTTTTAATGATGAAGTCGTCTGCGAACATCTAACAATAAAAGGACAATCAACTTATAATTGGTCTAATAATGGAAGTGGAAGTGTTTTTATTCTTGATTTAGATGAAGGTAATTTACAAGAAATCTCTATGTCTGCTGATACAATAATAGATTTAACAAATGTTAAAGTTGGTGGTAGATATTCTATTAAAGTATTCAACGAAGCATCATACTTACTTTTAGCTATGACCGCAACAGGTTTTAGTGTTCTATGGGAAGGTGGTAGTATTCCTCTTTTTACAAGTGGTGGAACTGATTTACTTGTATTAGAAGTATTTGGTAGTGATATATTGGTTAGATACTTCGCTAATTTCGCAACCGCTGAATAATAAAAATAATAATATAATATGTCTCAAATAACAATCACAAGTAATAATTTTAGTGGTTATACAGGTGATATAACCTTTTATCCCTTTTCAGGTGGTAGTATAAGTTATGGTTCTCAAACAATACCTTATACTTTTGAAACTGAAAACTTTATTGGGGAATATAACATACAATTAGATTTTTCTGGAGTTGAAGTAAATTGTGGATTTCAAATTGGTTCTTCCCCTTGTGTTTATATAACAACTAATGGGGCTACAAGTGATGATTATTCAGGTTTGTATGAATATGTGGGACAAGGTTATATACAATATAGTAGTAAATCTCCTGATAATTACCAAGTTGTTTGTAGTGATACTGACCCGAAATCAAAATCATTATATATATTAAAAATAGGTAGTGGATTATCTATAAGCACTTACTTTATGGGTAATGTGTATGAAAGTTTTTTTGGGACACAACAAATATCTATAATAAAGTTTATAAACTATAATGTCGCAGGTAATCCTTGCGGACAATCTTGGAATTGGCCTGCCACTTATGTCTCATACCCAACATATAGTAGTAATGGTTTCCCATTAGAAGGTAATTATACATCAGGTATTTCAGGACAAGGAACTTATCTATTGGAAAATATACCAAATTGTATCGCACCAAGTCCAACGCCGACCCCCACGAGTAGTATAACTCCTACACCGAGTATAACCCCTACAATAACCCCCACTCCAAGTATTACACCGAGTATTACTCCAAGTAATACTCCAAGTATAACTCCTTCTATAAGTCAAACACCAAGTCCTACTATAACCCCTACTATGACCCCAACTCCAAGTTCTTCACCACCTCCACCTCCTGACCCTGACGCTTTAGCATATCTCGCTGATGTGGTCGCATCAGGAGGAACAACGAACCCAACTATAGAAGCGGCAGTTGATACATTATTCAAAGAACTTAAGAATAATGGTCTTTATAGTAAAATTGAGGTTATGTATCCTTATGTTGGTGGAACAGCGGGGTCTCACGCAATCAACGCAACCCTTAACAAAACTTATGATATTGATTGGTATGGTGGTTGGGTATTCAGTTCAAGTGGTTCAACACCTAATGGTATAGATACTTATGGAGATACTCATTTCATTCCAACTACTGCGGACACTTATAATTGGACTTCGGGTATTTATTTATCAACTTTTGCTGCCACATCTAATTTTGACGATGATTATGGTGTATGGTTAGAGAATAGTATAACATCTGTTGGTCTTTATAGGGTATTTAATTCATATTGGAATAATGGTGGCACTTACGCAATAGGTGTGGGTTCAACACAAATAGCGGGTATTATTCCTTCAACAAATGGTGGTAATACTATTATAACAAGGTCAAGTTTTGATAATACAACCTTTTATATTAATGGTGTATTAAATGGTATTGGTTCTTTTTCTGTAGGTAATAATTATGATAATCAATTATATCCCATTTATTTAGGAACAACAAACTATAATGGTAGTTTTGGTGGTTTTGGTTCAAATAAAAATCAGTGTTTCTTCTTTATTTGTAATCAAGTATTAAGTCCTACAGAAATACCTATATTAGATAATATAATAAACACATTCCAAACAAGTTTAGGAAGAAATAGATATTAAAATGATAGTAAGATTATTAACATTAGTTCAAAAAGAAGCTATTGATGGAAAACAATATTCATCATCATTATATTTCAATCCTATATTAGATTGTAATGATGAATGGATTATTTCAAATGAAGTATGTGAAAATTGCGTTAATCCTGATTATCAGTGGGTAAAGGATTTACCTGTAATTGAATATTGCCATAAACCAATTATACGAATAACAGGAGACACAATAAATGAATTATAAGTTCAAAGAAATACGACTTAACCTTGAAACAGATGAAATATGTGTTATGGTTGCTTTCCAAGAAAATCGTAATAGATGGAAGATACAGGAGTATAAGTTTAAATGTCCTGATGAAATAGATATTGAGGAATTATTAGATAAAACTAAAAGAATAATCGGTTATGAGTAATGTTCCATATAAAAGAGTTAAATACGAGAAACAGAATGGATTTGATATACCTTATAACGATAATAACGCATTACCATTCCCTTCAATCTGCTCTTCTTGCGAGAGATATGAAATCATAAATGAAAGTAGAACTTTAGTAATTGGATTAAGATACAGGAGGTGTAGTGATGAAGCACAAATAGAATATGAGATGCCAGCAGACACATATTGGTATGTTTGTTCTTGTTCTATACCTGTTAGATACTATGGTTCAAATAATTATACAATAACAAGTTTAGGAGAATGTCCGTAAGTTATAACAGAGTTAAATACTATAGTTTGGGAAAACCTTATTATGATAATAAGATTACTTTACCATACCCTGATTGTTTTGAAATAACTAATTTAACAATAGGATATAGTCAGTTATTACAAAAGTATTATAGACAAGGACAGACGATTACCCTACAAGGTAGAACCCCTTATGTTGATGATGTTGATGTTGTGTGTAGTCAATTACAATATTTAACTTATATTAGTGAAGATAAAAAAAATATGTTTGTGTATTGTAATGATGTGATAAATGGTTCAGTATCTTTTTATACTTTAATTTCTAATAATGTTAATGTTCCTATAAATTGGAATACCTGTGGTAGTGTTAAAACCTTTAATAGCCTTTTCTTTTTTGTTTTTGATTTAGTATATCCAGATTGGGTTAGAACAGAAGGTGGATATTCATTTCCAAAAGAAGGAACTAATTTAATATCAGCAACCGATACTATGACTATAAATTATCTATCGTGTTAATCAGTAATATTTATAAATAATGTTAAAAATATCAGCAAATACAGAGAATACGATATGGGTAAATGCTTCAAGGAATAAAACCTTGAGTAATCCCACTTATCTTATGTCTTTGGAACATAAAGTTTCAGGTGAAAGAAAGTATTTTATTCCACAAAATATTACATCTATTTCAGGAAATACAACTTATCAGGAAGACCCAAGAGTTGATTTATTTAAGTTTGGTGTTTTTAATAATATTGAAAACTTAACTGGTGGAACGAGGTATTGGGTTAAGGAAAGACCACCAGCACTTGTTTATGGTGAAGGAACAATAAATTATCCTGCTAATCTTCAAGGGACAGATAAGATATATATAGACCAAACACTTATAATTCCAAATATACTTGGTTCATTAAGGATACAACTTGATACAAAAAATCCTGGTGAAATATTCACAGGTGGAACATTCTTTGCTGATAGTGTTAATTTAACAGCACCTTTAAGTTTTGGAACATCAACATCAGGATATTTGGCTTATGGAATACCTTACGCTCAAGTTCCTTTGGCTACAACAAATGGAGGATATACGGCAACTACTTTCACATATAATTTACAGACCAATTCAGGTAGAACATTTAGTGATACATTATATCTCGCTTCTATGGAAGAGATAGAAAATATTTATCCTTGGACTTATTTTGGTGATACATACCAAGACAATCAAAGAAAACCCAATTATCCCCGTGTTTATATTGGAACTACCAATATCTCTTTAGAAAATTATGGTTGGTATTATTATAGAATATACGAACAAACATCACAAATTAATTTAAATCCCGCATTATCAACGAATGTAGTTGATGAGGGAACATTATACTTATATCCCCCACCACCTGATGAAGTAAGTTATACAGGTTATTCAACAAATGATATTGTTGTTTATAATGATGATGTAAGTAGTTATATATTACAAGAAGATTTATATAGGATATTAACAGAAAATAATGAATTATTAAGACAAGAATAATGGATAAAAAAATATCACAATTAACAGAATTAACCGCAAGAACAGAACAAGATGTTATTGCGATAGTAAATGGAGGTTCAACCAAAAAAATTAGTGTAGAGGATTTTATACGAGAACCCGTCATAAACGCAGGTAGTGTAGTAGGTAAAATAGATGTTGATTTATCATTAGGCCACTGGTTTATCTTCACTTTAATAGGTGATGTATCCGTTTCATTATTAAATGAAAAAGAAGGTGAGGAGTTCCTCTTTTGGGTATATTCAAATGGGAACTATTCTATTAACGAAATGCGTTTAGCATCAGGTGGAAGTATCTATAGTAGAAACGGAAGTTTGCCTAATCCTGCTAATAATGCTTGGAACTTATATAGAGGTTTTGTGATAAATGGAGGAATGGTATTAACAGAACTTGATAATTTCTCGGCTATATAATATTTATTAATATGGATAAACAATTTCACGCATTCGGTAGAAAGATAGATAGTGTTAATCGCTTTGAAGAGAAGGTGGTTAGAAACCAAGATTGGGTAAGTTGGGGAGACCAAAATAATTTCCCTGAAACACTATACAACTACATAGATTATAACCCCACACATAACGCTTGTATAAACGCTAAAGTAAGAAACTCATTAGGTCAAGGGTTCGTTGATGGTGATAGGCTTGCCAACTCAACACAATCATTAAATGAGTTCTTTATGGAGTTCGCAACAGAGTATATAACGACAGGAAATGTGTTTGTGGAGGTTGTATGGAGTGCGGATAGGACAGAGGGTCTAAATGGTATTTATGTCCTTCCCTCGTCGTCTGTGAGGGTTCAAAAGAAGGATACGATAGATGACGAACAAAAGGTTTATTATTATTGTGAAAAATGGGAGGATTATAGAACAAAAAAGATTATTGAGTTCAGTAAGTTAGACCCACATAACCAAAACAACAGACAGATATTCCATATTAAGAATTACGCACCAGGATATAACTATTATGGTTCTCCTGATTATATGTCTGTTATTAACGATATTAGACTGGCTCATAATATAACATTATTTCATCTTTCTAACTTCTTGAACGGAGGAACTCCTGGCTTATGGGTTAATTTTCCCAATTCAATTCCAGATAGTATGGACGAACAGAGAACGATGTTGGCTAAAATTGAAGAAAGATTTTCAGGAGCAGAAGGAGCAGGTAAGACGATGGTTTCATTTAGTGATGGAGCAGAGATGGCACCACAGATTACACAAATCGCTTCAAATACTCACGATGGATATTACACGGAGATATTTGAATTAACCCAAAGACAGATTTTATCGGGACACAAAATCACTTCAGGTCTTTTGATTGGACTGAATAACGGAGGTGGTCTTGGTTCAAACGCAGATGAGATTAACCAATCATTCCAAGTGTTCCTTAATACAACGATTAAACCATTACAGATGGAAATGGTAGTTCAAATGGAGCCCCTTATTAAGTTATTGTATCCAAACGAACAAATAAACTTAACTATTATACAAAATCAAATACTATGATTACAGCATATTTTGTAAGCG
>Ga0208161_1002094_pt1 | contig 10253 bp, 29 predicted proteins | sample CB_VirMetaG_3_FD_184538 | JGI IMG/M metagenome (GOLD analysis project Ga0208161, IMG submission 184538) | Freshwater to marine saline gradient viral communities from Chesapeake Bay - CB_1508_1S Viral MetaG (SPAdes) (version 4) | ecosystem: Environmental > Aquatic > Marine > Coastal | place: USA... | reverse complement strand
GGGCAGGCCGGGGCGGTGGCCTTCTTTGTGGGCCAGTTCCGCCATCTGCTTGCCGATCAGTTCTTCAAACCTTTCCTTTGACATTGCGGTCATTTGTTCGCCTTAAAATGGAATTTCATCGTCTAAGTTGTCCTGATAGTCAGCGCCGGGTGGTTGCTGGTATCCGACATCGCCGCGTTGGTCGCTGTCGCCTGCTTTGTCCAGCAGCGTCAGCGTGCCGCTGTATGGGCGCAGAACAATCTCGGTGCTGTAACGATCCGCGCCGGTCTGGTCCTGCCACTTCCGGGTCTCAAGCTGGCCTTCGATGTAAATCTTGCTGCCCTTGCGCAAGTATTGTTCCGCGATCCGCACCATTGGCTCAGACATGATGGCAACGCTGTGCCATTCTGTGCGCTCTTTGCGCTCTCCCGTGCTTTTGTCTTTCCAGCTTTCCGATGTGGCAATTCGCAGATTGCAAACCTTACCGCCTTTCGGAAAGGTGCGAACCTCTGGGTCGCGGCCCAGATTGCCTAGAAGGATGACTTTGTTCACGCTTGCCATTAGTATCTTTCCCCTTGCTGTAGCCGCTTCGTCACGGCCCTGATGCCATAGATGATTGTGGTGTGGTCGCGGTTTCCCATTATGCGACCGATGGTAGGATAGGATAAATCCGTTTCGTCACGCAAGCGAAGGTATGCGATTTGCCGTGGCTTTGCGATGTGGCGGGCGATGTTTGGACCGCGCAGTTCGTTGACCGGCACATCAAATTCTTTCGCCACTTCGCGCAGTATTTTTGACACTCTGTCCATTACGGGCGCTCCGGTCTTGGCACTGGCCGAATAGAGCATGTCGGCAGGCGGCAGTCTTTGGTGTTGGCATAAAAGATGTGGTCGCCAACTAGCCCAATGGGTTCCAAAGCGTGACGCCATACAGGCCGCACATCGGTCGTGTGGTAGTAGAGCGCGCCCGTGTGCAAATGATGCCCTTCAAGCGCTTCTTGGGCCACCAGAACGGCTGTGGTGTAGGCTTCCATATCGCGCGGGCGGTCGCTCTTGCCGTCGCTATAGAAGCTGAATTGACCCGGCTGCTTGACCACATCACAGGCCGTATCGGGCCAGCGCTCGTCGGCCACCCGGTTCAAAATGGTCTCTGCAACCAGCATCTGCCCGTCAATCGGTTCGCCACGGGCTTCGAAGTAGATGGCAACCGCCATACAGGTAATTGTCGTAATCATGCGACCTGCTCCACCCGTTTGCGCCATTTGTAGATCGAAACCGGCGAAACGCAATTTTTCTCTGCCGCAACTTTGACCGACCAGATGCGGGCGTCGTTGATGGCCTTGATCCTGATTTCATCCGTCAAGCCGTATTCGGGATGATAGCCCAGTTCTATTTTCATGCTGCTAGTCCTCTTTCCTTCAGTTGAGTTGATGTGACCAGACCGCGCTGCACCATTTCTGCGCACAGAGCGGGCGGACAGGTTGCTGGCGAGACGTAACGTCCAGCCTTGATGCTTTCGGCCCAGAACGCAGCCCGATCCACGGATTGCGCTTGTGCAGGCTTCCAGCCTTCGTCTTCCCAGCGCCGTTGCGCTAGGTAGGTTGACGGATGCGGCATTGAAGCGGTCGGATAGGTCTTGCGGAACCAGTCATACCAAGCGGTCACGTTCTCATGCGCCGCTTCGCGCTGTGCTGGCGTCAGCTTGTCCCAAGTCTTGCGAGATTGTGCTTTCGCTACCTTGTTCGGCGCTCGTTCCCAGAACTCTGAAAATCCGACCTTCACACCCAAATGATCTTGTTCTTTTCCAAGGTTATTTATTCCAAGGTTAAGGGTGTCGCATTTTGCGACAGGGGGCTGTTGCATTTTGCGACAGGGGCTGTTGTATTCTGCGACAGGGGTGAGCATCAATGTGTATGCCGTGCTGGTCTGAGACCCGTTGTCCCTGATGCGCTCTTGGCGCTCAATCAAACCGGCACTTTCAAGGGCGTCAAGATGGCGCACAACGGTCGCCTTATCCATCTCGCACTCCTGCGCCAGCGTCTTGAGGCTGGGGAAGCAAGCGCCCGTGGTCTCGTTGTGATGGTCTGCCAGCCAGTAAAGCACAATCTTGGCGGCTGGTTTCAGCCCCCGTTGCTTCATAGCCAGAGCAGTCATGTAATGACTCATATCGCACCTCGCATATTGATAGCGCGGCACCGTCATGTTAATGAAGGGCTGCGCCGGGGGTTTCGGCGTATTTTGGGCGGGTTGAGCATCCCACATGCTCCCCGCCCGTTCTTCTTATCCTATATCACCGACGATTGCAATCACACCGATCGCAGCAAAATTTGTGTAATTTTTACGATTTTGGGGCAGTGTTTGCATGTGCATACCACCGCCTTACCAAGTCACGCGCGTGGTCTGCGCCAGTAAATTTTTCTACGGCGCGGCTGTTTGGAAACCAAAACTCGCCATTCTGTGGCTCTTGTTTTCCCCATATAAGCATGATGCTCACATCTTTTTTTCGGTGTAACGCCTCAAGCCCGATCCTCTGGCCAAGCGGAATGTCTTTTCCGGGGTCTTTTGTTTCAATGATAAGGCAATGACCACGGCGCTCCTTAAAGCCATCAATGTCCATCGGTTTGTCGTGCGGGTTAGGCCAGCAGTCCTGCATCCATTCCCAATCAAACACGCCGTCAAAATCGCTGCCGACTGAGCGATAGAAGTTGTCTGCATACTTTATAGTCTTTGGCGTGTTCATCAGGTAGCCCCTTCATAAATTAGCTAATCTGCCCACGCACAGCGATAGCGCCAATCGCCGTAAGCGCGGCTTCCGGGCTGTTCACAACCACGCGATGACCACGCCAGTCTCGGTGCCATTCTTCTTGCTGCTGCGTCAGCTTCTGCGCGCTTGGCGGCTTGCTGCCATCCTTCACCTCAAGCAGCATATTCAAGCCCTTATACCCTACTAATAGATCGGGACATCCTTCACCCACAGCATGTAGTAGCTGGACACTAGCGCCTGCGGCGCGAAGGGCTGCAACCACTTCGCGTTGATTGGCGTCAACCTTTGCTGCGCGCCTCAAGCAAACACCTCGCGCTCGGCCTGCATCAGTCGATGATTGGCGTCATACACTCGGCGCTGCGCCCGGTTGATTGCCTGCGTGTCGCCCCTACGCTTGACGCGCTCTAGGGCTTCGATGGCGTTCTGGCGCTCCTGCGTGGCCCGAAGCATGACAACGTGCTTTGCGATGATGTCGTTCATTCTTTTTCCCAACTTGGCTTTTCAATATCCATCCAGCCACCGGCGTCTTCTGGTGTGATTGCGCTGTCACCTACACCGTCAGCAACAACCCAAGCTGGTCCGCAATCTTGATCTTTGTAACCGTGCCAAGGTTCAAAATACGCGCAGACTGGGCTTTGCGTAGCACGATCCCATATTAAAACAATCGGTCCCCAAGGCTTTCCGTATGGGTTCAACGGCGCTGTTTCCATTGGTTGCCAATCTTCGCTTTTCATTTATTCCTCTCCATCTGTTCCTTAAGGCGTTCCTTCAATTCGAAAATCTGCGGCTCGCGCTGATACGCTACAGCGATGGTCGCCCAGACTGCCGCCAGTTCTGACAGGTTCCGCGCTGCGTTGAGGCGATTTGCGATAAACCTGCGGCCAGCTTCGGTCGTCATAGCCTGCCAGCCTTCTGAGCCTCGCTAAGACGATACCAGCCCAGCCGCATCATAACGTGGCCCTCGTCGTCTAGCTTATGCAGCGCCTCTTGAATAGACCGCTCGCTGATGCCCAACACTTCCGCAAGATCAGCCGCGTCGGTCCCGCCGACGATGTTGAGATACGTCAGGATTTCCCGCTCTAGATCAGAAAGGCGGCTCGTCTTGGTCATGCGTTGGCCTCCAAGGTATGTCGTCTGCGATGCCCAGAGTTTCGAAAAAATGCGTTATCTGATACGGTAAATTTTCCGAAAAAGGTAAGGCGGCGGCAAGGCTAACCGAGGGGATCAGCCCTGCCGCCTCCGCGCGCAGATATGGGGAGGACACATCGCGCTGCGGGTTCTGTTTCATCATATGCCCCAAATCAGATAGCCGAGAACGATGCCGATCAGCATCGACGCAAACAGCATCAGCACAAGGCCGACGCCGACCCGCAGCATCCCGCGCCATACGCGGTCGTTTTCGACTTCCCATTGGTCCATATCGCCGGGTCTCATTCCCACGTTTCCTTTGCATCAACAGGCAAGCCCGTGATTTCAGCAAGCCGACGCCGTGCAGGCGGCAGCGGGGTTCTGCGACCTGTGAGCCACTGGCTGACGGTCGCCCGATCCGCAGGCACTTGACTTGCGAGCCAGAGCGCCTTGCGGCCCTCGTCCCTAAGCCATTGCCGGATCATGTTTGGTGCGTTGTTCATGCTGCGCAGTATGTGGGCTAAACTTTCTTCGGTCAAGTGCAATTTTTTTGTTGCACATACCCAAGGAAGCTGTATGTTGGATGCAAGGAAACGAACAACACACCAAGGAGATACACAGATGGCCGCGCAAACCTTCGCACAGATTGCAGAACTTGCTCGCGCACTGCCTTGGGGTCGCTCTGAAGACCTTGCAGACCGCGTGAAGCTGATGATTGACAACGCAGAACTCAACGCCAATGACACCATTCACGTTGATAAGGCCGCATCCGAAACGGAATTTGACGCCATCGCACTTGCCACCCTTGAAAGCAATCTTTGCTATTGCGGTGATTTTGACGTTTGCGAATGGTTCGCTCAAAACGATGTGCGCTTTTAATATCCCCAACTTCGGCCCCCACCACCCTCAACAGGATATGAACCAATGGAATACGTTGAACACGACACCGAGGACTACTTCAGCGACCGCACCAGCAGTATCTCTGGCATCGCTACGCTGCGCATTGAGTATGAGGAAGACTACAGCGCAGACATTGGCGGCATTGACGGACACATCTGCGTTGCCACGCTGATTGACGTTCAGGTGGGCAACACTCGCTTTACCGCCAATCAGATCGCAGAAATGTTTGGCTCTGGCGTGGTCGCGCAATTTGAAAGCCGGGTTGCAGAATGGGAGGAAATGCAATGAGCCGCTTCACGCTTGACGACATTCTGGGCGGGCTCTGCATCGCCGCTATGGTCTTCGGCCTGCCTTGGGTGCTGGCAATCGCAAAGGCGGTGCTGGAATGACCGCGCGCCAGCTTGACGCCATCCGCACGCTTGCCGTGCAACTGCTCATCGCCATCGCGGCAAAACGCAAGAAACAGAACGGCAGTTGACTTCCTTACTTCTTGGTTTTAACGTCATAACGTCGGCAAATATTGGGTGCGATATGATGACAATCAACAGGTTTCCTGATTACGAATTTCACCAAGACGGCTTTGTTGTATCTCGCGTCAGGCCAACGCCAATAGTAATGAAACCCATCAAAATGGGGCAATACGTTGGCTTGCAGCTTAAAAGATCAGATGGACACCTAGAGAAAGCATACCTGCACAGATTGATATGCGAGGCATATCACGGACCTTGCCCAGAGGGTATGGAATGCAGGCATCTTGATGGCGACAAATCAAACAACAAAGCGTCAAATTTGCGTTGGGGAACTAAAGAAGAAAACGCCGCAGATAAAGAAAATCACGGCACAAATTCAGCGGGCGAAAGGAACGCGATGGCAAAGCTAACCGAGGAAATGGTTAGAGAGATGCGCAAATATAGGCTGAAAACAGGTGAAAGTTACGCAAAGATTGGCTCCTTATTCGGCGTCAGCACAATGACAGCATACAGGGCAATCGTTAAACAACTATGGAAGGACGTAAAATGACTGAACACAAAAACATCTACACCGCCCTCTGCGCGGCGCAGTCAAATATGGGCAAGGTTACTAAAGGATCAATCAACCCAGCCTTTAAAAGCCGTTACGCCGATCTGGCAGATGTCGTTTCGGTTGTGGTCCCAGCTTTATCAGAACAAGGCATTGCAATGTATCACAGCATGATCCGCGATGATGAGGGTATGGTCATGCGGACCACACTTTCCCACGGCGCAACGGACACGCACATTCACTGCGACGTCCCGCTAATTGTTGACCGCAACAATATGCAGGGAATGAAATCCGCGACGACATATGCAAAGCGGATTGGCCTTGAAAGCCTAACTGGTATTGCGCCCGATACGGATGACGATGGCAATGCAGCATCAGCCGCAGCGCCCAAGCAGCAGCCCAAGCCGCCAGCCAAAATCAGCGCAGAACAGTGGAAGGAAATCAACGACCTGATTGAGCGCACCGCCAGCGACGAGGCCAAGCTGTGCGCATACTGGAAGGTCGCGGAACTGCACGATCTGACCGCGCAGCAGGCCGACCAGACCATTGCAATGCTCACCAAAAAGCTGGGGGCCGAGTGATGGAGCAACGCACCGAAGAATGGTTTGAAGCGCGGATGGGATGCGTCACAGCATCCCGCACCGCCGATGTGATGGCGCAGACCAAGAGCGGTTACAGCGCCAGCCGCGCCAACTATATGGCCGAGTTGATCTGCGAAAAATTGACAGGCGAGCGGCAGGGGGGCTTTTCCTCTGCCGCGATGCAATGGGGGACCGAGACTGAGCCACAGGCGCGTATGGCCTACGAAATCATGACCGGCGCGACAGTGGTGGAAACTGGCTTTGTGCCGCATCCCGAAATTGCGGGCTTCGGCGCATCACCTGACGGGCTGATCGGTGACGATGGTCTGATCGAAATCAAATGCCCCAACACCGCCACGCACATCGAAACGCTTCTAAGCGACAAGGTGCCGGGGAAATACATCACGCAGATGCACGTTCAGATGCTCTGCGCCGGGCGCAAGTGGTGCGATTTCGTTAGCTTTGACCCCCGCCTGCCCGTGGACATGCAGATGTTCGTGCGCCGCGTGGAGTTTGACGAGAAGCTGGCGAAGACCATCGTTGAGGAAGTGCAGAAATTCATTGCCGAAATGGAAACCAAGATCGAACAACTGAAAGCGAGAACCGCATGACAGACCACTACCAAATCACCGCAGACCATCTTCGCAGCTTCATTGAGCGCTATGAGCGTCTTGAGGCTGAAAAGCAGGACATTGCCGATCAGCAGAAAGATGTGCTGGCCGAGGCAAAAAGCTGCGGCTACGACACCGCCATCCTGCGCGAAATCATCAAGCTGCGAAAGATGAACCCAGACGAGCGCGCAGAGAAAGAGGCCGTCCTTGAAATGTATCTCACTGCGCTGGGGATGGACTGATGGAATGGCAACCGATTGAGACCGCGCCGAAGGATGGCACCGAGATACTTCTTGCACTGGCCCCCAATAGTAACGCGCAAGATGGGCAAGTTGTCATCGGTGCGTTTTACCATAGTGTTTTGTGGGGTGATTGCTGGATGTTCAACGGCGATTACACGATAACTGCTGACGGTGGCGCTACTCACTGGATGCCACTTCCAAAATTGCCAGAGGCTGAATAATGGCGCAGACTGTCATTCTCCGGGGTGACGCACAACGGGCGCTGGCATGTGACCTCATACGCCGCGCACCGCCAGATGCGGTCGTGACGATCAAGGAAGCCACGCGCAATGCCGATCAGAACGCGAAGTTCTGGGCGATGCTGTCCGATATTTCGCGCGCCAAGCCCGAAGGTCGAACGCACACGCCAGAGGTATGGAAGGCGCTCATGATGCACGCCTGCGGCCACGCCACGCGCTTTGAGAACGGATTGAACGGCGAGCCATTCCCTGTCGGCTTTCACAGCAGCAAATTATCGGTGCGCCAGTTTGCCGATCTGATTACAGTTGCGCAGGAATATGGCGACAGACACGGCGTGGTGTGGTCAGAGCCACATCCAGATGACAGATGACCCGGCCCGTCTATGAGCGGCAACACGACCGCGAGCGAGAGGCAGCGGTTGCTCGGCAAATCGCCCATAAGTGGGAAGCAAAATGCTTGATGATGCCAAAGTTTTCCGCAGCCGACATGCTGATACTTGACCACAACGACAAGCCGCAATGCTGGGCAGAGATAAAGAGCCGCAACATCAATTTCGGGCAGTTTGAACACATGCACATTGCGTCAGATAAAGTTGAGCGGCTGCAAGACTTGATGCGCCTGACGAAGTTGAAGGCCATCATCATCGCCAACTTAAAAGATGGGATGTTCTGGCATCATTGCCCTGAGACCAAAGACGAAATCGTGCGAGAAATGGGCGGCAGAACCGACCGCAATGACCCGGCAGACATTCACGAAATGGCGTGCTTGTATTGGCATAACTTCAAGAGGTTCAAGTGAAACGCACGCCGCTTCGCCCTATCAGCGCGAAGAAACGCGCTCACAAGGCCGCAGAGAAGGCCGCAGGGGCGCATGAGCATATGGCGGCGGTGAAGATGCTCCCGTGCATTGCTTGCGGCTGTGCGCCGCCCTCACAGGCTCACCACGTTACCGGGGACAAGCAGCCCCGCAGCGACTGGCGCGTTATCCCGCTGTGCTGGGCGTGCCATCAAGGGCCAGACGGATACCACGCTGCAAAGCGGTTGTGGGTAAAGCGTCACGGGCCAGATTTTGAATTGCTGCCAAAGGTGGCGCAGATGCTAGGAGAAACAGATGACTAAATGGGTTATACCAGACAACCCCTCGCCCGAAGCCATCGTGCGGGCGGCGCTGGAGAGGGCTGTAACATGCTGCGAAGATGAATTGCGAAACACCGCAATGTTGATGTCCAACCCACCTAAGTCTTCTGCGGCGTGGGATGCAGCTAATTCTATACGCAAACTCGCATCCGACCACGCAGAGGTGGCGGCAATCATCAAGAAGGCAGAGGAGGATCGGGGATGAGTGACCGTTATTACGCACGAAACGCATCTAATCATACCGAAGATTGGCCGTTTTGGCTTGTGGCAGATCGGAAACTAGGGGGGTTAAATGTAACCGCCGAACTGGTGCGTGCGCATATTGACCCAGAACTTCCCATAGGCGGGACTTTATGCACTTGCGAAGAAGCCAAATACATAGCTGATTTGGCAAATAAAATAGAGGCAGGGGGGGGTCGGGGATGATTGAACATCGATCATTCCCCGAAGCTGCCAATGGTCTGCCACAAGCGCCGATGGAGGCTGAACTGTGGGCGGCTGGCTGCGACCTAGAGACCGCCCGCTTTGTCGCCAAGCAACTTGACCGAGAAGGCTACAGGCTCATCAAGCCACACGATCTGTGGACCGACCACAAGCATTTTGAGGGCGACCGCAAGTATGCCTTACGGCAAATCCTCAAGTGGATTTTGGGAGAAAAGACATGAGTAGCTGGCGATACCAGATCATGCAGCACACCGACGACAGCGGCGATCCATATTTGGCCGTTCACGAATTTTACACTATGCACGATGGCAAGGAAGGCTGGACGCAGCGCCCAGTGCCGATTGAGGCCGAGAGCGTCACAAACTTGCGTATGGCCTTGCTGGACATTCTGCGCGACCTAGAGCGCCACGGCGTCAGGGATGCCGAAACAGGCGCGCCGATCTAGCCGCGCTGCGAAGCAATTTCGCCAGCAAGTGCCGCATATCCCGCCGCGTCAATGGGATTGTCCACGTGCTGCGGGCTGTTCTTGAACCGCACCGCTTTCAACAGCACCATCATCATGCACACATCTTCTGGGCCAACCGGGTGTTCAAGGTAGATGCTCCACATCGCCGCGATGTCTGCGAAGCTGTCTTCTGCGCCACCGTGCGTTTTTGCCCGATCTTGCGTGATATAGAGGTGGGCGGTCTCAAGTATTTCTGAGCGGGTCATGCGTTTACCTTTACGCGGGATATTTCACCACGGTTACGATCAAATGTGATTGCCTGCAACTGGGCGCGCGCGGTGTAGGAATTGCTGAAAGCATAAGCATCGCGCGGTGTAACTGCCCGCAGTTGCTCCCACTGCACGCCGCCAATATCCTGCGACCTGTGATGGTGTAAATGCCCGGTGAACAGGAAACGGTGTTTTGTGCGGCCCCACATTTCTGCATACTGATCGGCCAAGAAATGCACCATCCGATCCGCTTTGGCCTTGTCGCCGTGATGCGCGGCCAGCAGCACCTTGCCAAATTCGTAAACGAAAAACTCGCCCGGTGCCTTTTGGACGCTGACGCGCTCGTTATCCTTAAACCGCTCGGCCAACGCGAACATGATTGCCATATAGCTGTTGATGTTGTGATTGCCGGGAAGGATGCGCACGATGACGCGCTGATGCTTTGCAAGGGCCAATTCGGTGCATATCGCCATCGCTTGAATGGTGGCGTCAAGC
>Ga0208161_1002092_pt1 | contig 10259 bp, 11 predicted proteins | sample CB_VirMetaG_3_FD_184538 | JGI IMG/M metagenome (GOLD analysis project Ga0208161, IMG submission 184538) | Freshwater to marine saline gradient viral communities from Chesapeake Bay - CB_1508_1S Viral MetaG (SPAdes) (version 4) | ecosystem: Environmental > Aquatic > Marine > Coastal | place: USA... | reverse complement strand
CCTGCCATATCGGTCTGAGCCATATTTAATAATTTAAATGGGTCCCCTAATGCACCAATTTCACCCCCTAACATTTGAAATCCAGCAGCAGTTTCAATAGCCTTACTTGGGTCTAATAAACCTTCAGCAAAAGTTTTTGTTTGTGCCATATCAATTCTTAACGCTTGAGCTTGAGCAACCATTTTAGCAAGTCCATCAACACCATTTTTGAAGTTGTAACCAACCATTAAACCTAAGTTTTTATTAACTTGAGCCATAAATTGTGATACATTCAAACCATAAGACCTAGCTTCTTTGGTCATCATTTCCATAGTCGATAATGTCTCATCGGTCGTAAAACCTAATGTATCAAATGAAGTGGCCATTTGAGCCAATTGTTCTGCGGTAAGGTTTGCGGTAAAACCTAAGGCTTGGAATCTTGTAATTTGTTCGTCAGTGAAGAATGTGTTCCTCTGCATCGAAGTATTTAATGCACCAAATAACTCGATATTTTTTTCAGCATTAATACCAATAAGACTTGTGGATTTTGACGCTTGAGCAATCACGTTCTTTACCTGATTACTTACAACCCTTGTCTGTCCAAGTGTTTCTCGTACTTGTTTTGCTGTTTGTTGCTGAATTGCAAAAGCCTTATTCAAATTACCACCTACATCTATTATAGATGTCGCTAAATTTTTAGCAAAATCTTTAACATTGACATTGGCTAGTTTAATATTACTAGCAACTTGAGCAGTATCATCTACTAAACCATCTTTAAAAAACATATTAAACTTTTACTATAAATATCGTTTAACGAGATTTATTTTTTTGTTTCTCGTATTCTTCCTCCCTTTTGATAAATTCTTCGGATAATTTATTAATAAAATATTTTCTTTCAAAGGTAGGCATAAACATCATATCCAAATAAGACATATTAACGTGTTTACTCAGATAGTAGAACTCATCAAGCATAGTGCGTTTATAATCAGAAGAAAGGACGAAAAAACTCTGCCCCGAAAGTGATACGTACATTCACTTTTTCTCCTGACGGGGCCATAACTGTTCTATTAAGGTCTAATCTCGGTTCACAATCTGACATTGTGTTTCTAATAAACTTAGAATCCATAATAGGTAATGTATTTACAAAAGTTGCAATATTCTCTCTATTAGTATCTCCATCAATAGAAACGATATATTTTTCGAGTTTTTTAGTAACAATTGGTATAATAACCCCATTAGGATAACTTTCTTCTAAACTACTTAATTCGGTAGTTTCATTAATACTTAATAATCGACATTTAACGTTTACACCACTTTTAGGTAGATTAAATTCAAAAAGACCTTCATTATTAGGTTTTATTTTTGGTTGAATAATATCCAACTCATCTAACATAATAGTAGACTCAAACTCTTTACCTGTTTTAGGGTCTTTTAATTTAAAATTATAGTCAGAACCAAACGCAGTGTTTCTTAAAAATATTAGAATCGCCTCGGCATCACCATCTAACAATTCATTAATATTAAAATCAGGTTCATAAATTTTATTTTTTAATAAAGTAGTTATAATATTTTTATTTCCGTTTGTAGATAACAAAATATTTTCATCCTGAGCAGTTAAATAACCCACCTTTAATGATTTCTTTTTATTTTTATAAAAAAGACCTTGTGAAGGTAAGGGAACCACATCGTGTGGTAAATTCAGGTTCATTTGTCCGTATTGTTGTGTATTATCCATAGATGTATTAAATAAAATAATTATAGAAGTAAATTAACCTCTAGATTTTAAATATATAAGTTATTAATTTTTAATCAATAGTTATATTCCCACCGAATATTACCACAATCATAAATTCTATATATTTTTCTGTTAAACATTATTTGAGACTCAGTTAAATTAGAATCATAACCTTCTTTAACTGGTTTTTTCTATATTGTTATAATTCTCGTCCCCATACTTACGTTTTTTAGTTAGTTTGGACTTTTCTACATTATTATAATTCTCATCCCCATATCTATTTTTTTTGGTTCTTTTTTGTTTTACAATAAAATCTTTATGTTGAGGATAAAAATCGACACCGTATTTTTCTTGGAACTTTTCTTTTTGTCTATTTAACAACTCTTCTTTATTTGAATTTGCACATTTTAAAGAACAAAAATCACCATATGGTTTATCAAATCGGTTTCTAAATTTAATTTCGTTATCACACGTTAAACATTTTGGTCTTTCGGTCAATTGATGATAATAAAACCATATTTTTTCTTTAAATGACATAACTATACCAGTATTACTGGCATATTTTACAATTTCATTATAAAGATTTGGTTTGTTTTTTTTTAACCACGATTCTTTTGTTTTATAACCTGATTTGTTATCTGTCGTAAAAAAAGAAAAATCCATACACTTATACTTTTACAGTATAAATATATGGATTATTTTTTTGGGTGTAAAGGTTACGTTAAAATATTAATATACCAAAATACATCTATCAGGACGTAACGTAGCAGTAATTGTTGCTAACGCATCATCACTATAACCTAAACTATCAAAATTTACATCACTTAAAAATGTTCCTTGTAGAATCCATTTTTCAACAGCCACACCTGTCGGGTCTAACATTTCTAAATCAATATCTTTCTTATATCCCGCAGCATACCCCATACGTCCTGTTACGGATTCTGAATGTAAACGAACCCATTCCATCAGAGCTTGTGCCGCTGAAGGACCGATTGGGTCACGGAAAGTTACGTTTATGGTATTCCAAGTGAATCTACCTGCAACATAAGTAGATGTGTTTAGGAAAGGAATCTCTGTAGCCGCGATTTGGATGTTTGGTCTTGATGTTGACTCAACATACCAAGAGTTAATCCCCAATGAAGAAGGAAATGATAGGATAAACCTATTTTTTCTTTTAGGTTCATAAGGAACGGGCATTTTCATTAATAAATCAGCCATAGTATTTTGGTTTTTTTGTTCTTACTTTTATTTTATAATAAATATCAACTATAAAGTTTTTCTATTTACTTTTTATTTTTTTTCAATAAGTTCCACTAGAAGATAATAAAAAATAGATAATTATTAAATTTCTTTTTTATCTCCTCCTTTAGTTAAATAAGTTCTTACTGGCTTATCTTCATACTCTTTATCTAAAAATGATTTAATTTTTTCAACATTTGCTGGGTCATCGTCAGAGAACCCAATCATTGGTATGAAATTATTTTTAACATCATTTTTAAGGAAGGCTTTTTTTCCTAGTTTCTCACTCATTTCTTTTACATAAACGATAAACTCTCTTAAAGCTTTAATTTTTCCTTCTTCAGGGTTTGATGCTGACCCTTCACCGTATGAAACAGGATAATACTTACAAAGGTCCAAATACTCATTAATCATAATTTGAGCGTCCTTTGTTTCATCACCTGTCATATTTCTATATTTTTTAAGATTCTCAATCAAGATATCTTTATTAATACCATTATGGTTAGTAACAATAAAGTTATATATTGCTTCACGAAGAACCGATGGTGTATGTCCTCTCGCAGTTATAATTGCGAAAATTGAACTCCCATTAATACATTCCACAAAATCGTCCCACGAAGGACCAATAGATGCGACCATAGAGTCAATAATAAACGCACTATCTCCTTTTACTCCAAAATTCCTATAAGGGTCATTTGCATAACCGACAATCATCTTACCTTTATATTCAAAAGTTTCTTTACCAATCAACCCTCGATAATCTGCAAAATCCTCTGTAGACATACCAAGTTCTTCATCATCTTCAGTCAAAAGAATAATTTGTGTCGGCATTGTCACAATATTATCGTCCCAATCAAATGCATAATACTTTAAATCAGGATTACCTTCAGGGTCAAAACCTTCCATTAGTTGTTTTTCTTCGTAAAATTCTCTAATGATTCTTCTAATCGACATTATTTTTTGTTTTTAATTTTTTCAATTAATCTTTCAAGTTGAGATTCAGAAATTACAATATTTTGTGGTTTTTCTGAAAAAGACTTTTTACCGTTAGATTTCATTTCTAACGCTTCGTTAAGTGTTTTTTTTGTGAATTCCATTTTTGTATTTTTATTTAAACGTTTAATAAAGGCTTATGGGGACCAATAGTCCCCATATTATAAATATATTGAGTTATTAAATATCCTCAAATGATGCACCTGTCGGAGTAATTAAGAATTCAATATCAATGAATTCAAGTGCTCTCGTTGGTTTTAGATAAATTTTACCTGTTAGGGTGTTTGAATCTAAATCTTCAGGTGTGTTAGAAACTGTAACTCTAAAGTCAATCAAACCACGGTCTCTTCTGATTCCGTCTAAGATTGGGTTTACAGAATCTAAGAACTCTTGTCTAACTTGCTCATCATTCTGTTCGAACAATAATCTTACAGCTACCGCTGAAATTAATTTACGAGCTTGTAATAACAATCTTCTCACGTTAATTCTGTCAAGTGCAGATTCTCTAAGTTGTAAAGTTTTGTTACCCCAAATTACTGTTCCCACATCTGAGAATGTTGCAATTGGGTTAAGTCTACCTTTATAAAGAGTATCTCGGTCTTCTTGAGTTAATTTCTTACGTGCTTTAACAGAATTTACCAAACCACGAGTATAACCCGCTGATGCGAACCAAGGGAACGCAATATTATCAGTAAGTGCTAAGTTTCTCACAACTTCTAATGTTGGTGGTAAATAAATCTGTGTGTTATTAACCGTATCTCTTGTTAAAATCCAAGGGTAATAAGTTGCAGTATAGTTGGAATCAATACCTGTTTCTTCCAAATTATCTACAGCCTCTTCAGGATAGATAAAGTTAGTATCAAAATCACCTAATGTAGGTGTAAACATTTGGTAATCAGGTGTAGTACAAATGTAGATTGAATCTGCTCTATCAGTTTCTACCATATCAATCGCCTCTTCAACAAGATTTGAGTTATTTACATAATCAATACCCGGTGTTGTAAATACATTAATGTTAATCGCTTCAGGATTATGGAACGTATATTGACCCCATAAGTATGAGTAGTAATCAGTGTTACCCCAAGTTAATTGGTCAGGTCCTGTAATTTGTTTAAACGCTCCCCACCCTGTTGAATTTGGATAGTTTATTGAAGGTGCTGCACCATTTCTATAACCCGCAGCTCCTAATTGAAATCTGTCACCATTAGTTCTATATTCTCTATATATGTCCCATCCATCAAAACCACCTGAAGGTGATATTGTAAACTTACGTGAGTTTAGTCTGTAATACGGATTAGTCTCATCTTGAGGTTCTCCTCTAAACTCTGCAACACCAACTTCAAATGCCGATTGACCAGATGTTGTGTAATCCGCAGGAATTGTAACAATCGTTGCTCCTGAATCCATATGGAAACCTTTTGTTAGGTATGCCCACGGTTGTGAAGATGTATCTGTTGTTAAGTTTAATGGGTTTTGTTTTCCTTTGTATTGGAAGAAGTCAGAATCAATACCTACTGTATTAGAAACACCTAAGTATACTTTTCTTACTTTATCTCCCGCAGCTCTTGTTTCATTATCACTTCCTGATGCACTACCGAAAGGTGGGTTAAAAATAACCTGACCTGGTCTGTAATATTCAGTCTTATATTCTAAGAATGGTGATTTAGAACCCGAATATTGTCTTGTCAAATATCCACGGAAACCACAAGGTAATGAATCAATTGGTGCATCTTCATTAATTTCCAACATAATATATCTTGATTTCAACTCAAAATCACCATTAGCAGTACCTATCTTCTTAGCGACAAAACTATTTTGATTAGGGTCCATCGTACAGTTAGTGAATTTTTCTAACACCACAGGATTTGCGTCAGTATCAAAGAAATCACGAACAACAATATCAAAAGTTCCATTATTAAATGAAATGTTGATAATTGAAATTTTTACTTCTCTATTTGCTGAGTTACCATCAGATACCGTTATAAATTTAAACATATCATATACTTTAGTTCCTCGTAATTCAGAAACTACATATGGTGTTTCAGGAGTTTGGTATCTATCTAAATACCATCCTATACCTGTGTTGTCTATATCTGTTCTTGCACCATCTAAAGATAATAGGTCACAATCTAAACCTCTAATCATACCTTTTCTATATCCAATATTTAACATTGAATAATATTCTTCCTCTAAGAATAATGGAACATCAGTACGTGGTTTTGCAAAGTTTGATTTACCAAATACTTTTGAGATGTAATTAGAATTTGAAACATTAAATGATGTTTTAAAATTAAATGTATCACCATCATTAGTAACACCTGAAATCGCAAATGTTTCAAAAGGATTTTTAGTTACCGCAGAATACGAACCACTACAATCCATAATTACATCTGTTAATCCCGATACTTCATAAACAGGACCGTCATCAGTTGAATATGTTGCAATACCTCTTGAACGTAAAGTTGCAACTACTAAATTGTGGTATTCACTCATTGGTGAACCTGTGTAGTTTGTTACATATACAACTGCAGTTCCTGAATAATTATTACCACCTGTATTTGTTAATCCAGTTACACCCATACCAAAACCAACACCATTATAAACATCATTAGTTTCAGTAAATAATGCATAATACCACGGGTCGTTTTCAGATGCCGTTAAATCACAATTTTCGAATAAAATGTTATCAACTTCTAATACGTTAGTGTTTGCGCTGTAGTTTGGTGTTGCTCCTGTAACATCATTAAATGTTGAAGCACTTACTGAACCCCAAAAATATGATGTTGAACCTGAAGATGATGGAGATACGATTTCACCGTAAAGTAAATCTTCCATATCATCTAATATTGTTGACTCACCACCCGTATAAGTTGTATAAGGAAAAGTGATTACGTCTTCAATTGATGAAGGTAATGAGGAATAATCTGTTACTGAAATAGTTGTACTATCACCTGAAGTTCCTGAGAACGTAATAGTGAAACCAGGGGAAACTGAAGTTGCCGTTGTTCCTGAACTATCTAAGTTACCTACTGTTTTTATAGACCACGAAGGTCCTGCGTCATACCCTGATAATCCTAGTACTCTTGTTACGAACAATTGATTTGATTGTTGTAAATAAGCCTTTGCAATATATGCTGCCTCATACTTAGGAATCTGAGTATTCACGAATTTTGTTGGGTTTGTACCACCGAAATAAGCTTGGAACTCATCGAAGTTTGTGATGAAAATCGGCTCGAAAGCTGGACCCGAAAGTGTTTCACCAACAATACCAAGAGTCGTTACACCTACACTCTGTGCTACAAAACTTAAATCTCTTTCAGATGTATAAACACCTGGAGATACGAATACTTTGTTTGCTGTCGCCATTGTTAAATAATTTCTTAAGTTTTATTTTATAGATAAATATTACTAAAAACATCAAAAAACTATTACTGTAAGAGTATATTTATAAACAGTAGGAAAAAAGTCTTCCTTTTTTCTACCTTTTAAAAAATTAATGATGGCTAGAATTAAAAACATAAAAATTTCACCAGAGTCTCACGAACTACTTAAAAAATATTGTGATAAACACGGTTTAAAAATTTATAAGTTTTTAGAAAAACTTATTGAAGAAAACTGTAAAGAAGTTACCGATATATACGGAGAATAATTAAAGTAAACGTGCTCTAGTAATAAGATTTGCCTTTTTGGTATCATCTGATTTAACAACCTCAATCCGAATATTATCGTTAGTAGAAATCTTAATTACACTTAAATCGTCACCAACATAATTGTTATTTATATAGACGGAATAACTATCAACATTATTAGTTTCTTCAATTTGTAAATCAACTTTATAACGATATGTTTCAGTTAATGCAGTCACACCTTGATTAAAAACAACATTTAAATCAAAATTTTCAGGATTTGCAGGTTCTTTCTTTGCCCTTCTCTTAACATTAAAGGTATCAACTTCTAAAAAAGTTGCAGTTCTTGAAATTGCGGGGGATACTTCAAACTCTTCTTCATCTAAAAGAAATCCCATCATTAAAAATTCATAATTTTGAACATAGTATTTTCTTTTTTCAATATCTAATACCGATTCATCCGAAGAGTTGTTTAAAATTATTGGAATATAATGTCCTTTAATGTGTGTATATGCTTGTCGAGATGAAAACTTTTGTAAAACTTTTTTGTTAAACTCATTTAAATATCTCATCTTATTACAGAATATTTTTACATTGTATGTAATGTCCACAGGAACAGGTTGAGGTATTTTATAAATGTCTACACCTTTTCTTTGTCCATCCCACGTTGGGACTTTCGCATAATAAAACTGTTTCCTATTTGGAATAGTGTATTGTAGTGATGGATTAGTTCCAAATTTAACATCAGGATTTCTAACTGTTGCAATAAATGGAGGTCTGATATTTTTATCTAAATCTTGAAAATTCCAACTTTCAGCGAATTGAGCCCAATTCTGTGTTGTTATTATTAAATCTACGGTAGGAATCTTTTTACCACTAACCGTAGTTTCTAATTCTTCTTTTACAAAATCTAACATTCCTCTGTCTAAATCAGCATGAAGAATTGACTTAGGTAAATAAGTTCCGTCCTCTTGAATTTCTTCTAATAATTCTTCTCTCCTTTGTAAAAGAATTTTTTCAGGAGTCAGAGGTAAATGTTTTTTTATTTTTTTAGGTAACGCCATTATCTTTTTATTTCACTAATAAAAAATACTTTATTTTTTGAATTAACCATTTCTACTTCTTTCGCATTATAGATTGGTTCTTCAGTGTCTTTCATAACAAACGAATCATATTCGTATGGGTTATAAGTTACAATATTACTATTTGGTTCTTCGGGTATGTTTTTACAAGGATAATCACAATAGTCAACTAATGTTCCAATAACAAACGCATGAACATTTTTTGATTTTTCTCTTCTAACTTTATTCATTCCACCCTGTCTTACTCTAAATTCAACATCTTTAAGTTTAACAAAATCAGCATGTTTTATTACTTTACCCTTGTATTGAATTGAAAAAGTGTGTTTATGTAAATTATAATATACCATTACTTTTTTACCTATGTAATTATCTTCTTCATTATTGTTACCACATTTATGACAAATATAAGGGTCGTCACCTCCATTACTTATATCCCAAGACCACCCACAATTATCACATATAACTTTATCATCAACAATATCTTCACATAGATAAGACATTCTTTTTTTTATAAATTTTATTTCATTTATTAAACGACTCATATTCCTCTAAATTCTCCATCATTAACAGGTGACGCAATAATACTTCTATAAAAAGGTTTATAACCACCATAAGTATGTCTATTATCACTTACTACTCTACCATCATTAACAACTGAATAGTATCTAACTCTTTTTTCGGTTTCATAATAACCAATATAGTCACCATATGAAATATCAATACCTAACTCATCCAATGCTTTTTGATACACACCGACCTTTAAATTACCAGGTTCCATTTGACTCATACGAGAATTTGAATAATCTTGATTTTCAGGTTGTTCGATAGTAACATAACCCCTAAACTCTACAGGAGGTAAAAACTTTATACCATCTTCTTCAGTTTCACCATAAACATCATCGGTATTAGTTTTTTGACGGTCAACACGATATAACACTAAAGTGAAGTTCATATCACCTTCAAGCCATTCACGTCCCATTTCTTGTTCTAACTCGAAATCTTCGGACCCGAAAAACTTTTCTAATCTTGTAATTGGTATCTTTCTCGCACTCATATATTGATAAATACTTTAATAATAGTTATATTATAAATATTTCGCTATGCAAAGTAATAAAGATAATTTATCAAAAATACCTGAAGTTAGAGCACAACGTATTTTAGAAACATACGAAGGGTTCAATAACTACATACTTTCTATTAAGAAAAAAAGTAAAAATCAAAAATATTTCAAACTTACAAGAGCACAGGCAGACTATATTATTTCATATAATGATACTGTTCCTAAACTAGCAAGAAAGTGGGTTGACCTCGACAGTTACTTCGGTAAAAAAATGATGGAGGAAAAACTCCTAACCAAAATACCTGAAAAAATATATGTTGAAAAAATATTGGTAGAAAAAGATAAGTCTTTTCATATTTGGGGTAAGATATTTGAAAATCAAGAATTACACGACTTTTGGTTACCTAAGGTTGCTTTAATACCTACACAAAGAGTTAAAGAGGTTTCAATTGATTATGAAAAATATTCTCACAGACCGCCCCTGTCACACCAAAAAGAAGCAATAGAGACACTTGCAGCTCACGACAAATATATTTTAGCAGATG
>Ga0208161_1002091_pt1 | contig 10259 bp, 19 predicted proteins | sample CB_VirMetaG_3_FD_184538 | JGI IMG/M metagenome (GOLD analysis project Ga0208161, IMG submission 184538) | Freshwater to marine saline gradient viral communities from Chesapeake Bay - CB_1508_1S Viral MetaG (SPAdes) (version 4) | ecosystem: Environmental > Aquatic > Marine > Coastal | place: USA... | reverse complement strand
CAAAAGTATTATCAACAACAATAATAGAAACTTATGATGATGGTTCGTTTATCGTTCCATGTTCATTAATGTGTTAGGAGAATAATTAATGGCAATAACAAAATTAGTATCAGACAGTTTAGGAGCAGGTGTAGGTGGTAAGGTTTTGCAAGTTGTTTCTGCAACAGATAATACTTCAAGAAGCACAACATCATCGTCATTTGTTACTGGTTCAAATACTTTATCTGTATCTATTACGCCATCATCAGCATCTAATAAAATATTTGTAGTTGTAACAACTTCTGGTGGTCAAGATACTACAGGTAGAAGTTCAAAATATTCTATTTACAGAAATGCTACATCTATTAACTATTTCCAATGTAATGATACAGGAAGTGTATTATACTATCCTATATGTATTTCTAACTTAGATTCACCAGCAACAACATCAGCAATTACATATCAATTATATTTTGCAACTGATGGAGTTGGAACTGTAAGTATAAATCATGGTACTTCAAAAGGTTCAATAACAGCATTTGAGATAGGAGCATAATGTTAAAAGAAAATAAACTAATAAAAGCAATACTTAAAATAAATCCAAAAGCAGAAGTTTCTGTTAGCGAAGAAGATATAAATACTATTGTTTGGGAAAATGGAACTCAACCAATTCCTATTGCAGATATTCAAGCACAAATACCAATTGTAGAACAAGAAATGGCACAAGAAGAATTAGATAAAGAAACTAAAAAACAAGAAGCTGAAGCAATTATGGAGCAATTAGGATTAACCAAAGAACACTTAAAGGCATTAGGATTATAATATGGCATATCTTGGAAGACAACCTATTGTAGGAAATTATCAGGTACTAGACGCACTTACAGCTACGACTACTGCTACCTATGCACTAACTAAAAATAGTGTTGCAGTATATCCACAAACTCCAGCGAACTGCATTGTATCGTTAAACGGAGTTATTCAAGCACCTTTTGATTCTTATACTATATCAGGTTCTAACATTGTATTTGCTTCTGCTCTAACTGCTTCTGATAGCATAGACTTCATTACAGTATTAGGAGATGTATTAAATGTAGGTACTGTATCTGATGGTACGATTGGAATATCTAAATTATCTGCAACAGGAACTCCAAGTTCTTCTACTTTCCTAAGAGGAGATAATTCTTGGGTATCTGCTGGTGGTGCTAACACTCCAGCTTTTTTTGCTTACAAAACAGGTTCAGTTCAAAGTTTGTCTAGTGGAGTAATAACTAAAGTAACATTTAATACAGAACTTTTTGATACTAATAATAATTTTGATAACAGTACAAACTATAGATTTACTCCAACAACTGCTGGTAAATATTTATTTACTACTTCTATTTTATGTTATGGAAATAGTGGTACTTTAAGATATATAAATGTTTATATTAGAAAAAATGGTTCAATAAATTTTGGTGCTTACAGTCCAGAAGATAATGCCAGTAATTTTAATTCTGGAAGTGTAGGAACAAGCGTTATTTATGAAATGAATGGCTCAACTGATTATGTTGAAGTTTATGTTCAATGTAATGCAACATCACCTAATGTAAATTATGATAACAATGGTAATTCAACATATTTTGGTGGATACAAAATTATAGAATAGGAATTATTATGGCAAATTTATCAACTAAAATAAAACTATACGCAAATCAAGAAGTTGATTTTACTAAAGATGTAAAACTACAAGACAACTCTGACGGCAAAGGAGCATTTATAGCTGAATGGAATCTTGATATTGCTAAACCTACTCAAGCACAATTAGATGCACTAGAAGCACAAGCAATTACTTATGAGAACAATGAAAAGATTAAAGCAACTAGAAAATCTTTATATGGTTCTTGGGATAAGCAACTAGAAGAAATTTACGATAATGGAATTGATAGCTGGAAAGCTAGAATAGCACAAATCAAAGCTGATAATCCAAAGGAGAATAACTAATGGCAATCATAACTTTAAATAATAATTCTTTATCTGGTGTAACAGCATTACCTGCTGGTGTAGGTGGTAAGGTTTTGCAGGTTGTTCAAGGAACTACTACAACAGTTACTGCTATAACAAGTACATCTTATGTAGATACAAACTTAACTGCTTCTATTACTCCTTCATCTGCATCTAATAAAATTTTAGTCATAACAAGTTCTTTAGTTGATGCAAGAAGTACAGGTACGCAAAGTGGTGCTGATATTTCGTTAGTACGTAATGCAACGACACTTTTTAGTGGTACTGGTGAAGGTCTTTTCATAAACGCTGCAAGTGCATCTGGTTTTACAATCATAGTAGGTCATTTATGTGTTAATTACTTGGATGAGCCATCTACGACAAGTTCAGTAACTTATAAAATTCAAGGTAGAGCAAATGGGTCTGGTAATACTGCTACTTTTCAACAAAATAGTCATGCATCATTTATTACACTTATGGAGATAGAAGGATAAATTATGACAAATATTATTAAAGCAATTCAAAAAATTAATCCAACAGCAGAAGTAAGTATTAATGCAGATGACATTAATCAAATTACTTGGCTTAACGGAACTACCCCAATATCTAAAGCTGACATAGAAGCATTGTTTCCTATTGTAGAATTTGAAATGGCATTAGATGAATTAAGAGCCAAAAGAAATAAAGCTCTTGCTGATTCTGATTGGACTCAATTACCGGATGTTGGTTTTAATGCAGCTGAGAGAAATGCTTGGATGATTTATCGTCAAGCACTAAGAGATATTACTAATAATATTGAAACTGCTGAACAGGCCAAATCAATATCATTTCCTGTTAAACCATAATACTTGACTTATTGCGGTGCAACATTATATGGTTCTGCAACAAGGAGATATTATGTTTAATTTTAACCCATTTAAGATTCCAACATACTCTGAGTACAAAGAACAAGTTGCAAAATTTTTTAATGATGTAACTTCTTTCTACAAAGAATGGTATTCAGATGTTGAAAAATATTTAAAAAAATAATTACAACAAATTAATTCTATACCCTGCTTTATTTACATGATAAAGTGGGGTATTTCTTTATCTACCCTATGGCTAATACTTATAAGAACGCATTTTTTGATTTAACCACAACTAGCAAAACTGATATTTATACTTGCCCTGCTGAAACAACTTCTTTAGTTAGAACTATACAAGTTACCAATCATGCAGGTTCTAATCCTGAATTAGAAGTATTTGTCTATGATGCTTCTGCATCTACAGAATACGAAATATCTCATAGTGTTTTTTCATCTAAAACATATCAAAATATGATTACTCATACTCTTGTTTTAGAAGCTGGAGATATTTTAAGGATGGAAGCAAATACAGCAAACGCAATGAAAGGTTTTATCAGTACATTAGAAATAGATTTCTAGTATGATTCAATTGGTATTCATTCCAAAAGAAAAAGTTCAAGAGGTTTGGAAAGTAGTAGAGAATGATATTGCTTTAGCTCTTATACGTTCTAATAGATATGCAGACTCTGACCATATGAAACAATGGTGTATGAGTGGCAAATTACAGTTATGGATTCTTTGGGATGACAAAGCAGAAGAACATAATGTTCAATATTACGGAGTAGTGGTTACAGAAATTTTGCACAGACCACTTCAAAAATGTTTAAATATCCGTATTATGACAGGCAGAAGAAGGCATAAATGGCAACATTTAATTAGCATTATTGAAGATTATGCTGTAAAGAATGGAGTAACTATGATGGAATTAATTGCTAGACCAGGTTGGGAAAAAGTATTGAAACAGTTTGAATATAAAAAAAGCCATGTGCTTTTAGAAAAACCATTAACAAATAATATAGAGGAGAAACAATAGATGTCATTCGGAGGAGGTGGTGGAACTACTACTACACAAGTTACACCCTATGCACCAGCACAACCAGCTTTAAATCAGATTATTTCTGAGGCAGGACAATTATACGGACAAGGAGTAGGAGCTTCAGGTTATGTAGCACCGACTCAACAAACACTAACAGGTTTGGCAGGACAAGAAGTTATGGGTACTGCTGCACAACAACAGTTAGCAGCTACTCTTGGCGGACAATATTTAAATCCATTCTTATCTCCACTCATTCAAAAAACAGGTGCAGATATTTATGGAACAGTTGCTCAGCAATTCTCAGGTGCAGGAAGAACTCCTACATCTCCCCTTGCTCAACAACAAGTGGCAGCACAAGTTGCACAAGCCGCTTTACCTTTGGCATTTAGTTCTTATGAACAAGAAAGAGCTAGACAATTAGGTGTTGCACAAACTACTCCTAGTTTAGTTCAAACAGGTCAACAATTAGAACAATTACAAAGACAACAACAACTAGCACCGTTCCAAGCATTACAACAGTATGCAGGTTTAGTTTCTCCTATTGCTTCTGGTTTTCCAATTACAGGTGGACAAACTCAAACACAAGCTAATCCATTAACCACAGCACTTGGTGGTGCGATGCTTGGTTCTGCATTACCAGCTAGTTTTTTAGGTGGTTATGGTGCATTAGCTGGAGCAGGTTTAGGATTATTAGGTGGATTATTATAATGGATAAAATTAATAAAATAATATTTGATATTCAAACAAAGATTAAGAACAATCCTAGCAAACATATTGCTATTTTATATATATTGTTTTTAATTTCTATTCTTTCATAAGGAGTAAAGATGGATCAAGATTTTGAATCAACTTATACCATGTACTGTGGAGATGGCGGTGATAGCAGCGATAACGGTGATGATGGTGGCTATGGCGGATTTGATGGAACTGAAAGTGCTAATAATGAAGGTTTTGGTTCTGTAGATACAAGTGGTGGAGGAGATAGTGGTTACGATTATGAAAGTGCCGCTTATGGAACTCCAGATACTATTACAAGTATAGATGCAAATGTAGCTAATCAAATTGATGCAATTACTCAACAACAAGAACCTGATTATTTTGCTACAGGCCTACCACCTGCTAATGCTGTAGATCCAGGTATTGCTACCGATACTATAGCAAGTTATCAAAATAATTTAAAAGCAGAAATACAATCTAATCCTTTGGGATTTGCAATAAGTCCTTTAGGAACAGCATTTAAGGTTGGTGTACAAACTGTAGCTGCTAATACTATGATGAACCCAAGCTATTCAGGTGTTCAATCAACAACAGATGGTGGTGGAGATTCATTAAGCTATTCAGATATTATTCCTGTAGCACCTTATATTCTTGGCGGAACACAAGCTCAACCATCTCAAGTATTACAATATTTTTCTAACTTGCAAAACCAACCACAAACTCAAGGATTGCTTTCTAGGTACGAACAAGCTAAACAAAATGTTAGTGGTATTTTAGGAACAAATAATCAGCTAGGAGCTTCTAATACTTCAAATTTTTATTATAATTATTTAAACCAAAGAGGACTACTATAATGGCATACAGTATATTTGACGAAATAAAAAAAACACTACTTGGACAAGCGGCAGTTCAACCAACTACAGATCCAGTAACAGGATTAATTGCTCCAGGTCAAAAACCAACATCAGGATTATTGGGTGAGGGTGGATTATTATTTGGAAAAGGTGCATCTAATATAATTCAAGATCCAAAATTTATTGAATCGTTAGGTTATCTTGCTTCAGGACTTCAAGGAGATGATCCATTTAAAGCTATGCAAAAAGCAGAATTAATAAAACAAAGTAAAGCCAAAACAAAAAAAGCACAAGCTCTTGAAAAATTATTATCTTCAACAGAATTATCAGAAAGAGATAAATTGTATATTGCAGCAGGATTAACTCCTCCTAGAGCAACAACACCTACTTTATCTCAAGAAACATTAGCTGTGTATCAAAAGATGAAAGGTCTTCAAGGAGATGATTTTACTAAAGCATTTAATTCTTTGTCTAAAGCAGAACAAGATTTATATAAAAACAAAATACAACCTCAATTAGACTTTTTAAGTCAAGTTTCTGAACTTGGTGCAAAAAAAACATCCAATGTAATTAAATTAACTGAGAAACCAGATCCAAAAAATTTAATTAAGAATCAAGCCTATGAAATAAATGGTGTGATTTATATTTGGGATGGAAAAACCTTTGTAAAAAAATAATCAATAATGCCAACTATTGAAGAAATATTTAAAGAAAAACAAGATAAAAGTTTTTCTATTAATGAAATATTTTCTGAAGATAAAAAAAAAGAAACCATTAAACCTTCAGAAGAAAAGGAGTTTGAAAAAGCATTTGGTACATTAACCAATGCTGAAATTATTGCTGGTAAAAAAAAAGAAGATATAACTGAAGATAAAAAAAAATTATCTATTAATGATGTTTTTGAAAAAAAAAATATCTTAGAAAAAAAATTACCTATTACCTCTGCTCAACTAAAATCTGTATGGGAAGAAGAACTTGGTATTAGTCCTGAGAATAAAGAAAAATTAAAACTTATTCTTGGAGATAAAAATACTTTATTAGGATCTTTTAATCATTATCTTGTAGATACCGGATCAGTTATTATTGATAGTGCTTTAAGAGCAGGTAACTCTTTAGGATTTATCGCATCAGGTATTGTTGGAGATGGATTAAATCTTGTTTATAAAACTATTGATAAAGATCCAGGTGGAGCTGGAGAAAGATTAGCAAGAGATATTAATGGTATTTTAATTGGTGTTATGGCAGAATCAGGAACATCCTTTAAACCTGTTCCCAAAAAATCTAATACTTTAAAAAGTACAAAAACAGGAGAAGAAATTACTAATGTTATTGATTATGCAAGACAAAGTTCAGATAAGAAACTAGAAGTAATTAGTGATATTGAAAATATTGCTAATAAAGAATTAAATCAAATAAAAAAAAATGATGTAATTATAGGTGAGTCTTTTATTAATAAAGATACCGCTGCTCAAACGCAAAAATTAGATGAAATAGTAAATAAGAAACAACCGGTTAAAGAAGAAATAACAACTATAGATACTATAGAATCATTAAATAGAGAACCTGCTTTACCAATTAATACTGTTAAACAAATAACAGATGCTACAGTAAAATTTATTCAAGAAGAAAATATTAAAATAGATAGAAGCAAACCTATATCTTTGCAAATCCAAGAAATATTATTATCTGATAAATACGATGTTCCAACCATTATTAGAAGAATTGCAGAAGATAATAAAATACCTGTTAATGATTTTATATCTTTAATTTTTCCAAGTGTAAGTAAATCGGCAAAAGAACTGAATTTATATTCTCAAGCATCTAAATATTTAAGAAATAAATTAGACCCTACTGGAGAAATATTTGGACAATTTGGTTCTTCTGTAATGAATTTTATTAAACGATTAGACAATGTTCGTAGAGGTTTATTGGTTACTAGACTTGCAACATCTGTTCGTAACTATATTACTCAAAGTGCAAGAATAGGTTTGGATTCATTACAAAATACAATGGATTTTTTTATACAAAAAGCTATACAACCATTTGTAGATCCAATTCAATTTCAAAAAAATAAAGTAAGTCCAATCACTTCTTTACAACAGTTAATTAATAATTTTAAACAATGGAAACCATCTGAGTTTAAAAGAATAAAAAAAGAAACAGACACTATTTTAAATCAATTTCCTAATGAAAAAAATAGAATTTTTTTAAGGTATTCTTCTGATGTATTAGCTGCTCAAAAAAAAACAGGTACAGAAGGAAAGGTTTCTAAAATTTTAACAAGATTAGAATCTGCTACAGATACACTAAACATAGTTAATAAAACTCAAGAATTTATTACTAGGAGAGCTGTATTTTTAGCAAGATTAGATGAAATTATTAGAACCAATCCAAAACAATATAAATCTAAAACATTAGAACAATTATTAAAAGATGGAGAACATTCTTTAATTAGAGCTTCTGATATTGCTAATGCAGTAGATAAAGCATTAGAAGTGACTTTTGCTAGAGATTTTAATTTAGGAAAAGGTGGTTACGATAGCTTTGCAGGTACAATTATTAATATAATTAACAAATTGCCTTTCATCGCTACTGCCGTTATTCCTTTTCCAAGATTCTTAATGAACTCTTTAAAGTTTCATTTTGAGTATAGTCCATTAGGAATAACAAGATTTATTTCCAAAGCACAAAGACAAAGATTGGCAAAAGGAGATACGTCTGGTTTGTCTAAATCTGTGTTAGGATTAGGTTTGCTTACAGCTGCTATTGCTTTGCGTAACCAGCCTTATGCAGGTGAAAAATGGTATGAATTTAAAGTTGGCGATAGAACAATAGACACTAGACCATTTAACCCATTTGCTGCATATTTATATGTTGCTGATATTTATAATAGATTAAAAACTGGAACATTAAGAGATATTGATCCAAAAGATATTATTACTGTATTTGCAGGTATTAGAGGAACAACAGGATTATATTTATTTGATCAGATGGCTGATTATTTTGCTAATACAGATATTAAATCTGGAACTCCACAATGGATAGAGGCTAGTAAAAAATTCTTAGGAGAGTTGTTTGCAGGTTATATGACACCACTTCAAAATGTCACAGATGCAATAGCTCAATTTTATCCTGAAATGGGTGTTATTAAAGATACAGGAGGACAACCTTTTACAGGTTCATTTAAAAAAAGAATACTATCTCAAGACTTGCCTGAAGCAACATCTGCAACTAATTTTATATTAGATAAAGCAGGAGTTCCAAGAGCTGCACCAAGAACTAGACAAGATCCATTAGTTACTCAATTAACAGGTGTTGGATTTATTGCTCCTAAAAATTCTGCTGAAAAAGAATTTGATAAATTGCAAATATTACCAAGAGAAATTTTTATTTCTACCAAAATACCTGAATTAGATAGAGCATATAAAGATATTTTATCTTTTAAAATAGGATATGGAATTTCTAAATTAGTAGAAACAGATTCTTATAAAACATTACCATTTAATACTCAAATAATAGTTGTTAAAAATGCACTTGCAAAAGTAAAAGAAGAAACAAAAAAAGAATTGCAAAAAGATAGCTCTTTAATTCCTTACATTCTTCAATATAAATTAAATCAATTTAGCAAAGATGAAAGAAGGGTGATTAATGATGCTATTGGAATGGATTATCTTGAAACAATAATAAACAATGTAAAAAAAGAAACTAAAAAATAAAATGTAATATTATGACTGAAGAAAAACTTTCCACTTCTCAAGAGAATAAAATTGAGATAGTTAAACTACAAGGTGAGATGGCACTCATCCACCACAAGATAGACACCATTAAAGATAATCACCTACACCATATAGACGAAAAAGTGAATCTAATCTATAAGGTAGTATGGGTTGTATTCGTAATAAGTCTAACAGGTGTTGCAAATCTAATCGTAACTTTACTAGCAAAATAACTAAATCTAATATTGGTACTATTGCAGAACATATTGCGATGATACAACTAATGAAAGAAAATTATTTAGTTGCCAAAGCAATAGACCCACAATCTTTATTTGATTTAGTTGCAGTACATAAAGAAACCGGAGAGATAAGATTAATAGACGTAAAGACCAAAACATTTCGTAAAAAAGACAAATCTGAAATCTATAGATGTCCTACTGCCAAACAAAAAAAATTAAATATTGAAATGTATTTTATAGATTTTATTAGTGATGGAAAAACAAAAACCTAAAAAAAAATTAAGGAAAACAATATCTTTAAAAGAATTATATGATTTAATCAATAATACTCCTAACAAAGATATGTTTAATAATGTAAAAGAGAAAAAAAATAATGGGGAGTAACTATGGAACGATTAAAGGATTTAATCATCAAAAACCATCAAGAAAAGAAAAAAGAACAAAGCAACAAGGTTCTTCTCAATAATAGAAAAGAAGTTGAAATTAATAAGAATGGTTCAGGTTACACTATTAAAGAGGGTACAAACAAAGATAAAGTATTAGCTCATATTAAACTACCCACTAAAGAAATATAACATGGACAAATTAATAGAATTAATTAAATGAATTGTTATTGGTATTCACCAAAGATTAAATGTTTTTTATTAGGGGAGTGTAAATGTTTAATAAATTCTACAGATCAATATTACGAATTATGCTTACCTTTGTTAGCAGGTTGGAAAACAAAATATGGAGAGAACTCTATGTCTGCAACAAAAGAAAGAAGAAATGAATCTTGATTCTATAAAAATCAGTATTAAAATCCATGAGGGGTTTCGCAATAGTATCTATGCAGATTCTCTTGGTAAAAAAACCATTGGTTATGGACATCTAATTACACCTAATGATACCTT
>Ga0208161_1002087_pt1 | contig 10276 bp, 12 predicted proteins | sample CB_VirMetaG_3_FD_184538 | JGI IMG/M metagenome (GOLD analysis project Ga0208161, IMG submission 184538) | Freshwater to marine saline gradient viral communities from Chesapeake Bay - CB_1508_1S Viral MetaG (SPAdes) (version 4) | ecosystem: Environmental > Aquatic > Marine > Coastal | place: USA... | reverse complement strand
TCAGGAAGGGAGCAGATGCAGCCTTCGACTTCTTCAGGGGGTAGAAGTAACCACCCTTGGTGCTGTCAGCAGCGCCATTGGCTTCTGCTTTGAACAGCTCGTCAGCGAACACACGATCACGCCAGCGGCGGTAATCGTCAAGCAGGGTCAGCGAGCCAATGCTTTGGTGGAAAACATTTAGGTTCCCAGTGTCCAACAGCAGGCGCTGAGCTGTTAGCAAGGTCTCACGAGCCACCTTAAAAGTGCTCGGAGCAGAAGTATCGGTAGGATCGGCGGGGCCAGTATATTCCTTGAGTGATACAAGGACTTTATCCTTAACGATACTGCGCGAAGATGCTGTGCCGAGAGTTTGATCAGCGGTGCGCTCACGGCTATCTTTGGTGCCAGGAGCACCCCAGAAGCGGTAGCGATCAAGCTGAACTGTTTGACCGGGTTGTTTAGCGAAATCGTGAACAACCACGGGCTCGACCGCCATCTCCACAATGTAGGAAGGATGCGGGCGATACAGCTCGGCACCAAGCAGCTTCGGAAAATCGTTGTCAATCCACATGGGATGAAACGCTCCAAATTGTCGTGGTGCGAGAAGGCAGGCGAACTGCCTCCTGTATCAGACTATAGTGAAGTTTTGTAGGGCGAAAAAATTGGACGCAGCAGACGTCCGCGGACTGCTTGGCTTACTCCTTGCTGATGGGAGTCTTGTCCGATATCGCTGTCCTAGCGGTGGGTACATCCAATTGACCTTGACCGCAGGGGCTAAGGAGTCGGCCTTCCTCGAAGAAAAAGTGGCGGAATTCCGCGAGTACATCCCCACCAGGGCGCAAATTGTTCACTACAGGACCAAGCCCCGTCTGAATGGGAAGAGCACTTCGGTGCTTCGGTTCCGTGTGTCCACCACGAAACTGCGGCCGGTCTACAACTTGCTTTACCCGCGAGGCGATCGAGAGATCACGCAAACCGCCTTAGACATGCTCGGCGCGCATGCAGCAGCCTGGCTCTGGGCTGAAGGCGCGCGGCCTGGTGAGGGCGGGATGACTGAACTCGCGCGGGTCGGCCAGGTTCTTGATGAAGCCCTTCGAGTTGCCCAGTGGCTTTGTGTCCTGACCGGTGCGGAGTCAACGCTCTCAAGTGATTACGTGCGCCCGCGCCTCTTATTTGATCGCACCGAAGCAACCAAGCTCAGGCAAGCCTTGAAGCCATACGCCCCTAACTCACGCCTTCATCTGTTCACCGACGAATCCTGGGATGTCAGCACCATTCGTAGCGCTCGCACTGAGTTATTGCTTGGGGGCGGGTCAGATCAAGCTGCTCGGCCAGAAGAAGCGACCCTGGCTTGAGATTCGACGCTGTGAAACGGATCTGACCTACCTGACCCATCAATGCCGGCATCTACACAAGCTCCACGACGGCCCGCTCGATTCGGTTACTGACACCGTCCAGACCGATGGCTTTTACGACGTCAAACGCCTGCGCTGCCACGGAGAGGGGCTCTATCGCGCCTACGAGCTTCTCTACCCGAGAGATGAAAAGACCATCACTCTCGACCTCCTCATGCTCACCGGCTTGCGTGGCGTTGCTTCCTTCTGGTGCGATTGCGGCGAGGCTGCCAAGGGTGGTCTCGTCTTCAACTGCCCGGGCGGGAAAGCTCGAGCCATGGTCGTGCATGACTGGTTGACAGAATTGGGCTTCACACCACATACGCCGCGCTTTGACGTGCGGAGCTCCAAGATCCACTTCCGCGGGGATGGCGCCGATCACTTCGCGTCAACTATTCGTCCGCTGATTCCTCGCTACAGGCATTCAACACTTCGCCGTTAGATTACGTCAGCCGACTATCGGCAGCCCCGAAGAAGAACGGCGTCAGGGGCCTATCCTCCAGGAGCTCGGATTTTTGCCGTTTCCCCGAGCTGGCAAGTGATCCGCCGTGCGCCTGATCAACGTGCGGCGGCGCCTGGTTGTGCAATCTTACCAAATCAGAACTTTGATTAGCATGTGCCTAACTTTGTTGGGCATTATATGGCTCAGCACACTCCCGAGCCGGACTCCAAGGATCCCGCACCAGTACCACGCACCAGGCGCGAGGGTAGCGACAACCCCCTCGATTCAGGATTGCGTAGGAAATTCCTAGCCTTCTGCGAAGAGAACCCCGGCGCTGATGAGTGCCGTCTGTATGACGTCTAATGACTCTGACGCAATCCGCCGCTTACGAGGACCTGCGTACTAAGTACGGCGGCAGCGACCCGACCCTGCCCTCGTTCCTGCGGCCGTATTACGTTAAATATAATTCGATCTCCAAATCTCGCGATCTGGGCACCACTGAGATCCTGATCGCCGAAATCAGCGGGAGCGTTGGTGCTCAGGCAGGATCCAATACCCTGTTTTTCCGTGTCACTCTGAGCCGCGATCTGGACCTGCGGGCTGTCCTGTCTCCCGTCAATCAGGCCACGGACCGCTACGTCCGTGTCGGCATTCTGGATGCAGAACACAAACCGGTTCCCATGTCTCCGACTGGTTACGCGGTCCTCAACGATATCCATAATACCGAGCTCGATGAGTCCAAGCAGCGCATCCCCGCTGGCACCTACTTCATCACAGTGTCGACAGATCAATGGCAGTCCATCAATTTCTCACTCTTCATATTTGTCGGCAGTTATGCTCTCCTCTCTGGTAATGCAATCGGCTCGCTGATCGCCCAAGGACGTATACCGCTGATTAAGCCCATCGGCCAGCTCTTTGGTACCGCCTCTCTGGCGCTGTCGATTACCAATCCTGGCACCGTTAAGACCCTGCAGCCGTTAGCAAGTTCACTTGGACCCCAGGCTGAATTCCTGACCCCGGGCACTTACACCTGGATCGCGCCAGCGGGGGTCACGAGCGTTTCAGCGGTCTGCGTCGGCGGGGGTGGCGGTGGCGGTAATGGATGGGCCAACGCAGCCGGCAGTGGCGGCGGCCTGGGCTGGAAAAACAACATCGCCGTCACACCAGGCCAGGCCTACACCGTCGTCGTCGGTGCCGCAGGGACGCGTAGTGGTCTAACTGCTGGAGGCAACAGCTATTTCATCAGCCTGGCCACCGTCGCCGGTTACGGCGGTGGCAATGCATCGAGCGCACTTGACACCTACGGCCCCAATAAAAACGTCTACGGCGGGGGCTGGGTGGGTGATGGAGGCGGAGCGGGTGGTTATGCCTCCAGTTGGACGGGCGGTGGTGGCGCCGGCGGCTACACCGGTCAAGGCGGCAACAATGGCAACAACGGCTCCGGTGGTGGTGGCGGTGGTGGCACCCACTATTCGAGCACTTACGGCACCGGCTCGGGCGGGGGTACAGGCATCTACGGCGCCGGTGCCAGTGGATTGGCAGGACGCTCCCGTGACGGCACGCTGTGGCCATCCTCGTCGGTTACGGGCTTTGGCGGCAGCGGGGGCTCGACCGCTGCCGGGTTCTCCGGCGTCGTCAGCGGCACCGGCGGGCGGCAAGGTGAGACTGCCTCCTACGGGCAGCCGTACGTCTCATCTATCACAGGTGGCTTCCCGGGTGGTGGTGGTGGTGGCCCCGGCACTAGCTATGGAGGTGGCGATGGCGGATCCGGTGCCGTGCGCTTGATCTGGGGAGCCGGTCGAGCATTCCCAGCCACGCAAACTGCCGACCAGCTCGACCCAACCGCGACATCCGCAGGAGGCTTTGCGATACCGACACTCACGCTCACGATCATGCGCGGCGTCGCCCTAGGCACGATGGTGCCATCTGGACGCCTAAAACAAACCTGGAGGCTCGCCGGAGCGCTCACTGGTAGCGATCAATCCAGCGCCACATTGTCCAGCGAAACTCCCTACGGTGGCGGCTACGGTTACTAGCTGACCCTCTGATTGTCATCACTAGAATTAGTCCATTCCCTGCCTGGGACGATTCGACGCTATGGCGTTCTCCCAATATCTCGCCGATAAAATCCTTGTTTGGGTCAAAGGCACGACCTTCCCCGCTGCCCTGTCAACCGTTTACGTGCAGCTCCATTCCGGCGACCCAGGCACGGCGGGGACGAATAACGTCGTGCAGTCCACCGTGACTGGTAGTGCCAATCGCACGTCGATCGCAACGTCCACCTTCAGCAGCGTCACCTCTGCAACAGGTGGTGGTTTCCAAATCACCAATAACAGCTCAGTTCAAATCACAACCAACGCATCGGGCAGCGCGACCGTAACGCATTTCGGCGTCTGGGATGCGGTCACAGGTGGAAACTTCTTGGCGTCTGGCACCTTGACCTCATCGGTCGATGTCGTCAATGGCGATACCGTTCAGTTCAATGCCGGCGCCCTCGCGATCCGACTGGTCTGATGGCTAAGCCCAAGAAGTCACTGACCGGCGCGATCCACAAGGATCCCGTTGAGAAGACAACCCGCCAGGGGAACGGCAGACGCAGCAAGCCCAGTCATGGCCGCAAACTGAAGCGCGGCCAGGGCTGAGCGATCAGCACGTATCAGGCGAAATCGACTTCGAGCTGATACTTCAAGGTGGAGTAGTCCTTGTGCTCCACGACCACCCAGAGTCGATCACCGTTCAACACGGTAAAGGGGCCAAGCGCAACGGGGGAGGTTCCGCTGGCTGGCTTCTTGCGACCCAGGCAGGTGATTGCGGCATTTGGACTGGCGACGCCATTGATTTGACGCAGTACCGCTACGTCTCCTACGGCCCGGTGCGATGCAGTGAATCCGTTTTCGCTGTACGCCCGCAGGGTCACGGTGTAGTCGCCGGCGTTGGTGCCTGCTCCATCTGTGATCTCGTATTGATCAACAGCACCTTGAATGCCGCTCAGCCGTGCGAAATCACTCTTCGTGTCACCGGATTTCGGGCCGACGAGTTCACCAGGGCCGGTGATCACCCGCTTGCCGTCAATACCTTTGCGATTGATCTTGTCGATGACGGCCATGTGCGCTCGCCAAACCTATACGCGATGAGGTAAGTCTAACGATGCTAGTAATCCCAAATCGCTGCAGGCTTCACGCCAGGCCTCGCTGAGAACTTGCCGCCATTGCGGGTATCGATGTGGACGAAGCCCCTGGGCCGGCCATCACCGTAGCCGCCACTCCAGCGCTGGACTAGCCACTGGTGAAACTTGTGTATCGACTCACCGATTGGATAGATGTCCAGTGCCATACCTTTGACGTGATAACTGCCGGGCACGCCTCCCACCTGAGCGTTGATTGGCTCAGGCCGGAAACCACTGGTGATACCTAGCGCTCCATTCCACGCATAGCGGATCGCATCGAACTCCTTGCAGACGGCCACGATCGCCTTCTCTTCCGCGCTCCCGGGGTTGGGCTTGCGCCTTGCGTCGTACTGAAGGACTTCCCCAACCGTGATGTACTTACCAACAGGACACGAGAAATCGTTCCAGTTGATTGACGAAGCAGGTTCTGGTGCGGGCTTGGCCTTCTCCTCTAGCCAATGCGGCGTGAAGATGACCCAGCGCCCGGCTCCTCCATTCAGCGTCACCCAGGCATGACTGTCCTGCGGAATCTCGTCCAGCTTCCCGGCGGCGATCAGCTCCCCCTTGGCGATGGGCTTCTTACCCGCCTCCGATAAGTAGTGGCTATCGATCGGAGCCTTCTTGAGAAGCGTGTCCTGCTGAGCGATGAATTTCATGGTTCCGTCGTCCTCTTGCATCCATAGAGCGCCTTCTCTCTTGCGGCGCGTAACTAGGCCCGGTAACGCCTTGCCTCCCGCCTTGACGTAGAGACTCAGCGCCTGTGGCATCTGCTGGTAAATCTCGGGTCGTGTAGCACCGTCCCTCAATACCCGGGTAATTGTTTCAAACCCGACGGACCCGTAAAATTTAGCGCCCAAATTCCAGGCAAAGCTGATCAGTACAGCCTGCCGCTTAGCGCCCAATCGGTCCCAGCCGGGGATGCGTTCAAGTGCCGGGATGTACTGCACCTTTAGCAGCTGCTCGAGGTGCGCCCTGCAGATCCGCAGATCGCAGGTGTCACCCATGCGAACCGGCTCACCGTTTGGGTAAGAGGTCAGGCCAGCGCAGATCGTCGGGATTCCGACTGGATCGAGATACGCCTCTACCTCGATCCCCTCGAACTCCTCAATCAAACTCGTCGCCAACGAGAACGTTTGGGGTTGTGTCGCCATAGATGCCGGCAAATCGACGCGTTGTTTTTGCCATCGGCTCGCGTCCTTCCATCATCTCGATGGCCAGGTGCTGAGCTGCGGTGTCGCTATAGCCCTTGGACAGCAGTAAGTCTTGCAACCGGAAGAATGTATCGACCCTGGTATCGACCTGCGCGCCGTCGCTCAACACTTCGGCAGCAAGATGCTCCGCCGCGCCACGAGGAATGCCCTGACCAGCGAATTGCCGAGCCAGGGCATCGAACATCTCGGGGCTACCGGCTAAACGCATTCACGTTTTACGCAGTAGCCCTAATCTAACCAGGGCGATCCTCAGCCCAGAACGTATCCCGTATTACTGGTGATCTCTGGATTAGCGGCCAGCTTACCCAGCCCTTTCAGTGCATCAGGATCTTCCGCGAGCATTAGGCGCTGGACAAGCTGCTTGGCGTTGGCCGCCATTTGCGCCGCCTGAGTCGCCGCGTTCGCGTTAACACCCTGCTCGGTTTGAACCACCGCGGTTTTCAGTTGCTCCTGGGCAGGATTGACGAGACCGGCCGCCTCTGGGTTCACGTATTGAGGGGTACCGCGAAATGCGAGACCCCCATTCAGTCCGTCAATCTTTGTGCGGGGAGGCATCATTGTCATGACGTCCTCCGATCAGCCTTCCGAAACCAGCACCTTGCTGCGCAGTGCCTCAGGAGAAGCCTGGCTCAGCATCTGCCATGCGGCGGCGGGATTGCGCTCGCTCAGGGCAGAGAAGGTTGCCCAGAAGTCGTCGCCACCATTACCGGCCTGCACGTCAGGGGCGGGCATGTCTAACTGAGGACGCTGATAAGTCGCGGGAGCGGGGGCGAACCGACGCTCATTGGCTTCCACTTCGGCAGCCAGGCGATCTTGGGGCAGCTCAGTGGGATACGGACCCTCGGGACCAAAGAACTCGTTGACGTAATCCGCGAGCATGTCGGGATTGGTCATCAGAGTGTGATAAGCAGCGTTGTCTTCCGCGGCTGCTTCAATCACGGTGTGCGAGTTCTTCAGCTGCTCTTGCACGGTTTGCAGACCCTGCAGAGCCTCGGCCGTCTGACGAGCCTGGGCCAGCAGTGCGTCTTCCACAACGCAGGCGTAACGGTTCAGCAGTGCAGGGGCCTCAGCACCGAAGTGCTGCAGAACCTCAAGACTTTCGCTGCTGACGTTTTGCAGATACTCGTCGCTCGCGGGTGCGCTCTGCTCGCTGCTGTAGCTCGGTGCCTGTACCTGTGTCGCCTGGGAATAGGCCTGCGTTTGTGGGAACGCTGAGGTCAGCGGCGCCGAGACGGACGGAGCCGCCTGGTAGCTGATTGGTGCCTGCTGATAGGCCACCGGGGTAGGGGCCACCTGTTGGGTCGCTACCGAGGAGTACGCCTGGGGCTGGGATTGCGGCGTCGCGCTCAAGCTGGCGAGGAGCCCCTGATACGCCGCCTGCCAGGGATTGGCCTGGGGTGCCGATACCGGTGCTTCCGGGGTATAAGCCGGAGCCTGGGGCGTCGGGTACGAAACGGGTGCCGTCTGAATCGTCGACGGGGAGGCCACGCTCGGAGCGGCCACGCTGGATGGGATCGAGGGCTGCGGGGTCGCCACTGCCGTCGCCATCGTTGTATTGTCCTGCATAGGTAAGTTCTCGCTTGAGGAATTCCAAGGCTCGATAGACGTATGGCGTCAGATCGAGCTTGGGGTCCGCCAGCAGGGGTAAATCCGGTGCCTGCGGATGCGGGATCTGTCGCATGTTTTGAATCAGCGACAGGAAAGTGCCAATACTTTGCTGAGTGGCCTGCGCCATCCGGAATGGGTAGCCACTAAGCATTGCACTGCGCTCTTCATCGGTTTTATCCGGGAAGAGGTACCGCAGGGCTTCGATGCTGTTAACACCGAGCTCCTGCAGGTTGCGTACAACAATGCTTGAGTTCAGTATATCTTCTGTGCTGTCCTCGAAGACGGGGCCTTTCCAGCGCCATTCAATCTTGCGGTCGCCGTCGGGAATGAGCCCAACAACGCCATCAGGGAGCTGCCTTGCCTGCACCGCCTCGGCAATCTGGGCCTCAAGCGCTGCTTCGTATTCCTGGTACAAGCCCTGATACGCAGCAAGCGCTTCCTGGAACTCTTCGTTGTTCTGGAACTCTTCGCGTATGGGGATCGGCGGGGACTCCAACCCAATAGCGGCGGAGAATGAATCGCGGAAGATCCTCTCTTCGTGGAAGATCACCAGCGCCAACAACTTGCACAGACCGTATGTCAGCAAACCACGACATTTACGTGCTGCCGTTGTCGCCGCGCGGCCGTAGAGCGATTTGATCTCATAGGCCGTTGCACCTGAGCTAATCCCAAGCTCATCAACGCCACCCATCGCGCTACGCAGCTCTTCGCGGTACTGCCGCGCGTAGAGGTTCTGATCCCCAGAGACCGCGTCCGGGGTGATATACGCCACGCGATCGGTCGCCTCGATATTCGCAATGATCCGCGGCACCTTGACCCCGCCGCCGCCGCCTGAACCCAACGGACTGCTCACACGCGTCGATGGTCGATTCGCCGCGTAGAAACCAGCCTGCGAACTGATAGTCGGGCGCATCTCTTCGCCATCACCCGACTCAACTAAGTCCTGCTTGGGTCTACTGGAGACCAGCGTCGGGTTCCCGTAGAAGGTGATATTGGATCGGATGTTGCGAATCAGGTCGTCGTGCGTGACGATGTGATCTGACAGCCAGTCGAACTCGCCACTCGCATCCATCCCGGTCGAGCGCATGTTGTTGAAGGCTTCGACAGCAGGGATGAAGCCCAGACTGTTACGCAGTGTCCGCGTGCTATTGGGCGCATAGTTCAGCGATGCGACACCCGCATCGAAGCTTGGTTTCTCCGTCGTGATTGATTCCTTGATCGTCTCGCGCCTGACCTGTAGCTTGACGTACCGCAGAGAGCCGCCTTCACCAGCGATGCCCGGTACGCCCGAGAGTCCATCGCGCACGGTGAAGCTATAGATCAGCTCGACCTCCTCAAGTTCACCAGCGGCGTCGTAGTAGGCCTTGTAGTTCTCCTTGCTGAACCACATCAGGCGGTAACTGTCCTTGACGGGACGGAAGTACCAAAGACCCTTGCCGTCAATCAGGAAGTCATCAATGATCCCCTCGAGTCGCGCGTCAATCTCGTTGTCCTGGATCAACGACGCCAGGAAGCTTTTCCGGAAGCCGAAGGTGTCCTGCGCAGGGAAGAACTCCAGACCCTGCCGCAGCATGAACAACCGCATCTGAGAGAGATGCGAGTTGACCACCATCGTGTCAACGCCAGCAGAACCCTCCCGCTTCCTTGCGGACTCGAGGATGCGGCGAAAACGCTCTGATTTGGGCTGGCTCATGGATCTATGTTAGTTCCATTCGATATGGGCAGCACCCCGTCGCATCAGCCCCTGAACCACGATATTCAGGCTGTCAGCACAGTCGTCATGGGGGCTGTGACCGAAGTTTGTGATCTCGTCAATCATGTAACTGAAGTCCCGGTACTTGTTGAAAATGATCTTCTTACCCTGGAAGAGGCCAAGGATCCCCCGCAGCCGAGCCAGCTTGTCACCTCGAAATCCCTTAACCGGCGAGACGTTCAAGTTGTACAACTGCCATTCGTTGAATAGGACGCGCTTTAGATCCCCCTCAAAACTCTTCTGGTACGCCACGACCTCGGGCCAGATCGTCACCGCTGAACTCGTTGGGAAATACTGCCCTTGATCATTCGTTGCCAGCAGGTTCCATTCCAGTAAGAGCTCGCACAACGCCTCGATCTTCTCGATGTTTCCCATCGAGCGCATCCGCCGGTAGTCAATGATGTAGCACTTGTCCTCCAGCCGACCAGCCAGGGTGAAGACAGTCCAGTCGTTCCTCTCGTTCATGCCAGCAGAGAGGTCGATCCCTACGCCGATCGTGTCATAGGTGTCCGGGACCTCGCCTCTGACAAAGAGCTCGGGGCTGATCCCCAGCTCCGTCGATCGCACCGGCTGGTTCAGGTACTGATACGAAAAGGCGATGCGGTCATCATTCTGCAGTTTCAGCAGGTACTTCGTAGACCACATGTCGGGCCAATACGACTTTGGCCTGCCGTCTTCGTCGTAGCGCAGGGCCGACTGGGTGATGACCTTCCACCCTTTCTT
>Ga0208161_1002086_pt1 | contig 10276 bp, 10 predicted proteins | sample CB_VirMetaG_3_FD_184538 | JGI IMG/M metagenome (GOLD analysis project Ga0208161, IMG submission 184538) | Freshwater to marine saline gradient viral communities from Chesapeake Bay - CB_1508_1S Viral MetaG (SPAdes) (version 4) | ecosystem: Environmental > Aquatic > Marine > Coastal | place: USA... | reverse complement strand
CTCTGGTGATGGTCTGACCAGACTTGCCTGACCAGTCATCGGTTTCGCTGAAGATGTACCCGCCATCTAGAGGGTTTTCATTGCGGACGGTGACGGTGAAGGGGTCGGCTCGATCTTTGACTGCGGTGTAGCGGTACAAGACCCCTGAGATGTCGAGTCCCGGAATCGGAGCCACTCCAAGTACAGATTCAGACATAGCCCAATTAAGACCCCCAGCAGCAGCGTTATTGCTGTAGCCATAGATGGGATCAGAAGAGGAGCATGCTGCCGAATAGACCGCCAACAATGCCAAGAGCCTTGAGGCGTTGCTGCTCTGCATTGATTTCCTCCTCGTCTGGGGTTTTGTCGGTGTGGCTTTGCCACGCCAGCTTCGCTTCGCTGCCGATCTTGCCGTCATACGGGCAAGGCGTACCTGCCATCATCATGGCGTCGAATACTTTCTGGTCTTGGCACATCAGGGACACGGATGCCACCTTCATGCCGCTGTCGTAGAGGAACTTTGCGTTCTTCAATCTCAGGCAGTTCTCTTCGGTGAAGGTAGAACCTACAGAGATGCCCAGAATTTGGGTCTGAACGGCTCCAGAAGCCCCTACGGTACAGAGATCGTTACCATTACCGGCTGAGAATTGCGGGGCTATAGCGGACGGTGGAGGGCTTTTAACGGTGGTCGTTTGAGTACCGTTACTGGTGACGGTCTGCTCAGAGACGATGGGTTCAGACAGAACATTCGTTGAATAGGCGATCAGGCCGCCAAGCAGGAGGCCGATCACAACCCAGCCAACCTGCTCAACCGGGTGCTTCATCTGCTTTTCTGCAAATCCCCGATCATCTCGAAGATTTGATCCAGCTTATGTTCCACCCTGCGGATGTCCTCTTTGTAGTCATCCCGGCGAACAAACTTGTCGTTCAACCCGGACTGGCATTCGTACATCTGCTTTTCAATACGGCGCAGGTCGGACACCACATTGCGGATAAACCAGCCGCCAATGGAAAGAAATGCTGTGAGGATTAAATTCCAAAAGACGACTGGTTCCATGTCAGTAAGTCCCTTCCCAGACGCGCAGCTTGTCGAAATCACCTGACAGCATCTTTCGTTTGATGACTTCACGAACAGCGTCGTGATCGTCCCAACGGAGTCCAGCTTCTTTGATCCATTGAGACAGAATGTGGAGCGGAATGCGGCCTACAAGGCGCTTCTCGCCAGTCTGGCCAAGGCCAGCATCTTTGATGGCTTTAATTTCGTCCAGATACGGCTGATTGTCGTAGACGTTCTCCACAACAAGGGTATTGCCGCCATCTTCGTGGTGGACCTTTTCGCCAATCTTCATTTACAAACCTCCAAAGTAAAAAAGGGGAGAGAGGCAACGTGCGCTAGCCCCTCCCCCCTTAGTTCACCGAGATTAGCCGGTGATGGTGTTGTCAGCGATGATACCGCTGGCCTTTTCGTTGTTACAAACGAGGGTCAGTTCGGTAACAACCTGACGAACAGTTGCGTCACCAGTCTTCGCCAGTTCGGTGTTCTTCGTCGGGCGGAGAACAGCCACTGACCACATATCGTCCTGCATGATGAATACATCACGGGAACGATTTTCACGGCTCGGCATGAACTCGATGGTTCCCCACGGAGTTACATACACGTCAACGGCCTTGATAACAGCGTTAGTACCGCCAACGGAAGCACCGATGGTGGAACGCTGGTTGTTCATGCCGGTGAAACCCAAAGCCTTGTTCATCTGGTAAGCAGACAGGTAGCAAGTGTTTGGCTTGCCGCCGTTTTCCCAGATGGACTGCATGACGGTATCAAACTTGGTCTGGCTGAATGCAGTCAGAGCAGTGGTTTCGTCAGTACGAGCATCAGTACCGTCGCCGGTCGGATCTGCACCTTCGTTAGCACCGTAGGAAGTGTTGGTAATCATCCAAGCCGGAGCGCCAGCAAGTTCACGAGCAGCCGATGCAGAGCCAGCAACGCGAGCGTTGTTGTCAAACAGGGCCTTTTCGATGTCCAGCTTCTGTTCCTTAGCAGTCTTCAGCATCTGGTATGCCATTTCTGAGGCACGACCAGCCTTGTTCAGGCCAGAATCGGTATCAGGAATCGCAACCGCGTTCTTGAAGATTTGGGTGTAGTTGCCCAGACGGGAAGTTGCAGTGCGAGCGGTAGCAGTAGTTGCATCACCTTCGATGTGAGCATTAGCTGCTGAAGCACGCAGTGCGTCGGTCTGCCATTCGTGGTAAGTGTTGGTAGCTTTCAGCTTCTTACACTTGGTGTAGAACGGGGTTTCTTCCGGAGAGATGTCGTAGATTACGTTTTCGAGATCCTCGCGGATGCCTACAGCATCATAGCTGTCAAAAGTATTAGTCGGCTGTGCCATGACTTTATCCTCAATTAAGTGTTACTGGTTCAGAACCAAGCTCAACGCATCTTCGATACGTCCAGACTGGCTCAACTGGGCCTTACGCCGCTGCCGAACTTTGGCTTTGCTGTCGTCAAACTTCTTAGCCCCCGGCTTCAAGACAGGCTTGGCTTTCGCAACCTTTTGAGTTGCCTTGCCTTTGCTTGCCATCAACTCTTCCCATTTAATGGCTGAGTTGAGAACCCGGATAGCCCGATGGTCTACGACGTTTGCAAGATCATCGGAATCATATCCGAAGAATTCTTTTGCGCCGGAAACCAACTTTTGTTTGAGCTTGGGTGCTTTTTCTGCGTCCCCAAATTCAGGCATTACTGCCTTCAGGTTTTGCAGTTCCTGCTTTAAGTACTCCTGACGCAAACGCTCTTGTGTTTCAGCCTGCTGTTGCATGATCTGTTGCACTTGAGCCATTTGGCCTTCGTACTGCCTCTTAGCATCTTCATAAGCTACGTGCTTTTCCATGTACCCAAGTGGGTCCCGGTCCAGCATCTCTTTTGAAGGTGGGCTAGGAGGCTGCAAAAACTGCCCCTGTTGAATCTGCTCAATAAGCTGACCAACCTTCTGCCTTTCGGCTGAAAGATACTCAAAAACCTGCTCTGCCTGTTTCCGGGCAGCCGCAGCTTCCTGCATCCCTTTCTGGACATATTTCTGGCCGCTGTAACCTTGCTTGAGGGTCTCTAGGGTTACCTGCTCCTCAACGCCATCAACCTTGACGGTGATCAGTTCAGGTTCCTCTAACCCGGCATCGTCAGCGCCTTCATCGTCCTCTGCGACTTCTTCTTCGACGTCGTCGCTTACGTCATCATCAGAATCGTCCTCGATCTCCAGTTCAGTCGGATCTTCATCCGGTACTTCTTCTGGCTCTGCAGACGCTTCCACAGATTCTTCAATTTCAGCCTCTTCTGGCTGAATCAATAAACCAACCGCATCCTCAATGGTGCGTACTTGTGGTGTTTCAGTCGTGTTTTCCACGGTGCTGTTTCCCCTTATTTAGTGTTTTTATCGAAGATAATCTCGTCGGTCAATACCGTTGCGATGTAATCATCGATTTTGCCTAGCGCACGAATAATCTGGTGCGCCTCCTCCCTATCGTCCTTACTGGACTTCGGGTCCATAAAAGTCGCCAATTGAGCAACTTTTACAGATTCAATGACGGCCTGATAAGTATCGTCGGCCATCAACCGCTTAATTGAAGCGGCCTTATCTTTTATGTTCAGAATCTACCTCCCTGAACAGCCTGCGCCGGCGGAGCCTCTGGGTATCGAGGTGCTTTCTGTGCAGCACGGATGGTTTCGATGTCTATCGCCTTGCCGTATTCGCCAAGCAGTTTTGCGGCGTCTAGGATCAAATCCTGATCCATCTTGTCGCGCTCGCGGTCGTCCTGTGCGATGGCCTTCTGGGCGTCGATCTGAGCCTTGATCATGCCAAGCTGTGCATTGGCCTGAGCCTTGACCTTTTCCGCTTCCACCTGAGCCTGCGCCAGAGCCATCTGCGGGTCTGGGCGCTGTGCAGCGGCTTGTTGAGCCTGCTGTACAAGCATGGCTTCGGTCTGCGGGTCCATCGGATTGAAATAACGATCCGTATTGCGGATTCCAGCCAAAGCAAGCATATCCGCCAAGGTATTGCGAATCGTGGTCATAGACACAAGACCATTGGTTGGGCCGTACGCTTGCCAAATCTGCATCTGGAGTCCCAGAGCCTGCTGGTAAGCGGCAGCCTTTTGATCTTCCTTGCCGGTCCCCAGACCAACATTCACGGTCACATCCATTGCGGTATTCCATACGCGAGGATCGACCGGGACGAAATTACCGTTCATCCGCATCAGTTGCGGCTCCGGGGAGTTCTCGACGTACAGGTTCAGCATTAGCTTAAATAGGCGACGCATACCGCCTTCCGCCAGATTGCGAGCCATCACCTCAATCTGCGCTGCACCGCCCTGCGCCGTCAATTGAGCAGCCGTGGCGGTGGTGTTCTGCAAGGCATCCGGATCAAGGCCCATAGCGGCCCTAGAAACGCCTGTCTTGCCCTCAATCGCCTGATCCATGTACTGGATAGCCGTGAGCGTTTGAGCCGCCACAAACGGCACAGAAACCTCTTGAATGGCTCCTGCTGTTTTCATGCGGATCAGCCCGCCGATTTCGTTATTCAGCAGGTCGTCTACATTGACCTGACCTTCCACAAACCCGATGCGCGGATTGTTGGTCAGGGCCACGTTATCCAGAACGCCGCGCAGCATCGCGGTAGAGGCGTCCTGATCTTCCATGATGAGGTCCGGAATAGAGCGGCCAAAGAAAGCGTGCGGCTCCGGGTCGATCTCGAAGATTGCAAACGGCAAATCACCCCAAGGCTCGTAGTCCAGCAGCTTGTAGGACGACCCGCCAAGGATGAACTTGTACATCTGGGCAACGCCTGTGCCTTCGATGTCCATTTTCATGTACGCCTCGGTCACGGCCACCAGCTTCATGGAAAGATCCATCGTGGACTCTTCCTCTTCCTGCTGATAACCACGGCGCTCGAAATCTTCCGCTTCTGAGTAGGTATCTGAGGAGCCAATGCCGTCCAGATTGGAGACTTCTTCAAAATCGAAGCCCATATTCACCAAATCGGATACGCGCATCTCGGTGCGGTGAGCCACCACATAGCAGTCCTCAATGGACTTGGCGTTGCGGTCCACCATGAATTCTTCAGGCGGCACGCTTTCGACCATTAGCTTGCCAAGCTCGCACTTGCGGCTGACCTTTAAACTGTGGGTTGGCATTTCAACCTGCATACCAAATTCGTCAGCTTCCATCGACATTTCTACCGAATGCTCGATTACGTCAATGTCGTCTTCGTTAACGATAGCCAGATATTCCGGCTCAGTCAGGTTGGTGTATGTATAGGTTTGGGCTTCTGTGTATGTATTCCAGTAGGCTTTGAGAACACCAGCCTTCTTTACAAGCGCATCGTGGAACGCATCATTCAGGATGCGATACCCGCCAAGTTCGTTGAACGCCCAATGCATATACTGGGTAGCCTGCTGGGCTGCTGCCACGTCTTCAGGGCCACGCGGGACATATTCCACAGGCTTATCGGTGTTCAAGAATACACGCATCAGGCTCGGCTTAATGTTGCGTACGGTATCGCGTACTTTTGTAGCGACAACCTTGGAGCGGCCTTCCTCTTCGCCAATATCTACTTCGCCATCAAAATAACGCTGGGCTTTAATTCGGTCGTCTGCAATCTCGGATTCGATGAAGTCAACAGCATCCTGTACAGCATTCTGTACGATGCCTTCAATCTGGGATTCATCCATGCGTTCTGGCTTCATTTCTTTTCCTTATTGACCGAGGATGCCCTGCTGACGTTCTTCATCCATAAGAAGGCCAGTTTGTCCGAACAGCTTTGTTACGCCCGGACGGTTTAGCAGATTGTACAGATAAGAAATGCCCTGTCTTGTAGGCGCTCCGCCAGTAGCGATATTGGCAAGCTGTCCTGCCTTGTGCGCCGTTTCGCCAACCAGACGCGGCGAGGATGCTGCAGCAAGGCCGGCACCAATCATAGGCTCGCCGGTGTAGAAGGCCGCACCTGCGCCACCAAGAGCCGGGACAGAGGCAAGACTGCGCGGAGCAGGAGAGGACATTTGCATACCGGCGGCCATCGGAACCATTGAGCGACCGCCCTCTTGCTCCATAATGCTGGCAAGCTCCATGCGACGGCCATAGGAGGTGTTCACGTTATTTCGCATCAGCGATTGCAACTTGCGGATTGCAGTTTCCGGATTTGCGTTAGGGCCAAGGCTAAACGTTTTCTGAATTTCAGTCAGAAGCTCTGAGCCTTCGGCGTAATCACGCAGCATCCGCGAGTAACCCGGAGATTGCTTTTCAATCGACTTTTTCAGCTCGGCATAAACCGCTTGAACAGCAGCTTGGGCCGGACGGTTTTCAAAAGGAATTTGATTCTTTACAGCGAGAATTGCTTCACGCAATGCGTCCATGCCTTCCGGGGTGTGATATTCCTTGGAAGGATAGGAGCGCCAACGCTCAATTTCAGCCTTAACCTTTGTTAGGGCATCAATGACAGATTCGTTTTTGACCTGACCTTTGTACATTCCCAATTTAAGCGCTTGCTGATATGCGTTATCAACATCATTAAACGACAGTACTTGTCGGTCATTCTTAAACAGGGTGTCTTTCTGCTGGCCGTATGCTTGTTTCATCTTCTGGCGCATTGCAGCTAAGTTTTGACGGGCAACGTCCACAAAAGTATCGGTGGCGATTTTTCCACGCATGGACTCGCGAAAGGTTCTGCCGCGTTCGCCTCCGGCTAAGCCAGACTGGAAAGACTCAATAACAGACTCTTTGCCTGCCCCTGTTGTAGTTCCAAGAACGGTACCGCCGACTTCTTCTGCAACTCGCGGAATCTGACCTGCCGCAGAAACAGCAAGACCAAGCGGGTCCGTAACCTTTGATGCGGTTTCTGCTTTTGCAGCCAGACCGGGCATTTGGCCGCCACGGAGAGCCAAGCTACCACCAAAAAGAATCGTAGATGCGTCGGTCAAAACGCCGGCAGGATCGGTTGAAAATGCCTTTTTGAAGCCTTCAACAGAGCCGTAGCGGTCGCCATAAAACTGGGCAAGCGCGTCAGACACTTGTTGGAATCTTTCGCTGCGGCCAAGGCCCATCTTATCTTCTGGGTCAGCAAGATTGATGGCTGATTGAGTAATTGCGCCAGCAACGTCATAAAAGCTTTTAGCCGTGTTGACTGGGTCGTTCACCGCCATTGCAAGGCCGTGAACAATATTTCCAAAGGACTCAGGAAAGTTTGTCACGGCTCCATACGCAACGTCGCCCCAACTCATGCTTTGACCTTCGTCAAATGGGGTTTCGGTCGGCATATCCGACTCTAGCTTTGCAGCAGCCTCAACATCAGTCCATTGCTGAGTGCCCTTTTTGTCAGGGTTTGCAGCCATCCATTCCTGATACTTGTTTGCCATTTCTACATCCCCATCGCTGCGTCAGCGCGAGCGCGAATTTCTGCGGCAGAAAGCGGCTTCTGAATTCTATTTACAGGAATGCCAGAATACTGCGAGAACCGCTGCAAGTCGCCCTTATCATACAGCTCGTTGTACTTGTCGATAGCGCGTTCTGCATACTTGCGACGAATTTCAGCCATTCGCTTAAGGGTATCACCTTCAAGAGCCAGCGTACCGGTCATAACCTTCAACAAGAATTCACGTTCTGCCGGGGTATCAAGGCCACGAGCGCCAATCCCAAGAGATTTGATAAGCGGGAATACATCTGAGCCAAGGGTTGCCTCAAGGAGCTGAGCATCCGAAGCGGTACGTGCAGCTTCTGGACCACCAAGAGCAGCGCCAAGACGAGCAAGATTGGTTTTAATATCAGCAAACAAACCAGTCGGAGCGCGACCAGCTTCAACAAGAGCAATCACTCGATTGGCATTTTCTACAGAGCGGACGGCGTTATCTGCGTTTGAAATAACCTCACCCATTTGCTCTGCGCCCCATTCACCAGCTTTTTTCTCAAACGAGCTTTCATACTGCTTAGGAGAAACGGCCATCTGATAGTCCATAAAGGATCCTTTGAATCCTTCTTTTTGAGCCATCTGATAGTTTTTGTAGGCAGTCGTTCCTGTTCCCTCAACAACAGCCTTCAAGATTACGTCGGCAGCTTCTGGGTATTGACGCAACAATTCCGCATTTTTTGTGTCGCCACGGGCCTCAAGCTGGTCTGCAAGCTGCATGGCGCGCTTGTTTGAGCGCAAGTCCTTAATGCGAGATGCAAATGCAGCCGTAAGGGCAGCGTCTGGATTCAAACGCATGGAATTCAGGATCATGGCCTTTCTGGTGCGCCATTCCTCGTCGCCAAGGGTGGAATCCCACAGCTTTCCAAAAAGGCTACGATCTTTCAGGACCTCGTCCGTATCTTCATCGTCGACAGATACCGGAGGGGTGTTTTCGTCATCAATGTACTGACGCACAGCGTCATATTGATTTGGATCAATATTTCCGCGACCACGGTATGGAGCTGAAACGTCCGGACGTCTGAATTGCTCAAGGCTCCTACCGCCTGTGCTGTAAAGCTGAGTTCCATCACTACCGTAAGAACGGCTCATGTCGCCAAACTCACCTTGTGCGCTTGAACGAATAATATCTGCCGGAGGAGAGCCAAACTCGCCGCCACCTTGGACGTCTTGAGCCACAACAACAGGAAGATCAGGCTTGAATCCAGTCTGAACAGGAGGCTGCTGCGGAGATTCAGCGGCCTGTGCATCGCCAATGCCAAGCATATTCAGAAGGCCGGCTCCACGCTCACGCAGAACGTCTTTGATCCCGGTTTGCTCTGCTGCGACATCAATTCCCTGTCCAGCCAACCATGCTAATACTGGGTTCATAGCCTTTTCCTCTACGGCATCGTTCATGCCAGTCTGTACTGGCGGCAAATACGAATAGTCCCCTAGCGGGACTGGCAAACCAACGTCAACCTTGCGCTTACCTTCCGCCATACATCTGTGCGAATTGACGCAGTTTGCTTTGGTAATCCTGTGGGACGTTCAGAGCGCCCGTTGTCGGAAGGCTTGGGCCAGACAAAAGACCGGGGGCCTGATGCTGCTGTGGCGCACCAAACATCATGTTTTGCTGTTGCGCTTGCATGATCTGCTGCATGGCAGGGCTTGCTGCAATATTAGGCATCCCCTGCGGCATCATCTGCTGCATTGCAGGCTGCATCATTGGCGACATACCCGGTGCAGTAGCCGTTACAGGGGAAATCTTCGGAGCAGCCATCTGAGTGACAGGCGGAACCGCAGATTTATCTCCAGCGCGAGCCTTCTGGGAATCCATCATGGTCTGCATGGAAAAGCCTTTTTCACCAAAGCCCAGATTCCCGGCTTTACCCATGAAATGGTCTTTCATGCCGCCCATGACGTTTTCGCCAAAACCACGCTTTTGAGCGTCTTCTAGCGCACCAGCCAGTTCCTTGCGCTTTAAGGCATCCTTCATGTTTGGGTCCTCCAGCTTCTTTTTAAGCTGATCGGCTTCACCAAACTTACCCATGATGCTGCTGAAAAGACCCATAACTTACCCCAGAGCGAGCGTGAGCCAATCAAACAGACCCGGCTGTTTACTGGTCGTTGTGGTCTGCGGAACCGGAGTTGCGCCCAGAGCAGACGAAACGTAGCCGATAGAGGCCGCAGGAGCGCCTGTGTAGCCAGCGTACTGCTGCTTGGCAGCATCGAGCAGAGCCTGTTGTAGACCCTGCTGGAGAGCGCCCTGCTGCGCCAGATTCTGCGTAAGCGTCTGGCCCATGCCGAAGCCGAGGTTTGCAATGTTGGCAAGCTGTGTGCCTGCTGCGAGACGCTGCTGAGATCCAGCCAAACCAGCCTGCTGATTTGCCAATGCAGCCTGAAGTGCTGCCTGTTGGTTCGCCATAGCCGCTGATTGGGCCTGAGACGCACCAAACTGACCTGCCTGCTGTAAAGCAGCCTGATTCGCCAACTGTGATTGTAGGGCTTGCTGGCCAGTCGTAGTCTGTGCCTGCAATCCAGCCGCCTGATTTGCCAAGGCTGCCTGCATAGCGCCAGCAATGTCCTGTTGTGCGGCTTGCTGGGCTTGAGTGAATCCTGCCTGACGCAATCCAGCGGAAGACTGAGCCAATTGCTGGAGTACGTTACGGCCAAGTTCTGCTTCAGCTACGCCCTGACGAGATCCGCCGTATGCCCTTGCAGCTTGAGCCTGTGCGCCAAGGGTGTTCAGTCCCATCTGCGCTCCACGAAGAATGTCCGCCTCATTTGCTCGGATTACTTCTTCTGTGTAGGGGTTCATGTACGGAGAAAGCCCAGTTTGAGCCAACTGACCTGCCTGTACATTC
>Ga0208161_1002085_pt1 | contig 10276 bp, 16 predicted proteins | sample CB_VirMetaG_3_FD_184538 | JGI IMG/M metagenome (GOLD analysis project Ga0208161, IMG submission 184538) | Freshwater to marine saline gradient viral communities from Chesapeake Bay - CB_1508_1S Viral MetaG (SPAdes) (version 4) | ecosystem: Environmental > Aquatic > Marine > Coastal | place: USA... | reverse complement strand
AAGACCCAGTTGTTGGCCAACCCTCAATGCCAACGACTGGTGCGGCGAGTTCGAGGCCAAGAAGACCATGATACCTCACGTCGAAATCAATATCGCGCCCACCACGCCCAAGGAACCGGAACCGGAGCCGATCCTCATGCAGAAGCTGGAGGAAGGGGTGCCGCCGAAGATCCGGTTCCAGCGCAAGAAGCCGGTTGTGGCCGACCTCAACGAGATCCAGGAATCACCGCTCTTCAGCGGAGGGGAGGCACACTGATATGGCAGAGTACCAAGGCAAGAAGGCCAGCAAGTGATGATCTCATTCATCGCACGAGCCCGCGCCGCGTGGACGTTCACTCGGCATCAGCGGTGGGTCGATCCACTCCCGTGGCGCAAGGAAGACGCCAATGCGCTGAACAATTTCTTCAAGAGCGATACCGGAAAACGCTTCCGGGACGCCCTGCTGAACACCGTTCTCATGCAGAACGCTTCAGCCATAACTGATCGAAACCATTTGCAATACTCATCCGGTTTTGCAATGGGTCAGGCCAGTCTTGTGAAGGTCATCGAAGTGATGGCCGACCAAGAATCAATTACGGGGCAGGATGATGATCCGGATTCTGCCACGAACACATAGGATCAAAGTTGCGGTTGTTGGTCTGTGCGGACCAGCAAACGAGTAAAAGCACAAAATGCCAGATGATACACTGAGTGCCGATGCAATGCTCGCATTGGCCAACGACTACGATGCCGGTGTCGATATCGACAGCCAGCCCAAGGAGCAGTCTCCAAATACCAATGAGACGGCTCCGGTTGAGCAAGAGTCCTCCGATGCGGGGAACGCCAGCAAAGAGGTCGATGGAGGCGAGCAGGAGGTAGGCACCAAATCAGAGCCAGAGGCGAAGGCCGAGAAGAGGGCGGAGCCGAAGGCGGATAAGGAGAAGAGTAAGTTCGCTCAGGAACAGAACCGAAAGGCGAAGACCTGGGAGCAGATCAACGCGGAGAAGGAGGCCATCAAAGCCGAGAAGGAAGCGTTGAAGCGGGAGCGGGAGGAGTGGAGCAAGCAGCGGGAGCAATCCACGGCTGCGGAGACCAACTCTTTCCGCGATGAGAAGGGCTACACGGCGGAGGACTACGAGGCTGCGGCCAAGGAGTTCGAGGCCGATGGCGATTCTCAGTTGGCCAAGGCAGCGCGAGCCAAGGCCGAAGGAGTCCGCAAGTCTGCAAACGAACGACAACAGAAGGCGCAGCAGGAGAAGTTCGCAAAGGCATGGGCTGATTCGTACAACCGGTTGTCTGAGAAGGAGACCTGGTTGAAGGATCAGAACAGCCCAGAGTACAAGCGTACTGTCGAATTGCTCCAGAGGGTGCCCGTGTTGCAGTCGATGCCGGATGGACTCGTCCATGCGGTGGAACTGATGAAGCTCCAAGATGCCGCCGGAAAAGCTCAGTCAATCGAGGCCGAGAACAAGGCTCTGAAAGAACAACTCAACAAGCTCCAGCAGAAGACCGCTATTGGTAAGAGCATCCCGGCAGGACAACTGAAAGCTGAGGAGAAGGATTTCTCCAAGCTATCTCTCAAGGAGCAGAGGGAGGCGCTGTTGAAAGCGTCCAGAGCGTTCGATCGGGAAGCCGACTAGTAGCACAACCACAACTAAAATATGCCAGTTACTACTTCAACCACGCTCACTAACCAGTTCCAGAACTACTTCAGCAAGGAGCTGCTCTCCATCGTCCAGCAGGAGACGATCCTCGATCAGTTCGGCATGAAGGCCCCGATCCCCAAGAACAATGGTAACAAGGCCATCTCGATGTTCCGTTTCGGAGCCCCGAGCATCGGCAGTGTTCAGGCTCTTGGTGAAGGTACTGCCATCTCTTCCGCCAACTACCGCGCTCTGTCTCTGAACCGGCTTGAAAAGCCGCTGGCTCAGTACGGCCAGGTCATCGGCCTCACCGACATCCTCCGCGCCACCGACCTGTTCAACTCCCTCCAGCAGGCCACCAAGACCTCCGGTCTGGATATGGCCCTCTGGGTGGACTCGGTGATTCGCAACACCCTGATCGGTTCCAACCTCAACGCCAGTGGTTCGTCCATCGGTAATGGTATTGAATCGACGATTTCAAACGAAGACGCGATCAACAACACCGCTGGACAAAACCCTCCTGGTATCAAGGTGTACGGCAACCCAGCCACGCTGACCACGCAGACCTTCTCTGCGCTGAACAGCGATCTCACCGCTGCCAACACCACGATGACGGCGTCCGCCGTCCTCGATTCCATGACCCGCCTGAAGCGCAACCGTGCCCCCATGATCAATGGTGGATACGTCCTGGCCACCGATCCTCGTGTGGCCCGCGACCTGATGCGCGACAGCGACTGGTTGAACGCGTCGAACTACGGCAACAAGGGCCAGCCGTTCTACAAGGGCGAGGTCGGCTCCATCTACGGCTGCCGCGTGGTCCAGCAGACCAACTCGTTCGTCAGCACCGGTTCCGGTACTGCTGGTGATGAGTTTGTGTATCAGGCCACTCCCGCTGGCGGTGGTCTCGGGACCGGCAAGGACATCATCGCTTCGTTCTTCTTCGGCAACGAGGCGTTCGGTATCCCTGCTCTGACCGGTGATGATCCGTTGTCTCCGAAGATCGTGATCACCGACACCCCCGACAAGTCGGATCCGCTGAACCAGCTCGTCACCGTCGGCGTGAAGCTGTACTTCGCCGCCCTGCGTCTGGCCGCTGGTAACACGAGCACAACCAACACCAACAACCCGGTGTGGTACCTGGTGCATCGGACCAAGACCTCGACCACGCTGTAATCGTATGAAGAAGACGGCCACCATCATGGTGATCGCCGTCAGCCCGAGGGGGCATCATCGTAAAGGTGGTGCCCCCTCTTCTCATTCCGCTTGCGGATGCGATGAGGCTGACAACAATGCACCCATGATTTCTATTCCGGTCGAAGCCCTTTCCACCGATATGGAGGATGGCCAGCAGGCCATGCCCGAGGTCGGTGATGAAGTGGTTTTGGACGATGTTCGCGGCGTACTCAAGAAGCTCGATAATGGCGAAGCCTACGTCGAGATCCGCAGCGTCAACGGCATGCCTGCCGAATACGAGAACAAGGACGACAAGGAGATGTACTCCAAGAAGCCCATGGACGAGAAGGGCATGCGAAAGATGGTCGAGGAGTACGACAGCGAGATGGAGTCCTGATATGCCGATCTACACCTTCGAGAACAATGGCAAGTCCATCGAGCACATCGCTCCGATGGGAACCGACTCTGTTGTCCTTGATGGGAAGCGGTGGACGCGACAGCCGGTGGCCCGCTTCGGGGTCACCGGTTTTGCCCAGGAACCTGGACTCAAGGACCATGTGAAGAAGGGATTCAGCCGGTTGGAAGACCGCCAAGGATCCCGCTTCGAGAGCACTTTCACCAAGAATCAGATTCGCAAGATTTGGGACATATGAGCGACGTATCTAATCAGGCCATCGAGTATTCGATGGGACAGGGCGGCTTCCAGCTCGTGACCGCCACCACGCTGACCACTGGCCCGTTCGTGGCCATCACCACGATCGCCCCGACCACCTTCACTTCGATCACCGGTGGCAACATCAGCGGATCCTGGTCCACGGCGACCATCCCTGCTGGCATCACGCTGCCGGGACCGATCACGAGCTTCCAGATTTCTAGCGGTCAGGTGGTGGCGTTCAATGGCGTGATTCAATCGTGACACTCGCTCTCGGCACACGACTGGTATCGAACGGTGGGGGTAGTGTTACCCCTGGCGATCTACCGATCTTGCGCCGGGATCTGCTTCAGGAGGATGACTTCTTCGTTCTGCTGGAGGACGGTGACAAGATCGTCATCACGTTTGGGACTTTCGATTCCGTCTTGTTGGAGGACGCATCGTTCCTGCTGCAAGAGGACAGTGGCAAACTCATCATTCAAGCTAACTAACAGTTTATGGCAGATACCAAGATCACAGCACTGACGGCGATCTCGACCGTCGATCCAGCGGTGGATGTCCTCCCCATTGTCGATGTCTCCGACACGACCATGGCGGCGAGCGGCACCACCAAAAAGATTACCAGCAACCAGATCCTCGGGGCCGGTGGCACCGCCACCCTCGCCTCCGCCACCATCACCGGCGATCTGACCGTCGACACGTCGACCCTGAAGGTGGATTCGGCGAATAATCGGGTGGGTATTGGGACAGCGAGTCCTTCAGCAACATTTGATATTCGCAGAAACGCTTCTGGATCTGCATTTCTTTCTTATCACAATGGAGGAAATGGAACCGTTACTTCTGGAGCAGATCTGAATGAGATTCGCTGTGATGACACAACCACGTCATACAATCTGCTGAATCTGAATGTTCTTGGAAGCGCACGATTCGTTGTTGCTTCTAATGGTGTCTGCACTTGGTCGAACGTCGGCGGAGTCGCTGGCACCGCCATGACCCTGAACTCCACGGGGCTGGGCGTGGGGGTTACGCCGAGTGCGAGATTCCACTCTAAAGCTGGCGCGGTTACTCTTGGCGGAATCATCGAAACAAGTGGTGCCAATTCGCTTCTGTCATTCGCTGACTCCGCGACTAGCAGCTACACTCGTGTCCAGATTGGATCTAGCGGAAACAATTTGGTTGCGCTAATAAATGGATCCACTGCGTTGACCGTCGATTCGTCGAGCAACGTCGGCGTGGGGGTTACGCCGAGTGCGTGGGCGGCTGGTGGAAACATTCAGGGTCAAAACGGATTCATCTGGTCGTCCTACGATGCTTCTGTAGGTGCTGGTTATTACTACGCTTCCGGTTCGTACAAGTACATATCGACCGCTGCTGCGAGCATTTATCAACCGTTTGGTGGAGCGCACAAGTGGTTCACTGCTGCTGGAAGTCAACCCGCTGGAACCAACTTCACTCCGACCCAAGCGATGACGCTCGACGCGAGCGGGAATCTGTTGGTGGGTCTTTCCACTGCTGGTACGACCGCTGCCAAGACCATCCAGATTGCGAACGGAACCGCTCCTACGGCCAACGTGACTGGTGGACAACTCTACGTCGAATCCGGTGCGCTGAAGTACCGTGGAAGCTCTGGCACCATCACCACGCTCGCTAACGCCTAATCCATACCACCATGAACATCTCTTGGATCATCGAACGCCTTCTCGTTAAGCCGACCGAAGGCGACAAAACCGATGTCGTCATCACCGCCGACTGGCGTTGCAACGGCACCGAAACCACCGGCACCGGCGACGACGCGAAGACCTACAGCGGCACCTGCTACGGCAGCGCGTCGTTCGCGCCTCCTACGGAGAACTTTACGCCGTATCCCGATCTGACCGAGCAGCAGGTCCTCGGCTGGTGCTATGCCAATGGCGTCAACAAGACCGCCATCGAAGCGAACGTGTCCGCGCAGATCGAGAACCAGATCAACCCTCCGGTCATCGCTCCGCCGCTGCCGTGGTTGCCGCCGGTTCCTCCCGCTCCCGAGCCGGAAATCGTTGCACCCGCTGATCCCGTGATCGATGCTCCCGCCGCATGATCAAGATCGAACTCACTCAGGAGCAGGCCAATAGCCTCCTCCAGCTCATCGACGTAGCGGTTAAGGCCGGTGGCGTGGCCAACGCCCGTGCCGCCCTCCCGCTCGTCGATCTCATCATCAACGCTGCACAACCCAAGCCCGAATGAAAAACTGGAAAACCACCGCCGGCGGCGTGGCCGTGCTGCTCGCCGCTCTCTCCGTCGCCATCAAACAGGCCATCGCCGGTGACATGGGCGGTGCCATCGCCGCCGCTGTCGGCGGTGCCGGTGCCATGTTCACCGCGCTCAAGGCCCAGGACGCTTCAAACACCGACAAGTGATGAAAGAGACTCTCCGCGATTTAGGAATCAACATTGGTTTGCTGGTTGCCGGTTTCGCGGGGAGTCTTGTCCTTGTCAAACAGGACGGACACAAAAGTTGGTTCGGAACCATCACCAGCCTTGTTGCTGGTACGTTGTCCGCCAACTATCTCACGCCCGTAGCCATCACTGCCACGGGGCTTGAAAATTCAAGCTCGCAATACGCGATTGCCTTCCTTCTCGGTTTCTTGGGATTGCGAGGGGTCGAGTATGTGATGGGCAAACTCGGTTTTGGTCCTAAATGAACCCACTGACCATCGTCAACGCCGTCGCCAGCGGAATCCTCACCGCTGGCGTTTCTGCTTTCATGATCATGCTCTATCGCTCCGACGGAGTGGTCAGACGCTGGCCAATGACAGGAAGCCTACTGCTCCGAATCTCACTCTCATTCACAGCCTCCGGAGCACTATTCAACTGCCTCACCCTGTCCACTCCTCCAATCAGCGAGATCATCCTCAACTGCGGACTCGCCGGTGTCTTCGCTTGGGCCGCTGTGTTTCACGCTAAACTCCTCAAACATGGATCCAATTCTCAGCATCGCCCAGGGCGTGATGAACGCGACCCTGAACAAGATCGTTGATCAGAAAGACCAAACCCTTGAAGACGGACAGAAAGACAATCGCTTGCGCGATGACCTATTGGCTCGCGCTGATGCTGCCGGGTTGCACCCCGACAAGAGTAGTGATGGTCCCTCCAGGACAACCCGTCAGACTGGCTGAATCAGTCAAAGCCCGCGTGTGGGCTAAAGATGCCAGCGGGAACACCGTCAAAAGCCGAAACCGCGTGACAATCAGCGAAGGTTGGTACGCACTACCCCCAAGAGAATAGTATGGGAACCCCACTCACAGGCAGTACCGTCGCCAGCACATACACTGGCCTACTGAAGACCACCGACAACGCCACTCTCACATCAACCCTGAAGAGCCTCTGCGACGGTGGCGGAACCGATTCGGCACTTCAGGTCTCCACCACGGCAGTCAATTCCATCGGCGATTTCAGCGTTGCCACCAACAAGCTCACGGTCGCATCGGCCAGCGGCAACACCGCCATTGCGGGCACCCTCACCGTCACCGGTGCCACCTCGCTCAGCTCGCTCATCACCAGCGGCAACGCCACGATCGGCGGAACGCTCGGTATCAGCGGTGGCCTCACGATCCCCGGCACCTTGTCGGTCACAGGAATTTCCACGCTCACCGGCGCGGTCGGCATGGGCAGCACCCTCAATGTCACGGGACTCTCCACGTTGGCCAGCCTTGGTGTCACCGGCGCTGCTACCATCGGAACCACGCTCGGCGTCACCGGACTCTCGACTCTCGGAAGTCTCTCGGTCACCGGCGCTTCCACGCTCGACAGCCTCGGGGTCACCAATGCTGCCACCATTGGCACCACCTTGGGCGTGACCGGACTTTCCACACTCGGAAGTCTGTCGGTGACCGGGGCCGCCACGGTTGGAACCACTCTCGGTGTGACCGGAGCTACCACGCTCGGGGATCTTTCCACCACCGGAAACACCACTCTGGGCAATGCCGGGACCGATACCCTGGCGATCAATTCGGATGCCATCACGGTCCCGAACCTTTCCACTGTCACGGTCGATCTCAGCAACGACAAGGTGCTGATCACCGACGCCAACGACTCCAGCAAGGTCAAGTTGGTGGCCGCAAGTGCGCTTGGCATTACATCTTCAAATGCACCTCAGTGTGTTCAACAGGTTTATCGTGATGTTACAACCGCATACCAATCCTCAAGCACAAACAATGGCGAAGAAATCACTCAGTTGACCGCTACAATCACGCCAAGAAGCACATCTTCAAACGTGTTGGTGACGCTGATGATCAACTACGGTGCCACTCCGTTAACCTCTCAATACGGGGCATTTAGGATCACTCGAAATGGAAACGAAATAGGATCCAACAACAGCTCGTCTCGAGGCGCAAATGATCTCCGAGGAATAGAGCAATGCGTTTTCGCTGACAATCAGGGTCAAAACATAATGAACTGCGTCAAGATTCAGTTCTTAGACAGCCCTTCATCTTCTTCAGCGGTAACTTACAAGGTCCATTTGTACGGATTGGGGGTCGGTGGAAACCATGCAGTTATATACATCAACCAGAGCTACAATGATGCCGTTGGTGGAAACTCGCTTGGTATAAATGCCAACGCCCGAGCTTCTTCTTCGATGATCCTTCAGGAATACTTCGCATGAAACCCTCCGAAGTAGCCCAAGCGGCTTGCGACAAGCTCTCGTTCACGGACTCGGCCACGCTCGCGTTGGCCAAGAAGTTCTGCATCCGCCGCTACTCGATGATCTGGGACTCGTGCCTCTGGAACGATACCCTCGGCGTCGTTTCCACATCGGTCACCAACGGCCAAGAACTGGTCACCATCTCGCAGTACGTCACCGCGATGTACGCCTCCGGGACAGGCTACAACATGTTCCTCGACTTCCCGGTCGCCTCCCGCTTCACCATCACCGGCGACACCGACGGAATCGAAGTTCCCGCCGCCGAGTGGGTCTCGTTCTTCCAGCTCGATCCCAATACGTGGAACAACGTGGACAGCCGCAAGTCCACCCCCGGCAACTTCGTCAACTGGGCTCGCGTTCTAGGCGTCTCCTACGGAGAGGCCGGTGTCCCGCAGATCAAGCTCATCCCGACTCCAAACACCGACGGCACCCTGTTCATCCTGGGCAAGAAGCAGTCGCAGATGCGCCAGTTCGGTGAGGCGACAACCATCTCCAACGACACCAACTTCGAGCTTCGCGGTGTTGAGAATGCGCTGATGGCCTACACTGAAGGCGATCTCCTCGAATACTCACGCCAGTACGGCAAGGCGCAGGCCAAGTTCCAAGAGGGCGCTGCTCAGGTCTCCATTATGAAGGACATGGAGCGTGGCCAACAGCAGCAGATCAGCCGCATCATCCCGGATAGCCTCTACGATTACACGTTCCAGGACATCCTCTAATGCCCTTCCAATCCACAGACGCGCTCGATGACCAGTTGCTTCTGGATGGAAGCAATGGTTTCTCCACCGGTGTCATCTCCGCCACCCGTCCCGATGCCATTCCTGCCACGAGCATGGAAGAGGCCATCAACATGGACTATGACGACTTCGGCAATCTCGTCACTCGTCTCGGGACCATCTCGCTGGCCGGTAATTCCGAATCGCGCAACTGGGAAGACATCATCACCAACTGGGAGTCCACAACTTCCAACTTTGCCAGTAACCTGCCCACCAACTCGCAGGTCTTCTCTGGGTTCTACTTCGATACCGCCGCGTCCGAGCGCCTTGTCATCGCTGTCCTTGACCGCAACACCGGAGTCAAAAGCCTCTACTACGGCTCTCCTGGTGTTTCGTACAACTCGATCTCCAGCTCGACGATCGATGCGTCGGCCAACTTCGTCTACTTCGCTCAGCTCAACGACAAGCTGTTCTACGCCGACGGGTATAGCGCACTGCGTTATATCACCAGCGCCAACGCCAACTCGGCCATCACCGCTGGCAAGATCAGCCGCATCGATGTCATCAATCAGGGGTCGAATCTGTCGAACGTCCCAACGGTGACCATCTCGGCTCCGCCCAGCGGTGTTACCGCTACGGCCACAGCCATCTGCGGTCTCGATGGCAACGTACTGTCCATTCGCATCGACAACCCCGGCAGCGGTTACACTACGGCTCCGAGCGTCAGCATCAGCGGCGGCGGCGGCGCTCACGCGATCGCATTCGTATCTCTCGCAGCTCCCGCCAAGCCGCTCTACCTCACCACACATACCAACCGCCTGTGGGCGGTGTCCGCAGACACCTCGGTCCAACCCGATACCCTCTACTTCTCGGATCTGCTCGACGGCGAATCATGGGATCCGCTCGGCTCCATACGCGTCGGCGGCGACGGTGATCCCATACGTGGGCTCTACTCGTGGTTCGGGTACAAGCTGCTCGTATTCAAGGAACGCTCAATCTGGAGCGTGGATGCCGATCCTACGCAGGATCCTGCCGATTGGGTCATCTCACTGGTCTCCGGCAACATCGGATGCTCCTCGCACCGGTCCATCGCCGCTGTCGGTGCCGATGTCTTCTTCCTGTCCCGCGACGGCATCCGCTCGATGGCGCAGATCCAAGCGGGCACCCAGACCAGCGTCGGCCTCGCGCTCAGCAGCCCGATCAACGACCTGATCAGCCGCATCGACAAGACCAAGCTCCAGTACTGCGACGGCACCTTCTGGAACAACCGCTATCTTCTGGCCGTTCCGTTCGTCACCCAAGGACCGTTCTCCATCGGATTGGAAAGCGAGGAGGCGCTTCTGCTCGAATCAGGTTCGTCAATCGAACTCGAAGGAACCTTCAACCAGAACAACGCGGTCATCGTCTACCACTCATTGGCCCGCTCGTGGCTC
>Ga0208161_1002084_pt1 | contig 10277 bp, 6 predicted proteins | sample CB_VirMetaG_3_FD_184538 | JGI IMG/M metagenome (GOLD analysis project Ga0208161, IMG submission 184538) | Freshwater to marine saline gradient viral communities from Chesapeake Bay - CB_1508_1S Viral MetaG (SPAdes) (version 4) | ecosystem: Environmental > Aquatic > Marine > Coastal | place: USA... | reverse complement strand
TATATCAAACTTAGAATCGAATTGTTCTTGTGTTAGAGTATTAGAAACTATGTTTATTGTATGTGTAGGATTGAATACACGAGTTGAATATACACAATCTTGTAAGATTTGTAATCTATCTGGCCATATATGACCATCCCAATAAAACCAAATTATATTAGACATGATTTTTCTTTTGTTTTTTGTACCCAATTCCAATAATGCCATGATGCAGTTCCCTTGTTAGGTTCTTCCGAATCAAATGGTAATTGTGTCATGTACATTGCTTTATAAAATAAACCTGATTTATTATCTACTACACCAGCATTGTGCATAATGTTTAATCTCAAATATTCTTCTTCTGAAGATGTACCCCATGAAAAATCAAAGTTAGGATGTGTAATTGTGTTCTTACCCATTAACCAACCTTTCCAAAGTACTGCCCACATATCTGCACACCATATTTGTAATTCATGATAAGGAACTCTTGGTGGTGAATCTGGTGATTGAGTATGTGCTCTATCTAATGCAATCTTATGGTTATTTAATTCAGTTATTTCTTTAAATAATCTATCTGATTTATGTTCTACCCAATCCCAATAATGTGTATCAATACCTTTCATTAGGTACTGAGCACCGATACAATTTAATTCATTTTCTTTTACCAATTCTTTTGGTATTTCCATAATCTCACACATTGCATCGAGAACATCTTCACCTTTACTACTAATGTAATCATGGCCGATGTACCATCGTACATCGGACCCGTACCAATTATCATCTTGTACCATTTCAAACGTTATCCATTCAATTGGATTACGAGTAAAAAGAATATCACAATCATGATAAAAGATTGCATCACCTTTTAGGTAAGGATGTTGTTGAAAATGTTGTTTTAGGATATTAGGACGAATAGAAGAGATGTAGTGTTTATTCTCTCGTGTATCATCATAAAAAAAGAATCTTGCTGGATAAGTGTTTGCAAGTTTACTCCAATCTTCAGGAATAATACCATTTACTTTCCAACATACTATATCCATATCATTGGGATTTATACCCATTGATACGAAATTATTTATCATTACTTCAACTTGCCATCGATAATAATCTGTGGCTGGTTGAGCACAAACATACCTTAATTTTCTCATACATTCCTTATTTTTCTCTTAATAATAAATATAACCTTTCCTATTTTTTTGATTATTTTTTATAACGGTACACAACTTCCTCCTGAACATACAAATATACCTGTTACTTCACCTGTACCATCGATTTGTGCAATTCTGAATGGACCAGTATTAGTATCAGTAGATACATTTGAGTATGCTATATACCCAGCCTGATTAATATATCCATAAATGAAATCACCAATGGTTAAACTAAAGTAATCATTATCTGCACAATTTACAGTTTGAATTAGATAGTTTGTATCACAGAAATCTGAACAAGTAGTCCTAATTGCACCATGTGTATAAATTGTAGCTGGACAGAAGGTTGTAGTTGTTGGTGATTTTGTGGTCGTAGGTGTCAACGTAGTTGTTGTACTACATACTGGGAATGGTGGGTCAATCAACTCAAATCCACAAATTGTAGCACCTCCTTCATCTATGAATGGAGCCTCTCCACAAGTTACAAGATATGTATTTTGTCCAGAAGGTACTGTAACATCGATATCAATTGAACTTGTTGGTTCTGTATTACAATTTCCAAGTGGAGTACCTGGTATGTAATAAACTCTCATAGTAAAGGTAGTATCAACACTTACATTATTTTGTAAGGTAACTTCAGCCTCCATGTAATCATCTACCGTACCACCGAAACATGGTGTCATACCTGCTCCAAAGTTTGTTACACAATTAAATTGTGTTGTAGTGGATGTGGTTGGTGATTGGGTTGTCGATGTTGTTGTATCGGTACAAGTTCCTAAATTAGTAATTACAATACTTGTAGGACCGGATATTCTTACTGGTGTATTACATGAACAAACATATCCAGCAGAATCATAAGGAACTTGTGCAGATTCTACAGTTCTTGTATTACAATCAACATATTCTACCGTTAAAGTATCACCAGGTACTTGAGAGTTATTAGCAATCTCGTACTCATCACAACTTACACAAGGAATTGTTGTAGTCGTGGTGGTTGGTGCCTGTGTTGTCGTAGTTGGTGGTACACAAGTACCAACCAACGTTACAGTAGCAGATGTAGATGAAGGTGTAGGTCTTGCACATATTAAACCTGCAGTATCATCTGGTACATTTATAGTTTGTGGTGAACCATTACAATCAGTATAATTTACAATACATCCAGTTGGATTACCTGAAGGACAATCTACCTCCCATTGATAACAACCTGTTGGTGCAAGAGTTGTTGTTGAGGTTGATGTGGTTGGAGATAATGTAGTGGTAGTTCCATTACAATATCCCAAATTAGTAATTACAGGAATTGGTCCTGAAGTTCTTACTGGAGTAGAACATGAACATATAGTAACTGCTGAATCATAAGGTACAAATCCAGTTTGATATGTTTTAGAAACACAATCAAAATAGTAATAATTTACAGTATCACCAGGTACTTGTGAATTGTTAGCAATCTCATACTCGAAACACTCAGGACAAGATACAGTTGTTGTCGATGTTGTTGGTGCCGCAGTTGTGGTTGGAACAGCTGTAGTAGTTGAGGTTGTTGGTGATAGTGTGGTGGTTGTGCTGGTTGTTGGAGACAATGTTGTACTCGTTGTTGGAGATAACGTTGTCGATGTAGTTGGTGCCAACGTTGTTGAAGTTGTTGGAGCCAAAGTGGTTGATGTGGTAGGTGATAATGTTGTAGATGTGGTGGATGTAGTAGGTGTTATATTTTTTACCACTTCATTACCACACTTTTCAGCTAATGATACTAATCTAATACAAGCAGTATTAGAATCTATACTACAAACAATACTACTACCAACGGTAGGCAAATAAACATTTTCACAATCCGGAGATGGAGTGTAGTTTACACAATCTGTTGAATATTGGACAGAGAAATTAGGTCCAGCATCTGTACCTAATTGTGTTAACGTTATTGTTTTTTGTTCTAATGCCATATTATACGTTTCTTATTTGTAAATCAATTGACATCGAAGTTACAAGGTCTAATTGTTTTTGGTCTAATATGTAACTAAATGTTCCTGAGTTAAAGTCACTACCACTGTCAACTAATGGTGGAAATACACCACCGTAAGATATAGAACCTGTCCAATCGAAATCAACAATTGAAGTTCCTTCAAAATCCCACTCTAAACGAATAGTTTGAGATGCAAAATCTACATTAATAGCTTCTATTCCACTTAAACTAGCAGATGTTCCACTTAAAATATTATTCAATCGAATTTCATCTTCAGGTGTACCTAGTGTTATTCTTACTCTTGCAAAATCCAAGTTGTTTGAATTTTCATTTAGAACATTAAAATTCACATAGATATCATGGAATTGACCACCTAATGGGTTTATTGTCATATCCAATGAGTAAGATGTATTGTTTTCAAAAGTTACATTTGTAAATGGAGGTATTCTTTCAAAATAACTTCCTGTACCAATAAAGTTACTTACATTTGGTCCAACGGTAAATCCATCTATACTATAAGAAGAAGTTACTTGGAATTGTTTGAAATCAGAACCAGTTACATTGAAATCATAAGTCCAATCATTTCCACCAGGAATTCTTGTCATCAATTGAATTGATGAAGTAGAATCAGATTGAGATGGTCCAATATTATTCAATCTGAATAAGTTATCATCATTTCCTTCAAATGTCATTCTTGCAAAATCAATTGATTCTGTTGTATTATTTGTTACTTGTAAACTAAAGAAGTTAGGTCCTTGAGTTGTAGTACTTGTCGTGGTTGGTGCCAACGTTGTCGATGTAGTTGGTGCCAAAGTGGTTGAAGTAGTCAAATTACTATATATTGACCTTTCAACTACATAGTTTGTAGCTACTTGTACAGGAGTTAATGCAGTTTGATATTGTCTTATTCTACCAATTCTATTTATACCAGGTCTTGGGTTTCCAACTGGGTAACCAAGTGGAAATCTATTTACTGCCATTTGACCGAAATTATCAAAACTACTCCAAGTAATTACTTCACTTAATTCTGATACTCCTAATCCATTTACATATAATTTATGTATATCATTTATAGCATCATAAGTTGCAACTACATGGTACCAGATTTCAGGTGTCAAAGTTACTCTACCTGTTTGGTATTCACTACTTCCATCGTTAATTTCGCTATAAATATCATAAGTATTTTGGTCTAAACCAATGAACCAATATTGGGGTTCATATTGTCTTTGCTGACACCAACCAACTATAGCATTCTTATCAGAATCTCCTTGCTCATATACCATAATCCACGCCTCAAGAGTTCCTCCTGTTGCACCAAATGCTAAACTAATTTGAGATAAGTTAGGTCCTACACCGTATGCAGTTTCTGGAAAATATACAGAATTACCATCTAATGTTATACCAGTTCCTGAAATAATGATTTCATCATTAGTTTCTACCGTAGATTCCCAATTTCCACTTAAATAACTACTTCTCAAATATTGAGAATTAAATCCTTGTGTTATTTCTGTTGGAGCATCTGTCGTAGTAGTTGGTCCCATTGTTGTGCTCGTGGTCGGTGATGCTGTAGTGCTCGTTGTAGGAGTCAACGTAGTTGTGCTAGTTGTTGGTGATAAAGTAGTGCTGGTTGTTGGTGAAATAGTAGTAGTTGTAATTATATTACAAGGTCCTTGTGAATAGGTATATCCTATACCTCCACTACTAAATGTTGGTGTTGTTCTTGAACATACATATCTTGTTTGACCAGCAGGTACACCAATTAAAGTAACTACACCTGTCTGACAATCTGTGTAATTCCAATAACCTGTATTAGCACCAGTAGTTTCAATAGCATAACGAGTACACGGTCCTGGATATACTGTGGTTGTTGGAGATAATGTAGTAGATGTGGTTGGTGGAGCAAATACATCAAAATCAAATGAACAATCAAGTTGATTAATTGTTAAAGTATCATCAAGAATTGGTCCTAATAATTGTAATTTACAAGTTCCATCTTTTAAGTTGTAATCATTAATAGCTCTTAAATGGTAATAATTTCCCCTCCATTGAACGATATCATTCAGTTCCATAACAAAGTAATCTGCAAGTGGAATAATCCCACTAGCATTGATTAAACGAGTTCTTGGATTGTATAGAAGAGAAACATACTTACTCCAATAGTTCGTATAAAGAGAACCAGTAGGAGTAACTCCATAAGGTGGAGTTTCATTAAAGAAAAGTAAGGAATTAGAACCTGTGGTAGGTTCTAATCCATCATAGTAATCAAAATAAGGAAACTTCTCTTGTTGTGTGTTTTCCACAACAGAAGTTGAACCATCTTGGTAGTGTTCGATAAAATAAGGTTCACAATCTTTCAATCCATTGTAAAAATAGATATGCGGTAGGGTTCTTACCGGTTGGTAAGTTACCGATGAGATAAAAGTTGGAATAAATATTTTATTTGGTACTGCCATATCTTTTATTATAAATCACCTGATGAACCATAAACTGAGAAGTAACAGAATCCTGCATCAACATCAGCTTGTTCTATTGTATAGGTATAAGTAGCTGTTGCACTTGTACCAAAATCTAAATCGGTAGTTACACCATCTCTATTTCTTTCAAATCTCCAATCGTGAGAAATACCTCCACCATTGAATTCAAACACAATTTCAGTTCCCACAGGAAGAGTTCTACTTGTGTATCCACTATTCGGGTCATTATCTTGACCCGTTTGACCTGGAGAGTAAACTGCTGTATAAGCATTTACAATAAACTCAGTTCCTACCTTAATAGAAGTTTCACACACTGCAAACGATGTAAATTCAGTTTGTACTAATGATTGAGCTCTAAATCCAAGTGCACCCTGCGATGATGAACCTGATGTACCAGTATTTGCTACATAAAGTAAAGGAGTAGATGCAAAACCTGTTTCTACTTTAAATTCACCTTGTGAGAAGAAGTTCTCTGTATCTACATAATATGTTTTACCATATTCTCTGTTTTCAGCCTTGGAGAATTGTTGTGATAAATAATCACCATCTAATTTATCACCAAATTGTAATTTATTTACAGCAAGGTTATTAGAAGGAATTACTTCTATCTTTTCATTTAGATTAATATACTTGTTAAAATCTTTTACTTCACCTTGTTTATACCAATTGTTAAATGTTTCAACAATAAATTCTCTTGGTTTAGTTTTATTAGGATAAATTACTAAATTATATTTCTTTTGTAAAGATGTTATAAAATCAATTAACTTAATACCACTCGTACCGAATGGCATGTTATCAGCTACATTTAAAACTAAATTATCACCACCTTGATTTACTTTAGTAACTTGTAAATAAGATTTTACATTACTATCAGGGTTTATGGTTACTTGGAAATTACTACCAAGTTGATTTTCATATCTTATATAAAATTCATAAGTATCTGGTGTAAGAGTAGTTGAGTTCCATTCAGTTAATAATTCAAACTTTTCAGTTTTAGTTTGTGTTTGATTATATAATTGAACATCTGATAAATAATTGTTTATAGTTGTAAGTGGAATTATAGAATCAGTTGTACCACCACTATCTTTTAATTCTAAAAAGAATTGTGGAATACCATTTCCTGCAGCTGATGAAGAAACTTCAAAGTTTAAATTTAATAATCCTCTTAATCTTGTATCAAAATCTACACTATATTCTAAAGTTGGTGATAAATTATTAGATGGATTCGATTGTATATTGAACCAATCTAATTTAGCAGAACTACCAGCATTTAAAATTAAATCTGTTCCACTTCCACTTATTGGTGCAATCTTAAACAAACCATAATTTTCTAAATCTATTGTATCATATACAGGGTATTTTAAATTATTATTTAAAACCATGTAAACGTTTTGTAAGAATGGTTGTTCCCAAAATGAACCTGAATAAGTGTATCCAAATTCATTGAATATTGCATCCCATACTTTCTTTACACGAATAGAAGGTTTGAAATCTTGTACACAAAGAGAACCTGATGGAGAATCTATTCCAGATAGATTCGTTTCAGGTGTATATTGTATTTTCTGACCATACTCTATGAGTGGATAAACTATATCACCATTAAAGAGATTTCCTCCCCATGATGCAGATATATTCTCATAAGATGAAGTGTGGTTATATTGTTCTAATGATGATGTTAAATCAGTTAAGTAAAATCTGTTGATATCTCTACCAAAAGAACTCAATCCTCCGTATATAGAAATCTCGTAGGATTGAACGAATTTGTTTGCATATACATTTACTTGGTTTAATTGTAAATAACCTTGTGAAATGTATATACCATCGAAATCGAAGTATGCAGGAACTTTAACATTGGTTCTAAACAAATATGGATTCTCTACAGCAATATCATAAACGTGCTGAAAGAATGCATCATTGGTTTTAGTACCAGGAATACTAATTTGACGAGTAAAGTCAGAAGGTAAAACACCCAAATCAAATAAACCTGTTACGTTATCTGATACGAGTATTTGTTCATCAGAGAAAGTATCGAGTTCTTCAAACCCATTACTCCCTGATGCCATTAATCGAAAATTAAATCCTTTACTACTATTAACACCCATATTATATTATTAACTTGTAAGTTTGACCGTAATCGAAATCAAATGCATATTGGATAACTTTATCCACTACACCAGTTTTAAACTGAATAGAATTAGTTTTAATTGTGATTGGTCTAACTATATCGTTTGCTTCATCATATACCCAATAAATCTCATCACTCACCATAAGTTGTTTGAAGATATCATTATAATCTTCACTTACCCAATCAGTATTTACTCTGATTGATTCTTGTGTATCTACGAGGTAGTTTAAGTTGTTAGAATCATAATCGTTGTATGATAAACTCGAACCTCCCCATGAACCGATTTGTGGTTGATAAACCGAACGATTTACGTTAAAAGTTTGAGTGTTAACCATATTAAAGTTAAAGTAATCAAATTGACCGTATCTATTTTTCCATTTGATTCGGATGTTAGGATACTTTTGATTACAAGTTAATTCGTATCTTATTGGAGTACCCATTGGAGTACTTCCTGAATATGCTTGAACTATAAAATAATCAATTACACCAGCTTCAGGGAATCCACTTTGTGATTGTCCTATTGGATATTGGTCTACTTGACCAGATGATGCAGAAGTTGAATTTAATGGAAAATCATCAGTTCCATAAATCGTTGTATAAACGATTTTAGTTGGTTGTGAACCATAACCATAATCACCAACGAAAACACCGGCTAGACCCGTGTTAAAATCGAAACTCGATTGTGTTGCAGGACCATCTGTCATCAATGGCCAGTGTGGTGTTTTCTCCCATATACTCTGAGAGATTGGTTCTTGGAAAAGTGAATACCCATCAATGTATTTACCTACGTTTGATTCAACATGAGAACCAGTAACATAAGTTGTACCATTGAAGTATTGCCAGTATCCATCAGCTTTAAATAATTTTACATTAGATGGATTTTTTTCTAATAACTCTGTGAGGGTTGAATTTAAGATTCTACTTACATCAAAAATACCTACATTACTTTCATTAGGATATTTTACTAAGGTATAGTTGGGTGATGAAGGTGGTGTTCCTTCAACACCACTCCAATAATACAAATCCAACACATATTGGAAAGATGATGATGTAATGACATCACCACTTTCACTCAATGTAATTGCAATTGGTGATTGTGCTAGATTTAATTTAGGTGGTGTTTGAGTTATACTTAATGCCATACTTGTAAATCATTTATATATTTAACCAAAAAATGGAAAAAAAGTATGGATGGTTAGAGTTTAATTAAATCTCTAAAGTATTCTGCAATCTCTGGTCCTAATTCTTTTACTAACTTTTTAACTTCGTTTTTTACTGAATTATCCTTAAATGCTTCTTTACCAAAATCCCAATTTCCTTTTCTCTCTGCGGTTGCCTTTAACTTTGTTCTTTTAATTACTCTTGGTGGGTCATTAAACCATCTACCATACTCTGCACCAGAAGGTCCTACATTTAAACTAATTTTTATTTCTGGTTTTTTAGCTGAACCTCCGAACTCAACCATACTCTTTGGTCTATTGTACTCATTCAACTTTCTTCTTAGATTACCTGTTCTTCTTGGAGATTTGAACATAGCAACATTCTTTACTTGAGCTGCTACTTGTTCAAATCCCTTAGATTGTTTTATTATAGATTGTAATGATGCCATATTATGCACAAGGTTGAGGTTGTACTGAACCTACACATGCAATTTCACCACCAGGGAATATAGGGAATACTACCTCTGAACTTCCACCATTAACGGATGATATTCCAAACCATTCACTTGCACCATTCCATGTATCAGTTAAAGCAGAGTCTACATAGAATTTAGTTCCACAACTCCAATTGGTTGCTGGGAAGAATGTGGTATAAATTGGTATAGTACATGAATTTGTTGTACAATTAGCACCATTCCAACCATTACCTTCAGGTCTATCTGTGTAGTAGGTATATACAACTACGGTTGTTGTGCTGGTAGTTGGAACTTCAGTAGTTGTGCTCGTAGTTGGTTCAACGGTTGTAGTGCTAGTTGTTGGTTCTAACGTAGTTGAAGTGGTTGTAGGCTCCAATGTTGTTGTACTCGTTGTTGGCACTTCTGTTGTGGTACTCGTAGTAGGTTCTAAGGTGGTTGAAGTCGTAGTTGGTTCAACGGTTGTAGTACTCGTAGTTGGCTCCAATGTTGTTGTACTGGTAGTTGGTGATTCAGTTGTTGTTGAACTCGTTGTGGGTTCAATAGTTGTTGTGCTAGTTGTAGGTGCTTCTGTTGTAGAAGTTGTGCTACTTGTGGTAACTCCTTCAGTTGTTGTGCTGGTTGTAGGAGATTGAGTTGTACTGGTTGTACTTGTTGTACTTGGTTGTGCTAATAAAGGAAATAAACAACGATTTCTATCGTTATGTACCGTTAAGGTAAAAGTACTTACCCAACCTGCTAAACCGTTGTTAAAACGGTCCTCAAAGGGTTCATTTGAGATTATATCATTGATTTCAAATCCATCTACACTATTTGCTGTAAAAGATGTTAAATCATTTATGATTGCAAGTGTATTTGCATGAATATCAACCACATCATCTACACCATAGAATGGAATAGTTTGTGTATTAAATGTTGAATTTGATTCGTTGTTCTTATTCTTTATTTTATCAGCAATAAT
>Ga0208161_1002083_pt1 | contig 10280 bp, 18 predicted proteins | sample CB_VirMetaG_3_FD_184538 | JGI IMG/M metagenome (GOLD analysis project Ga0208161, IMG submission 184538) | Freshwater to marine saline gradient viral communities from Chesapeake Bay - CB_1508_1S Viral MetaG (SPAdes) (version 4) | ecosystem: Environmental > Aquatic > Marine > Coastal | place: USA... | reverse complement strand
TTTAGGGCTATTTACAACAAATATACCATTAGATCCTTCACTAGTATTAATGTGGAAATCTTTATTAGTAGAAAATGCTATAGTACTATCAGATGAAAAAATAGAATCTTCCCTAGCGTTAAATACTAAACGGTCAGAAGTAATAATTACTTGTTTTCCTTGATATGTTTCAGGTGACTTGATCATTTAATTCACTTGCTTGTTGTTCTTGATATGCTAACCACTCTTCTCCCCAGTTGGGTTCTGTGGCTCCAAATACGTTATTCCATCTATTAGTGGTTTCTTTATACTCTTTACCGGGTTCATATTTGTATTCTAAAAGGGTAGTAGGGCCATTTTTGGCTTGTTCTGGTTTATAACCAAAATGCCAAGGTTCAGAATATACCGTTCTTATAAAACCATATTTCCAACCATGTCTAGCTAACCATTTATATCCATTACTAGTAGCACTTGCAGTTGAAAAATCACAAGCTAATGATCTGCCGTGAGCAGATTTATATGATGCTGCTGTTAATGGGTTAAAGTGTTTACTTTGGGGAGTTACATTATATGAATCACCTACTTGATATCCATCAAACGGTTCAATTACAGTAGAACGTTCTAACCAAGGTTCTTTAATTTTACCTTTAAATTCAGATTTTAAATTTTCTAATCTAACAGCTTTTTGGGATTTTTGAATTAATTTACCATTTAAATAAACATCATCTACAGGTGGTCTAAAACCACTATTTACTGTTAAGATGGTACCTTCTTTTTCTGCTGCTAATAACATTCTCGTTAATGGTTTTGCTAAAGAATCTGTAATTAATATAGTACCATTTGAAAATCTCTTAGGGAGAAGATATAAAGTACGTTTAATTTTACTGTTATCTTCATAAGTCCCTGGGATTTTTACTAAATCTTCATAACCTCCTTCGGAAATTATTTCACCTTCGTCCGAAATATTAGCGCTTTCATCGTCAAATGAATTTGATGGTTGACCTTCGTTTATAGTATCAGGTTGATCGTTAAAATTTGAGGTTTCACTTTGGAAAGGACCATTTACTAGTTCTTCTATAGAAGTAGAAGATTGAACGAATGCTTCTAATTTTTCAGTACTTGATTGAGGTTCTGTAAAACTAGCGTTTAGAGATTTAAAATTCTTAGACGCTATATTTAAATTGTTAATATTTTGGTTTGAAGTAAGGTAAATTGAACTAGCATCTCCATTTATATCTTCAACAGCCGCCGAACCCTGTGGTGTTTGGCCATTAGATATAATGGTAATGGGTTCACCTTCACTTTCATTTTCTGACCAATTGTTTTTACCTCTTGGGTTTGACGAACCAAATCTAATACTGTTACCAAATCTACCTTCTAAAATCATATCGCCCTCAAATGGGACCATATTTTTAGTTTTCATAACTTTATCTTCATTAGTATATTCTCCTAATGGTAATTCACCATCACTAAGTTGAATATCTGGTTCAGATGGTAATGGATTTCCTGAGGAATTATTCCAAACGTTAATTGGCGGGTAATAAAAATATTCTATACTAGTGTGAGTACCACCTAACGCATTGTAATGGTTATTACTAGGTGCTTTAACTAAGTCTACAATTTCAGTAACTAAAGGTGTATAGGTAATAAAATTAAAATATGGTTTAGCTAGATTACAATATTTAAGTATATCTTCTCTTTTTAAACCACCTAATTTTAAATTTACACTACCCCAATAAATGTATCCTATATAGGTAGGATCGAATTCACCCAACACATCTCTAAAAAAGAAGTGGGTATCATCCATAATGACGCTATAAACTCTACCTTTAGTAGTAGTAGCTTCACTAGATTGTTGAGTTGTTCGGGTAGAACTATTATTTCTTAGTTGGCTCTTGCTCATTTTTTGCTACTTCTTCAGCTATTGCTTGGAGTTGTTTTAACTCGTCGTCTGTAAGTAATGAGTCTCCTCCGCTTGAAGCAGCGTTGTTATTCATTCTCTGGATAACAGCCATCATTTTAATAAGGTGTTCGTCGTTTTTAACTCCTATTTCAAGATATTCTTTAATAAGAGGAACGACAACCGGGGCATCACCAATGTTTTGTATTAAGGGTTTTAATTCAGCAATTAAGGCATTTATTTGCTTATCCTTTTTCTTACTGTTATTATAAATTTCCTTAAATACATCAGATGATGTTTTTCCTTCAAATATTATTGTATCAAGCGGATTACTCATGGTGATAAATATATAGTTATAAAACTATTGGTTGACCCATTTCCCACTGATTATATGCTTTTATGTAATATTTTTTAAGAGTTTTAGTAACCTTAGTGATTGATGGGGTATCACACCCAGTGATTTCACGAATATAGATGTAAAGAGCCTTTTTATTAAATATTTCTAACGTTGATCTTTTCTTAAACAGTGTTAAAACCGCATCTGCTACTAATAAATCTTCTTCTTTAGAAAATATTTTTTCTAATTTTCGGTCAGCCTTTTCAACAAATATATCTAAAAATTCAATTTTTTCTTCTAACCGTTCTTCATTTTCCATATTAGTAAGAATACCATTGTCAGTATCAGCTTCTAATAGGTCTGCTTTACCTTTCTTTTTAGCGTAGTTTTTATTATTATACAATATGAGGTAGTTTTTACCTACAATACTAAAGTAAGAAAAAGCCTTACCCTTTCCCGCCTGGAAATAGTGAAGCTTTTCAAGTAGAAATGTGATGACCTCGTGTTTTAAATCTTCGAGGTCATCAACTTCCGTATAATAAAATTTAAAGGTATGTATAAGGTTTTCAGCTAATTTATAAAACGAAAAGTGTATACGTTCGTTGTATATTTTATTTCTAAGTACCTGGTTATCAGTAGCTAGGTATTCTAATATTGCCTGCTCTGTATCGTCTGTAAAATATTGTCTTTTACTTTTGCGTCCTCTTTTTTTAGCCATTTAATTAGCGGAGGCGGAATTCATTAAGTGCCTCCTGTATCTTCTTAACTTCTTTAAAGAACCAACCAATTTCATCGTCTGCAACGAACGAACCTTTGTCGTCAATGGTTTTTAATCTACGGTCACAGTAATCGATCGCTTCGCTTTGTTTTGTTATAAAATCTTCTAATACTTCGTTTTTTCGTATTAAATTATATATAGCAAAACCAGCTACAACTAAAAGCGCTATTAATATACCGATTATAATTTCCATTATTCGTCGTCGCTAAAAAATGAATCAATGATTGATTTCGTTTTTTCGTTGAAGTTAGGATTATTTTCAACATTTATCGCTTTAGCTTTCCTTATAGTCTTATCAGCTTTGGAAGCATTAGCGGGTTTATCAGTTTTTTGTACAATCTTCCCTCCAGAATTCCACATCTGGTATTCAATTTCTTGAGCTGTTTGAATTGCTTGGTGGATAAGTAGTGGAAGGTGATTGCGGAATTTGGTTTCTTTTTGGCCACTGTAGAAGTAAAATTTATTACTTTCGTCAAAAAGTCCTTCCTGATTACGAATCGCTAAATATTCGTTGTGTGAAACTTTAATACCAGCGTCCTGTAATAAGTAAATTGTGCGGTCGTAAATCTTCATAGCTGGTACATCTTCATTGAATTTATATACCATACCTAAATTTTTAACGTGCCAATCGGAATCGTTTTTAATAAAATATTCGTGTTCCCAATCGCCCAATTTACCTAATTGGCAAAACAGTGATACAAAGTCTAGTTCTTCTTCAGTATATGATTCTGTATCAGCATTGTGAAATGCGTATAGCTTGTGGAGTTGGTTTGCTATTTGATTCACTCTTAAAACGTGATCCAAATAACCTCCTGGAAAAGCATTGTTAAACCAATCTTTAGTAGATGCAGGCGCCAACATAAGGCGTTCTTTTAAGCATTCAACTAAAGTTTGTAACTTTTCGAGACGTTCACCCTCAAACTTATCTTCTAGGGCTTTATTAAAAAGTTCAAAATTCTCTTTAATGCATTCCGCTCCAATCATAACATACCAATTTTAGATTGATCAGTACTGGGTTCAATGTTAATAATATTTTGTAATTCTTCAAAATATTCTTTTAAGTCGTTTTCCATATAATGGAGGGCATCAGCGTTTTTTCCACGCTTAACCATGCTATGTATGCGAGCTAATCCTTGATCTAGCCTCTCCATAGCGACATTCATTTGTTGTTGGTATCTAGCCATAATAAATTTTTGTTTAATATACGAACGAAATTATCGTTTTCCAAATTTCTTGTAATAAGAATTACACACTCTTAATCTTTCTCTTAAGTGTGTTTTACTTTGTGCTTCTGGGTGGTGAGCTAAGTATTCAGTACTTAATATATTAATTGAATTAATAAATTCTAACGTTTCACCAACATAATATAATTCAGCCCTATTTTCAATAGGGATTATGTTTTTTAAGTGAATTAATTTTTGCTTAATAGTCGACTTCCATGCGTCCAGTTGCGACTCGGAGTCCAGTGTATCGAAGAAACTGTTTAATGACATAATGTGCGAATGTGCGATCCGTTGCGACCCTTACCCTTACCCCCCTACAGTAAGGGAAGATACAGATAAAAATCTAAAAAGCCAAATTTATTTTACAGAAGCTATAGAAGGATCTAAATCACCAGTGGTAATTGATTGGGATCCCAATAATCCTTTATCTACTAAAGAAGGAATTTCGTCTACTTTAAATATTCTATACTTTCCAAATACTTTAGGTCCACCAGTATGAACAAATATAAATTCATCTACACCTTCTTCTGCGGCATAATTAGTAAAGTAGGCTTTAACTAATGCCTTTTTAACTGCATTAGCGTTAGATAAATCTACAGTATCAATAAATGAATGGTTTCCTTTTGGGTGAGCGGTTTTAGAAAACTCTTTTAGAGCAGCTCTTAATTTATCTTCAATATTATCGTATTCATCAGATAAGTTTACAACAAGTGTAGTAATATTTTTATCTGATTTATCGGCTTCAACTGCTAATTTACCTAAAGGAGAATTTTCAAAATCAGTATAAGGGCGGTCTCTTTTACCTAAGCGAGCGCTTGAACCTTTAACTTCTAAATATTTTCCTCCCCAATCTAAATCACCTTTAGCAGCTGACATATTAACATCGTCAAATATAGTTGCTAAAAATACTTCAGCTCTACCAACACCTCTACCTCCTTCAACACCTTTAAGATTAACTAAATCTATTATAGTTTTTTCTTTTAAACCAGTTTTTTCTCTAGCTATATCTGTTAATCTACCTTCTCTAGGGATTTCAGATAATTTAACGGGGTTTTTAATATACTCAGCATAGGCTTGAACATCGTCATTATCTTGGAGTATTCTAAATAACTTTTTAGGTGCATCTCCTGTATCAAAGGTTTTAGCACTTATATTTTGAGCATCAAGGTATGAATTAATTCCTTGCTGATATGGTTTGCTTGATATAAACTGCTTTAGGAATTTTTTATGTTCCGTAGTTAAGTAATTGGACTTTTCAGCGTCTTGAAGTAGAGTAATTAATTCTTTAATCGATACTTCAGAAGATTTTTCTTCCTCTTCAACTATAACCTGTTCTTGGAATTCTGGTAATGAAATTCCCTGTTCTTTTAGAATGGTACTTAAAACACGAAGATCAGAGGGGCTATCCATATCTGGATAGCCCTTCTCACATCTGTACGCCCATTCTGTTAATAAAGCGTCAATATTGACCATTGAAATTATCCTTTAATATTCGCAAGTTTCTTAAAGCGAGCAGCGCCATCAAATGATTCGTTCATTTTCTCGCGAGTACCTTGAACGTCTTTTGCAGTAACAACAGTGCGTCCAACGTTGTCGCCTCTAAAGAATGTGTGATTATCAACAGCTTCATCAACTGCTTCTTCTTCATCACCACCCTCTTCTTCAGCTTCTTCACCTTCTTCTTCAGGCTCTTCCATTTCTGGTTCTTCCATTTCGCCTTCAGGTTCAACTTGAGGTTTAATCATGTCATAGATTTGGCGAAGTAAATCTAAAGCTTCTTCACCAGTTTCAGCAGCTGGTTCGTCAGTAGTTACTTCGATATCGTCGTCACCGTCGCCTTCAGGGGCTTCAGCAGCGTCGTCCTCTATCTCTTCATCCTCGGCTTCAAAGAAAGCGTCAAGCTCTTCTTTAATGAGTTTGTTTAGTTCTTCAATAGTCATATTATTTAGTTTTGAAAAGTTCGTTAATTTTATTTCTAACCTCAGCTCTAATATTTTCTTTGAGCTTAATTTCTTTCATTTTGTCTTCAGTAAATTTTTCACCAATTTCTTTCATTGAGTGATCACCGATTTCTTTTACGAAAGTTTTAAATGATGGCTTACGATCCATATTGCGAGTAACTGTTTCGTAGTGTTCCATATAAGAGTAGTAAGCGGGAACGTCTTTTAAATTTTTAAGAACGGTTTCGGTAGCTTTTTCTCTTTGGTCTTCATCTGATTCTCTAAGAGTAGTACCTAACTTTTCTAATTCAGTATACATTCCTTTTTTGAACTCGTATGGGTTTACCGCTTCGAATTCTAAATCTACGCCGCCAACATTGCCCTTGGTTTTACCAGGTTTTCTGTTGTAGCCGTAGAATTTGTCGTTATTCTCGTTTAGTTTTGTGGCCATCGTGAGGTTTTGTTATAAATATTAGAGCTCTGTAGGAGAAAAACCGAGTCTGTTAAGAACTTTTAAAAGTGGCTCGGTTCTGAAGAAAGCACACGCAACAAAGTATGTTGGGAGCGCCCAGTGGAAGAAATTAAATTCAGAAACTAAGCTTACTGACAACAAAACTGCAAATACAAGGTACAAAGCTCTCAAGCCAGTCCAGTCTTTCCAGTTTTTGAAGTTCAACCATTTAAATGTTAAAATTGCTACTAAGGTATTCCACCCATTCACAAAAAATTGTTTAATTAAATCTACCATATCATAAGGTTTTTTAAAGTTTATATCAATAAGTATATATTACCTTTTACCTCCATGATATTCAACGGCATGTCCTTCAGTAATTAATTGTTGATTTACATTAGTTAACGTAATACTATCTGTGGATACTGGAGAAAGATGTTGTACAAATACGGTGGCTAATGCCCTTCCAAATTTTCCCAATCCTGATACTTTTAAAGTACATTGATTGTCATTATATTCTAAAATCTCTTGTAGTCTATTTTTGGCTGCAAGACCACGTTCTTTCTCTTCTAGATCTCTTGTGCGCGATTCAGGGGTATTAATTCCTTCAAGGCGAACTCTAACTTTTTTCCAGGTTTTGAAACCTAAGTCGATTGTACAATCAATGGTATCACCATCAACTACTCTATCTACTATTGCGTTGTATTCATACATTAATCACAATCTTTTTGCCTTAATTCATCAACCAAAACTTCAAGATGTGCTACATCTCTTTCTAAGTGGTTGAGTCTTAAATTTTGTTCGGCATCATCTGGGAGTGAACCCATTTCTCCCCTTGGCCATTTAACTCTAAATTCTGAGTTGAGTTCTATTTCTTGGTTATGGCGCATAGTTTCTATCTCTAGCTGGGATATGGCTGCCATAATAGTAAAGTACCCCCACACTGCACCTCCCACACCTATAATAATTTGAATTAGCCATCTAAGATTAATTCCAAAGCTAGTGTCGTCGTCTAATTCCATTTTTTAAGGTTTATAAATAAGAGTTAAAGGTAAAAAATGCAACCTTTAGTCTTACCCAAAACCTTTCTAAGCGAGATAAAGATTTAAATTCTTGTGTATCGAATATGTCTTCAATCTGCTCCATAAACTTTTGTTAATTTTTTATTAGTTAATATTAGAGAATCTGTGTAATTTAATTGTTCAATTAAAGAATCAATACAAGCTTTTAAATGTTTATTTTCTTTAGTTAAATTATCAACTATAGAGGTACATTCATAGTGAGTTGTAGTAACTACCTCTAATTGATTTTTAGTAGATTCTAATTCTTCGTGAAGTAATTCGTGGTGAAGGATATAATCTCCAATTATACTATCTTTTTCAGTGTTTTGAGACTGAAGATCAGATATAAGTTCTATATCACTTCTGTGGGTTTTCTCTAAGTGGGAGATTTTGTTTTTAGTATCAGCTTTATTTTCTACTATTTGATCAAGGATAGCATCTGCTCCTTCTAAAGTAGAATCAATAGCATCTAGTAAAGAATTATCTTCAATTACTGCAACTTGAACCGATTCTATGGGTTCAATTACTTCTTGTGATTCATGATTTGCTACTGTAGTGCAACCTGTTAAAAGGGTAACAAATATTAATTGCTCTTTTCTAAACATTCTAATAACTTTTCATTTATTTCTTCTAACTTAGCTTCATATCTAATAATAGTTTGTTCTAGAGATGAAACTCTTTCTTGTAATTGCATTTCTATTCTAGCACAAGATTCCTTTTCAGCTTCTAACTGAGCAGCGTGTAATGCTTTTTGATCAATATAAAGATAACCTACAGCTATCAAGGCAATAAATGCAACGGCTGAAGTAGGGTTCTTTGTGAAGTCTTCAAAAGTGGGTAATTTCATTTTTTAGAGAATTTTTCCAAGCCAGCTATTCCAAAGCTGCCTAATGTTATTATAATAAAAGAATTGTAGATAAACTCGTTGATTACAAGGTCTTTGCCAAACCATCCTGTTGCTATATCAGCAATAGCAAATAACGCCATCATGGCGAATGCCGAAAACCCAACAATTGACTTTTCGTTGTATTGATTGTCGTCTTTAAAAATTTCTTTCCAACTCATGGTTATGCCATTTTACTAAATAATTTACCATAACCATAATTTTATGCTGATACATATTAGTCTAAATCATCAAACTGAATGTCCCCGAAGTCAGCATCGTAATCCATTGTAGATTCAATATCGTTTACGAGAGAAACTAATGCATCATATACATCTGACAACACCATCTCGTCATATTCAATAGCGTCTACGATTACTTCTAAACGGGATATAATATTTCCTTGATCCATTTGCTAGAATTTTTCCGAATTACATATGTAACTTTTTAGGAAACCTTAATAGTATTTGAAAGAAGGAGTTCATTTATTGTTTTAGAGATAGCTTGTACGCTGTTTACGTCTATAAATTTTGCAGACTTGCCGTACATAGTTCTAAAAGAATCTTTAGAATTTTTTCCGTTATCCCAAGTATCTTCAACGTAATAACTTAAAACCCCAATATTATTTTTAATACATTGATCAACTACTTTTTTAACGTGGTTAACAGCAGTACTAAAATTATACCTCATATCGCTAATATTGGGTAATCCATCTGATATATTTAGTAAGTATACCTCTGTGAAATAATTTGCTTCAGGAAGAGATTTTTTAATTTGCTCTAAACATATACCTTCTGGGGTCATACCACTAGTAGATAGATAACTAAATCTATAAAGGTCTTTATATGAATTCTTTTTTGAATTAAAAGCGTAAGCTAATATAGGATGCTCTTTTGAATTTGAACTAGTAAAAGTACCTCTTAAAGAAATCTCAACGTCAAAATTTTTAAGATTACAAGCAGCATACGCTATAGCTACAGCGGTTTTAATTGTTTGAGTTAATTTTTGGCCCCTCATACTACCACTCAAATCTAAAGAAATATGGAGAAAAGTATGCTTAAATTCTTCTTTTTCAACTCTATAAAATACGTTCTCATTATAAGGAGCAGAATATATTTTTTTAGAATTTAATTTACCTCTTTTTAGATTGTCAAATATTTCAGTTTTAACACTGTTTCTACTTTGTAATCTTTTCAAAAGCATTTTACCCATAGCAATACCACTGTTGACGGCTTCCCTATTGTGATCAAAATGAGATACAAAATAATCTTCCCATTGATCAGTAACAATAGTATTGATTTTAACTCCTTTTTTAACTTCTGAAGCTTGGATTTTAGTATTTGAGTTAGCGAGTTTGTTGATTTGTTCTTTTACCTTTTTATGGACTCGTTTTTTTCTATACTTTGAATCAATAAAATTCTTTTGGCGATCTACGTGTTCTCGAGTTTTATATTCTTGATTAGACAGTGTTTGAGGTTCGCCTTCTTCCTCCTCTTCAGTTTGAAGATATTGTTTGATTATATTGTAAATTCCAATAGCTACTTCTATACTGGCTTGGGTAGATTCTAGCCTATTAATGTTTTTAATGTCGATTAAATCGAATACCTCTTTTAATCCGGGCAATTTGTCGAGGTCAGAATTACGATTGAATATATTAATTATTCTAAAGAAATACGCGTCCCAAGTCGGTGTTGTAAATATATCTTTTTGAAGATTTTCGTCTATAAT
>Ga0208161_1002081_pt1 | contig 10286 bp, 18 predicted proteins | sample CB_VirMetaG_3_FD_184538 | JGI IMG/M metagenome (GOLD analysis project Ga0208161, IMG submission 184538) | Freshwater to marine saline gradient viral communities from Chesapeake Bay - CB_1508_1S Viral MetaG (SPAdes) (version 4) | ecosystem: Environmental > Aquatic > Marine > Coastal | place: USA... | reverse complement strand
GGTGGTAATGTAAACTGGTATTCTGGATCTGTTATTTTAACCGGATCAATACAAGATTATAACCTAGATGATTGGGCCCAATCTAATGGAATTTCAGGTAGTCAACTTGAAGTTAAACGAGTATTCTACCAAGGGGTTCCAGCCTCAGCAGACTACTACTATGGTGGTGGTATTGGTTTAGGAGCCGGTTGGGGTGGATTTTTTGGCGGACTTGGAGGAGTTGCTGGTTACGGAATGGGAACTAATTTCTTTGTTACTCCTCTTTCATACAACGTAGCAGCTATCCAAGAACTTGAAATGGCTGACACTATCCTAATGTCAGCATTTAGCTTTGAATTAATCAATAACAAATTAAGAATATTCCCATGCCCAACTGAAGCCGATACGGGTGTGCACTTCTGGTTTCAATACTTACTTAAAGACGAACGTTTAGAAGATTCACTTCTTTCTGGAAGTGGTATAAGTGGCAGTGGATATGTAACTAACGTATCTAACGTTCCATATGCTAACCCTATTTATGCCCAAATAAACTCAATAGGACGTGCTTGGATTTTTGAATACACTTTAGCTATTACTAAAGAAATGTTAGGATACGTCAGAAACAAATATTCTACTGTACCTATTCCAGGTGCTGAAGTAACATTAAATGGTGATTCTTTGATAACATCTGCTCAAACTACTAAAGATGCTTTAATTGAAAAACTTAGAACATACTTTGATGAAACTTCAAGAAAAAGTATGTTAGAAAGAAGAGCAGCAGAAGCAGATTTTTCACAAACAGAGTTAAATAAAACTCCTATGACAATCTTTATTGGGTAATGGCATTATACGGACAAGCTAGAGATATTTCAATGTTTAGATACGTCAACCGAGAGTTGATGGGAAACATTATATCTCAACAATGTGCCTTTTTTAAACTTAGATTATCCCAAACAAACTTTAACATGTATGGGGAAGCTGCTGAAGCTAAGTACTATGACGGCCCTATCCTCTTATACTCAGTAATTGAAAACCCACAAGATGAGTGGTCAACTGATGATTTAGGAGTAAATTATAATTTAAAACCTGTATTTAGATTTTTAAGAGATGATCTTTTAGATAAATTAAAAGATTATAATGAAGATACTATTTACGGAGCTAATTTAGTACCTCAAGTAGGTGATATAATATATTATAAAACAGCATATTTCGAGGTTACAGCAACTAATGCTAACCAGTTTTTTGTAGGTAAAGACCCAGATTATCCCAATAAACCACAACCTTCAAACCCCTCAGGTGTTACTTATCCTTTACCTGATCCTTTATGGAATCCTGGTTTAGAAGAATTTGGTTGGAATCAATCTATTATTTGTAATACAGCATATGTGCCCGCTGATAAGGTAGGTATAACACTAGAAAGAATGTAATGGCACAATCAAGAAAACCTATCCCAAAAACTCAACAGGAACTTAGCAATGATCTATCAGGTGCTAATAATTCTGTATTAGGAAACCCTAATTTAGCTAATCCTAATTTTAATGGTCCTAACCGTTCCCTACAAGATAGTTTTGAAGGAGATACAGTAAAACCATTTACAGTTGGCATTCAAGATATAGATGAAGCTGTAATGTATTACTTCCAAAACGTGATTCGTCCATTTGTGATGCAAAATGGTAATCGAATTGAGGTGCCTGTTATATATGGTTCACCTGAAAGATGGAAATCTACTCAAAGAGACGGATATTATAAAGATAAAAATGGAGCTATAATGGCCCCACTTATTATGTTTAAAAGGAACTCTATTGAAAAAAATAGAAATTTAGGAAACAAATTAGACGGTAATTATCCTAATTTATATGGGGTAATGAAAAAGAAGTACGATACTAAAAACTTCTATTCAAATTTTAACGTACTTACTAATCGTATTCCTGAAGAACAATTTTATGCTGTAACCATTCCCGACTATGTTACTGTAACATATTCTTGTATGGTTTATACTTATTACGTAGAACAATTAAATGGTATAGTAGAAGCAATCAACTATGCTTCAGACTCATATTGGGGTAACCCACAACGCTACCAGTTTAAGGCAGCTATTGATTCATTCAATATTGTAACTGAGGTTCCCCAAGATAATGTTCGTGTAGTAAGAAGTACATTTGATATTAAACTATTTGGATATATTATACCTAATACCCTACAAAATAATGTAAGCTCTCTTAAAAGTTTAGAAATAAAACTAAACTTATATTTGCGTTAGAAACCACAGATGATCCATTAGTATATGACCCCAATGTCCCTGTTTTAGATGATAATTCTGCTAGATTTAATGCTCAAACTAGTAGACCTTTAAGTGCTATTAAATACAACGCAACTACCCCATTCCCAGTTAGTCGACCTACTTATATTGATGGTGGTTCACAAGCTGCTACTTTAGCAGCTTTGAATACTACGTTAGAAAATTTAACGGCTCAAATTGCTACACTAAGTGCTAGAATAGATAGTTTAGAAAATCCATAATACATAAATCTAACATATTTATAATTAATGGCAAGTAATGTTAGATTCCTAGATCAAGTTTCTGTTAGCACTTATGAAAGTTCTACAGGAGGAAGTATTTTAGACATTTATTCTAATGGAACTTTATTTAAATCTAGTGTTACCCAAATTAACTTTAGTGGTTCACAAGTTACTTTAGAATCTTTTAATGATAATAACGTTACTGTTATTATCCAAGATCTTGAAGGTAACTTTGTAGTTGAAAATGCTGCTGACTATAGACTTATAACTGCTAATAATATAGCAACAACTGGATCTGCTCAAGAAAATTTAACGTTTGATGGTTCAACTCTTCGTGTAACAGGTTCATTAGAAACAACAGGTGCAATAATTTCTAACGGAATTAACGTAATTGACAATGCCATAGCAATGGCAATAGCATTAGGATAAAATGGCAAACACATTTAAAAATAGTATATCAGGTTCAATTGGTGTAACAGAAACTACTGTTTACACCACTCCTGCTTTAACAACTTCTACAGTAATAGGTGTATCTGTAGCAAACGTTGAAAGTTCAAATATTTCCGTTAATGTTAAAGTATATGATAATAGTACTTCTACTAATGTTTTTTTAGTAAAAGACGCTTTAATCCCCCCAGGTTCTAACCTAGTATTAGTAGGTGGCGAACAAAAAGTAGTTTTAGAACCTGCGGACTATCTTACTTTACAATCATCAACAGCAACATCAGCGGATGTAGTAGTATCTGTATTAGAAATTAGTTAATAATAATGAAATACACCGGTAATAATCCTAACGGTATCAACAGAATTAGTAGTGGTTCTTTAAACTTACAAGTTGAAGGACATGAATTAGCTACCTTTACAACTTCATCCGTTGATATTACCGGTTCATTATTAGTATCGGGTTCATTTCCTTTAACTCTTCAAACTTTACCTCTTGAATCCAATCCTCAATATATTGTTACTTATAATCCTACTTCGGGATTAATTTTATATGCTGATATAGGTGATGGTACTTCAGGAGCTAGTGGTACAAGTGGTACTTCAGGTACCGCAGGTACCGCTGGTACCTCAGGAACTTCAGGTACAAACGGTGAATCTGGAACTTCTGGTACATCAGGTACTTCTAACACAGCAGGTACTTCAGGAACATCTGGCTCTTCAGGTTCATCAGGAACATCTGGTACTTCAGGTACTTCAGGTACTTCAGGCAGCTCAGGTTCATCAGGTTCTTCAGGAACATCTGGCACAAATGGTGAATCTCAAACAGCTGGTAGTTCAGGAACATCTGGTACATCCGCTACCTCTGGCACTTCAGGTACTTCAGCAACAGCCGGTACCTCAGGTACCTCGGCAACAACCGGTACTTCAGGTACATCTGCTACTTCAGGCACCTCCGGCACTTCAGGTACATCTGGTTTTAGTGAAACATCAGGAACAAGTGGTACAAATGGTACCTCGGGTACTTCAGCAGCTTCATCAGGAACCTCTGGTTATTCTTTAACTTCTGGTACTTCAGGTACAAATGGTACTTCTGGTACCTCAGCTGCTACGGCTGGTACTTCTGGTGAATCTTTTTCATCAGGCACCTCTGGTACTTCAGGTGAATCTGCTACTGCTGGTACTTCAGGTTCAGCAGGAAGTTCAGGTACATCAGGTACAGCGGGTACTTCTGGTACATCTGGCACTTCAGGCGAATCTCAAACATCAGGCACTTCAGGTACATCCGCAACTTCTGGTACTTCAGGCACAATAGGTACATCTGGTGAATCACAAACTTCAGGCACTTCAGGTTCTTCAGGAACATCAGGAACTAGTGGAACTTCAGGTAGTTCAGGTTCAGCAGGTTCTTCAGGAACTAGCGGAACATCAGGTTCAAGTGGTACTTCAGGTACTAGTGGTTCAGCTGGCACTTCAGGTACTTCAGGTACTTCAGGCGAATCAAATACTTCAGGTAGTGCTGGTACTTCAGGCACTTCAGGTAGTGCTGGTACTTCAGGTACTTCAGGAACAGCAGGTACCTCAGGAGAGTCTACTACATCAGGTTCTTCAGGTACCTCAGGTACAGCTGGTACCTCTGGCACATCTGGTACTTCTGGTGAATCACAAACATCAGGTACTAGTGGCTCAGCTGGCACTTCAGGCACCTCAGGTACTTCAGGAGAATCAAATACCTCAGGAACTTCAGGTTCAAGCGGCACATCAGGTACTTCAGGTACAATAGGTACATCTGGTGAATCACAAACATCAGGTACCTCAGGTTCTTCAGGAACTAGCGGAACTTCAGGTACAATAGGTACATCTGGTGAATCACAAACATCAGGCACAAGTGGTACAAGTGGTTCTTCAGGATCAAGTGGTACTTCAGGCACAAATGGTGAATCTCAAACTTCTGGAACTGCTGGCACTTCGGGTACATCCGCTACCTCTGGTACTTCAGGCACTTCAGGAGAATCAAACACTTCAGGTAGTTCAGGTACCTCAGGAACCGCAGGCACCTCAGGTACATCTGCTACTTCAGGCACCTCTGGTACTTCAGCAACTGCTGGCACTTCGGGTACATCCGCTACCTCTGGCACTTCAGGCACTTCAGGAGAATCAAACACTTCAGGTAGTTCAGGTACCTCAGGTACAGCTGGCACTTCGGGTACATCCGCTACCTCTGGCACTTCAGGTACTTCTGCTACAGCAGGTACTTCAGGCACCTCAGGTACATCTGCTACTTCAGGCACCTCTGGTACTTCAGCAACTGCTGGTACATCCGGTACATCTGCTACTTCAGGCACATCTGGCACCTCAGCTACAGCCGGAACTTCAGGTACATCCGCTACCTCTGGTACTTCAGGTACTTCAGGCGAATCAAATACTTCAGGTAGTTCAGGAACTGCAGGTACCTCAGGTACATCTGGCACTTCAGGAGAATCAAATACTTCTGGTAGTGCTGGTACTTCAGGCACTTCAGGCACCTCTGCAACAGCCGGAACTTCAGGCACATCCGCAACTTCTGGTACTTCAGGCACTTCAGGCGAATCAAATACTTCAGGTTCAAGTGGTACAAGCGGTTCTTCAGGAACATCAGGAACTGCAGGTACCTCAGGTACATCGGGTACTTCAGGCGAATCCCAAACATCAGGTTCAGCAGGTACATCTGGCACTTCGGGTACTTCTGGTAGTACTGGCACCTCTGGTTCAGCAGGTGAATCACAAACCTCTGGCACATCTGCTACTTCAGGTACTTCAGGTACTTCCGGATCTTCAGGTAGTACTGGCACCTCTGGTTCAGCAGGTGAATCACAAACCTCAGGTACATCTGGCACCTCTGGTTCTTCAGGTAGCACTGGTACCGCAGGTTCAGCAGGTGTTTCAGGAACTAGCGGAACATCAGGTTCTTCAGGAACTTCAGGTTCATCAGGTAGTACTGGTACTTCAGGTACAAATGGTGAATCTGGCACTTCAGGTACAGCCGGAACTTCAGGTACATCCGCAACTTCTGGTACTTCAGGCACCTCAGGAGAATCAAACACTTCAGGCAGTTCAGGCACCTCAGGAACTGTCGGTACTTCAGGCACATCTGGTACTTCAGGTACTTCTGCTACAGCAGGTACTTCAGGCACCTCAGGTACATCTGCTACAGCTGGTACCTCTGGTACTTCAGCATCAACGGGTACTTCAGGTACTTCTGCTACAGCGGGTACTTCAGGCACCTCAGGTACATCTGCTACAGCTGGTACCTCAGGTACTTCTGCTACAGCTGGTACCTCTGGTACTTCAGCAACATCGGGTACTACAGGCACCTCAGGTACTTCAGCAACAGCAGGTACTTCAGGTACATCTGCTACTTCAGGTACATCCGGTACTTCAGCAACTGCTGGTACATCCGGTACATCTGCTACTTCAGGTACTTCAGCAACAGCAGGTACTTCAGGTACATCTGCTACAGCTGGTACCTCTGGTACTTCAGCAACAGCAGGTACTTCTGCTACAGCTGGTACATCAGGTACTAGTGGTTCATCAGGTACTTCAGGAATTTCAGGATCAGCGGGTACCTCAGCAACAGCAGGTACTTCAGGCACGACCGGCACTTCAGGTCAATCTAATACATCGGGTTCTGCTGGAACATCAGGAACAGCAGGCACATCTGGCACTTCAGGTTCTTCAGGTTTATCACAAACCTCAGGTACCTCTGCAACAGCCGGAACTTCAGGTACAGCCGGAACTTCAGGTACATCCGCTACCTCTGGCACTTCAGGTACTTCAGGTGAATCAAATACTTCTGGTAGTGCCGGCACAGCAGGCACCTCAGGTACATCTGCTACTTCAGGCACTTCTGGATCTTCTGGTAGTACTGGTACATCAGGTTCAGCAGGTGCTTCAAGAACAAGCGGTACTTCAGGCACATCTGGCACTTCAGGTTCTTCAGGTAGTACTGGTACATCAGGTACAAACGGTATATCTAGTACTTCAGGTACTTCAGGAACATCTGCAACAGCAGGTACAACAGGTACAGCAGGTACAAGTGGCTTATCTGTAACAGCAGGTACAAGTGGTACAAACGGTACTTCAGGTACTTCAGCAACAGCAGGTACTTCAGGTACAAGTGGTTCAGCTGGTACTTCAGGAAATTCTGGTTCAGCTGGTTCTTCGGGTTCAGCAGGTACATCTGGCACTTCAGGAACTTCAGGTCAATCTAACAGTGCAGGCTCAGCAGGTACATCTGGTACATCAGGTAGTACAGGAACCTCAGGTTCTTCTGGTTTATCACAAACCTCTGGTACTTCAGCTACTGCAGGCACCTCAGGTACATCAGCTACCTCTGGTACTTCTGGTGTATCTCAAACTTCTGGTACTTCAGCTACTGCAGGCACCTCAGGTACATCAGCTACCTCTGGTACTTCTGGTGTATCTCAAACCTCAGGTACTAGTGGTACAAACGGTACATCAGGTACTTCAGCTGCAACAAGCGGTACAAGTGGTTCTTCTAGAACTTCAGGAGCATCTGGCTCAAACGGTACAAGTGGTACTTCAGCTGCTTCAGCAGGTACGAGCGGTTTAAGCCAAACTTCAGGCACAAACGGTACAAATGGTACTAGTGGAACCTCAGGTGCTACTTCAGGTATTAGTGGTATATCACGTACTTCAGGTACAAATGGCACAAACGGTACTTCAGGAACTTCTGCTGCAACTTCAGGCACATCAGGTTTATCACAAACTTCAGGAGAATCTGGTACAAACGGTACAAGTGGTACTTCAGCAGCATCTGCTGGTACGAGCGGTTTATCACAAACTTCAGGTACGAACGGTACAAACGGTACCTCAGGTACTTCAGGTTCAACTTCGGGTGCAAGTGGTATTTCTAGAAGCTCAGGCACAAGTGGTACAAACGGTACAAGCGGTACCTCTGCAGCTACTTCAGGAACAAGTGGCGTATCACAAACCTCTGGGGCTTCAGGTACAAATGGTACAAGTGGAACATCTGCTGCATCAGCAGGCACGTCAGGTTCGTCTCAAACTTCGGGTACAAACGGCACAAATGGCACAAGCGGTACCTCCGGTGCTACTTCAGGAGTAAGCGGTTTATCACGCTCATCTGGTACATCTGGTACAAATGGTACTAGTGGAACTTCAGCAGCTACTGCAGGTACCTCAGGTACATCTCAAACTTCAGGAGCATCTGGCTCAAATGGTTCATCCGGTACTTCAGCAGCATCTGCTGGCACAAGCGGTCTATCACAAACCTCAGGAATTTCAGGTTCAAACGGCACCTCAGGTACCTCAGCTGCTTCATCAGGTATAAGTGGTGCCTCTAGAACTTCTGGTACAAACGGTATAAATGGTACCTCAGGAACTTCTGCAGCAACTGCTGGTACATCTGGTGCATCTCGGACTTCAGGTCAAAGTGGCTCAAATGGTACTAGTGGTACTTCAGCAGCTTCAGCTGGCACAAGTGGTGCATCTCAGACTTCAGGTATAAATGGTACAAACGGTACTAGTGGTACCTCAGCTGCTTCATCAGGTATAAGTGGTGCCTCTAGAACCTCCGGTACAAACGGTATAAACGGTACTTCAGGAACTTCTGCAGCTTCAGCTGGTACAAGCGGTTTATCACAAACCTCAGGTCAAAGTGGCTCAAATGGTACTAGTGGTACTTCAGCTGCTACTGCTGGTACTTCTGGTAATTCACAAACCTCAGGTATAAATGGCACAAACGGCACTAGTGGTACAAGTGGTGCTACTTCAGGTATAAACGGTTCTTCTAGAACTTCAGGTATCTCTGGTACAAACGGTACATCTGGTACTTCTGCGGCTTCATCCGGTACATCTGGTGCATCTCGGACTTCAGGTCAAAGTGGCTCAAATGGTACTAGTGGTACTTCAGCAGCTTCAGCTGGTACTTCTGGTAATTCACAAACCTCAGGAATTTCAGGTACAAATGGTACAAGCGGAACTTCAGCTGCTACCTCAGGTATAAGTGGTGTCTCTAGAACGTCTGGTACAAATGGCATAAATGGTACCTCAGGAACTTCTGCAGCAACTTCTGGTACTTCAGGTTTATCTCAAACTTCAGGAGCATCTGGCTCAAACGGTACAAGTGGTACTTCAGCTGCTTCAGCAGGTACCTCAGGTGCATCTCGGACTTCAGGTATTTCAGGTACAAACGGTACCTCAGGTGCAAACGGAGCAACAGCCGGCACCTCAGGTGCAAACCGCACCTCAGGTATTTCAGGTACAAACGGCACCTCAGGTGCAAACGGAGCAACAGCAGGTACCTCAGGTGCATCTCAAACCTCAGGTATAAGTGGCACAAATGGTACATCTGGCACTTCAGCAGCTACTTCAGGTATAAACGGTTCTTCTAGAACTTCAGGTATTTCTGGCTCAAATGGTACTTCAGGAACTTCAGCAGCAACAGCAGGCACCTCAGGTGCATCTCAAACTTCAGGTATAAGTGGCACAAACGGCACCTCAGGTGCAAACGGAGCAACAGCAGGTACCTCAGGTGCATCTCGGACTTCAGGTATTTCAGGTACAAACGGTACAAGCGGAACTTCAGCTGCTACCTCAGGTATAAGTGGTGCCTCTAGAACCTCTGGTACAAATGGTATAAACGGTACATCTGGCACCTCAGCCACTACTGCTGGTACCTCAGGTGCATCTCGGACTTCAGGTATTTCAGGTACAAACGGTACCTCAGGTGCAAACGGAGCAACAGCAGGCACCTCAGGTGCAAACCGCACCTCAGGTATCTCTGGTATAAATGGTACCTCAGGAACTTCAGCAGCAACAGCAGGCACCTCAGGTGCATCTCAAACCTCAGGTATAAATGGCACAAATGGTACCTCAGGTGCAAACGGAGCAACAGCAGGCACCTCAGGTGCAAACCGCACTTCAGGCATTTCAGGTATAAACGGTACATCTGGCACCTCAGCTGCTTCATCTGGTACCTCAGGTGCATCTCGGACTTCAGGTATTTCAGGTACAAACGGTACTTCAGGCACAAACGGTGCTACTTCAGGTATAAACGGTTCTTCTAGAACTTCAGGCATTTCAGGTACAAATGGTACAAGTGGCACATCTGCTGCTTCATCTGGTACCTCAGGTGCATCTCAAACCTCAGGTATAAGTGGCACAAACGGCACCTCAGGTGCAAACGGAGCAACAGCAGGCACCTCAGGTGCAAACCGCACCTCAGGTATCTCTGGTATAAATGGTACCTCAGGAACTTCAGCAGCAACAGCAGGCACCTCAGGTGCATCTCGGACTTCAGGTATTTCAGGTACAAACGGTAC
>Ga0208161_1002079_pt1 | contig 10295 bp, 14 predicted proteins | sample CB_VirMetaG_3_FD_184538 | JGI IMG/M metagenome (GOLD analysis project Ga0208161, IMG submission 184538) | Freshwater to marine saline gradient viral communities from Chesapeake Bay - CB_1508_1S Viral MetaG (SPAdes) (version 4) | ecosystem: Environmental > Aquatic > Marine > Coastal | place: USA... | reverse complement strand
TATTGAACGCCATTAAGTCCACCCAACCGGCTAAGAGATGCAAAGTCAGGCATCGTTAGTTAGTAGGTAGGAATGTTTAACGCGCTCGCTTCGCACTGTTGTTATCGCCTCAGCGGCAACAATGTTTACGTTCGCTATTCGAATATTAACCCCTAGGACCAAGAACGTCGCTGCGAAGCAACTTATCTTGTATGTCTTGGGTGTAAGCAGGGTCTTGCAAATAACGAGGATCGTTCATTGCAGCCATAACTTCTTGACTTGAACGGAACACATCACTGCTGTTACCAGACAGCTTGCCACCAATCAAATCAGGCTCATAACCAGCGTTCTCTTTAAACGCAAAGTACAGAGACTGCAAAGCGTTACGAGCTCGGTAGTAATCTCCGCTGTTAACTTCGCGGTTGTAAGCCTCTAGCTCTCCAGCTTCAAGGTTTTCACGAGCCCAACTCTGAACAGCTGAAAAGTTTTCTTGACCACCAATACTTTCCATAATGGTGGACTCTTCTTCTTGAGACAGAACAACAGGTTCTTGATCCTGCTCTTCTGCTTCAGAAGACTGTTCATCTTCATTGGTGTCGTAACCAGAACGATTACTCAGCTTCTTTTCAAGCTCTTGATAAGCCTTTAAGAGGTCATCAGGGCTTTTGAATTTGCCACCAATGAGTTCGTCTTGAGCTTGCTGCTGTTCTTGCTGTTCAGCTTCCTGAAGAATTTGCAAGTCTTGTTCGTTGTACGCCCCAGTTTCCTGAGACAGCACACCATCAGCAATAACTTCCATGATCAACCAATACGCAGGGTGAGATCAGGGTACACCCAAACTGGCCGTTTATTCTTAGCAGCGTTTACATACTGCTCGTACAGCGCAGGCTTCTCTTCTTTAAGGCGATCTAGAAGTTCTTCGAGCTTAGTTTTCTTAGGAGCTTCAGCTTCAACTGCTTTAGCCACCGCCGGTTGCGGTTTCTTGCTCGGCTCGGATTGAGTCATTTTCAGCTTTAACTAGTGCGGCTTGTTTAGCAGGATCGTTATTAGGATCTTGCATAGCCATTTGTTGCTGCATCATCATAGCTTGTTGTTGTTCTTCTGCCATGAGTTCTTCTTCACTCTTGATGAGTTTGTACGTATCAAGACCGTCAGAAGCAGCAAGACGAGTAATAAGCTCTCGGCTATTAACAAACTTCGCCATAGCTTCCGGTCCCAGAGTTCCGGCCAAGGTCTGTAGAAACTCAATGAGCTTGGCTTTGTCGTTACCACGACCGAGGGCGTCAAGACCGGTAGTGATTTGAGGTTTGACAACATCCTTAGGAAGACGAGGGAGACGACCTTGCCGCTCCATCATCGCCATCTTGCGGTTCACAAGAGGCAGTTGTAACTCAATTGAAAGAATCGAGTAGATGCCGCCAAGACCTGCTTCCAGTTCTTGAGCCACCATACGGATCTCTTCAGCCGTCACACGGTCACGACCAGAGGCACCGGCTTGGATGGCACTGTTAAGAAGGAACGCAAAACTTAGGCGTTGCTCGATTCGTGCAATGGTGTTGAGAGCAACCGTAAGATCTGCTTGCTTCTGCATTTGCAGAGGAGCCACATCATTTGGGTTGCCTGCCACAATTGATCCATTGGCAGCCCGAGCAAGAGCGTCAGGACGAGTCGTACCGTTCGGGTTGCAGAGGAAGATGATCTTGGCTGCTGCTGCACTACCTTCGACAATGGCTTTACTGAGGTACTCAAGGCTCTTCAGGTCACCGAGTAGTTCTTCGCAGTAACCACGTCCATAGGCTTCGTGAGCCACACGGAACATACGAAGAGGAATCCAAGGGCTCTTATCAATAGGAACAGAACCAGGCTTACCAACAGGCTTGTTGTAAGCCTCTTGCTGCCAATTACAACGATCCTTTTTGTAATCCCATTTGACGTGGGTGTAAAGGAAAACAGTTTTGTCTACAAACTTTCCGTCTGAGTTCTTAGGCGCAAGGTTTTCTGGAAGAACATCAGGGCTGACTTCTTCACGGACAACAACCTCAAGAATGTTTCCTTCAGGATCACGATTAAGTACAAACGATTTGAGTGGATATACGCGGGTACCATTTTCGGAAACGTAGAGGAGCGCGTTGCCACCGATGATAAGGTGCTTCAGCGCTTCAAACAGTGCAGTGCGATCACCTGACTCTTCAATGTCCCGCATGACGGATCGCTCCATCAGGGACAGCTGCTGGTCAAACTGAGATTGGAGTTCTTTATAGTTCTCTAGCTCCCGTTGAAGCTTCATATCGTCTACTGAAAGACGAAAGAAAGCTTGGTTAGGAGGTAGCAAAGCAATCAAAAGTTTGCTCGCTAAGTTATTAACACCACGAGCTCCCAAACCTTGGTAGGTGGTAGCAATTTTGGTGTAAAGGTTTTTACCTGTGCTGCGGTCGTTATCGGTAATAAGAGTCGGCAGAGTGTACTTACTGCACTCAATAGCGCGATCAAGGTAAATAGTTTTTTCCGGCTCAAGAGCCGAATAACGTGCCGCAGCGTTAGACATTCAAACCACCAGTTCCAAGTTCTGTTCCAATGCCAAGTTTTCCAGGAGCCCCGGCAAATGGAGATTGTATCTCTAAACTAGTACGAAGTGCTTGAGGCGTACCAACTCGACGACGCACTTTGGTACCTACAGGAGCTGAACTAGCTTGACGCTGGATAGCAGATGCAAGCTGTTGTTGTTGAATAGCTAGAGCAGAGGAAGTCTTTTGAGCTGCAATCTGACGCATTGAGCTTTCTCGTGCCATCTCAGCAGCACGTTGAGCTTGTTCAGTTTGTAGCTGGCTTTGTTTAAGAGAGGCTTGAAACTCACTGGCACGTTGTGCCGCATCAGCTCTCAGTTGTTGTGCTTGAGCTGCAGCAGCTTCACGAGCGGCTCGTGCTTGTTCTGCTTGTGTAGAACTAGTTTTTGACATTTGATAGCCGGTGTAAGCACCAACACCAGCTGACGCCAAACCAACTATGAGACTCGCCCAATCAAAACCTTTAGCCATACTTTGTTTCCTCCTGGAGGTTGTACTGATCTTTTAAGTGGCGTACAACGGACACCTGACCAGCAGAAAACCAAATAAGTTTCTCTTCCATACTAAGATCAGGCGCTTTATCTGGATAAAGTTCTTCCAGATATTTGATGATCTCAGGGTCAATGTAAGAAATCATATATTGAGTCCAGTTGGTGATACACGGGCTGCGCGAGTACCACCATAACCGCCTATTCCAAGACCAGAAGAAACTCGAGTACGAGCACGTCCAGGTTGACCCACAGTTGCTCCTGAAGTTCTACGTTGTTTTTGAAGTGCCTGGCCAGCGCGAATCTGAGCTTGTTGAATTTGTGCCTGTTCAAGCATTGATTGAGAGCGTACTCTTGCAGCTACAGCAGTACTTTGCTTGCCCGCAATTTGAGCTTCTTTTGCAGCGGCAGCTGCTGCTTCCTGAGCTTTTGAAGCTTCAGCTCTTGCTGCTTCGACAGCTGCGCCGCCTGAGTAAGCTGACCAAGCTTGTTGAAAACCCGAACTACCGCGAGCGGCAGAACGCATTTGACTTTCAATTCTTGCTACTTCACCTCCAGTAGGGCTACGACGTCTGTTGCCGTCAATAATGACAGCATTTCTATACTGAGAAACCTGTTGAGCGTATTCACTGCCCGGAAAATACTGCTCAAAAAACTGATCTTGGGAAAGCGCCATAGCTCTACTTGAGGTTTATATCAAGCGTAGCTTGGGAGATCAGAGTTACTCATCTCGAAAAACGCTGGCATACGAGCTCGTTGCGTTTCGATGAGACCCTCTGCTTTACCTGCGTACATCAAGCTGTCGCTCTGGTCTAACCAGAACTGCTTGTCCAGGTACTTGTCGTCTGACTTGCCCAGGGGCTGCATCACCCAATTAATGGTTGCCTTGCGGAGGCGATCCAAACTAGGAGAAACAGTGAGGCCAAGCTCACGACATACCAAGCTATTGGTAGCGACGTGTACTTGTTCATCACGGCTGATGTCCGCAGAGATGGTCCTCAGTCCAGCGTCACCGTTGAACCGGAAGAAGGGGAGGATAACAAAGAATATGCTTCGCTCAGCCACCAGTGCTTTGAGTACGGTGTGGTCTGGATGATCTTCCCAAGCTTTTCGGAGGCGAGCTGCTTCCGCTTCTGCTTGGCCATCAGTGCCGAGCGCGTTTGCAGCGTATCCCAGTGCGAGGTCATGGTTTTCTTCGTCTTTAATGTTTGTGAGTAGCAGTTCACGAGCCGTTTCCGGCACCTCGGACTGTAGAGCGTCGTTGATAAACTCACCGACAGGCAGCTCCAGTTGTCGAAGTGCCAGAGCGCGGAAGATAGCCTCCTCCGCCCCCTCTTTCAATTTACCGGCGGTTGTTTGAACTGGGGTCCAAGACCGCTTACGAGCGAGCAATTTCTGATACGGGTTCATTCTGCGCAATTACAATCGGGTGCCGAATCCCCATCAAGAATGCCCGCAAGATAGGCATCAACATCTACGTCGCTAATAGCAGCGTAGGCGTCAGTTTTGTCCTGCGTATCGGACATTACTTGAAGAGAGTAATACAAACTCTTCAAGGGGGAGTTCAACCATCGTGACATAAATTTGCGGTCCATTGTTGTCATATCGGACCACCAATTCATAGAAATTGCGTGAGCCATTCCTGTGCTGTCCATAAGTTTTTGCCACTCACAATTCAGCTCAAAAAACGTGTGCCAACCAACCTCTTCTGCAGTCTCAGATTTGGGGTGGAACTCATAGCTCTGGACGCCAAGAGTACTACTATCACGATCTACCTTTCGGCTGATCGGAGGTGCAATCTCAGGGGCTGTAGTAAACCCATCACGGTCCACGTAGCGGTACGCACAAGAAGCTGTAGGAGCCACAGTGAACGCCCGTGACATCTTGTAGTCAGCAGCCACCTTAGCGGCCTCCATGAAGCCCATCCAAAGAGCTTGGGCAATCTGACCAGCTTTGGTACCTACGGTGCCAATACCGTGGTTGCGATTACGAAGGGCAGTAACAAATTGCCGATACGTCACCCCTTCAATGGCGAGAAGATTAGCCAGTCCAAGAACACCAAGACCAACTTGGTTATCTTTGCGGCTGTAAATTCCAGACTCATCGATCCCAGTCTTTTCGTAAAGCTCACAAAGAAACTCCATGCCTTCTTTAAAAGCAGTAGGAATGTCTTTGATTTCAGTCAGTCCCAGGTTGATGTGGGACAACAAGCAGGTATCACGACTCTTAAGCAGGATTTCCTGGCAAACGTTGGAATAGATACGCTCGCCGTTTGCGTCGTACTGCTTCTTAACAATCCACACATCACCCTTGCGGGCGGCGTCCATGATTGCCTTCAGCTTGTCGGGGTAGTTGATGATGTCAGGATCAACATTGACACAGCGCTTGAGCCAAGGAATACGAGCTCGGTCGTAATTAACAAACTCAAGAATGTCAGGGTGATCTGCGTCGCAATGAGCAACGATTGCACCGTTCCTGTACGTTCCGCCTCTGCGAAGAATCTCGTTGAACTTGGAGTAAATCTCCATGAACCCACAAGGGCCTGAAGATACCATTCCGTGGCTGTTCTTGGTACCTTTTGGACGAAGCTTAGAAAGGTGAATAGCAACGCCTGCACCATACCGAAGAGCTTTACTCGCAAAGATCCAGCTACCTTCCAAACCATCAGGATGCTCGTCCATCGTATCTTCAACGACGAACACCGTGCAGCTAATCGGGTACCTGCGAGTCGGGTTCTCCAGCCAGCTCTCCACTCGACCCGTCATTGCGATCGCCGGGTTCAGTTGTTCCTTGGTCTTCATGGTGATCAATTGCTCGTTGAAGTGAGGTAATTACAAAGTCGTTCCACTGTTCTTCATCAAGTTGAGACAGTGGTTTGAGTTCGGGATGTTCTTCATCGTCCCAGAAGAACTGGATTATCCCTTTGCCATCTTCAGTTTCCTCGTATTCAGCTTCGACGTACTGCCAAGCTTTTTGAGGAATCTGTTGCAGCAATTCATCGTAAGGCTTCATAAGTCTGAGAGATCGGCGGGTTTGTAGTTTGGTCCTTTCTGTACTTTTCCGTCAACTTTGGTGAACGGGAACTTAGACCAGTTGGAAAGATACACTCGCTCAAAAACATCATCAGGATCCACGCCGAGAGTATGAAGTAGACCGTACGTGACCCATAGGAGGTCGGCGGCTTCTTTAAGAACCTGCGCACGGCTTTCATTCCGATAGGCGTACATGAGCTCGTAGAACTCTTCCTCGACGTAAGTGAGTTGCTGCTCGCGTTGCTCATCATCAGGACTGGTTAACTGGTCCGCTTTGTGCATCCAGCTCCGTACTAATTCGGCGTTCGTAGTCAGCATCGTCAAGGACTTCTTTGTAGAGGTTGAATCGTTTGGAGTGTTCGAGGTCCCAATCTTCTGATCGTTTGATCAGTCGGTCGAGATACCATCGGGCTTTCTTGAGATCTTCAGTACCGTTCTTGTGTTGGTACCGAGTGACGTATTTAATTACGTTCCCCTCAACAAAGTCAAAGGCGTGACTTTCGATGTAATCAATACATTCGATTACTCCTTCGTCGAAGGCGTAGTGGCTTGGTCGGATGGGATCAAAGTCGGGGTCCATAACTGAATTTCATCAAAGGTGTACTCGGTCTCTCGAAGTATTCGGGCAAGACGTGCTTGGGTTAGTGCGTAGTCAGCACCAAAACCTTTCTTCTTGTACTGCTCAATTACAGTTCGCCATGCGGTGGCCTCTGTAAACCCCTCTGAAGGGATGAGCTTTTCTGCTGTTTTTGGGCCAACCCCAGGACAACCAGGATAGCCGTCAGTGGAATCACCGGTAAGAGTCTGACGATAGAAATAGACATCAGCGTCAAGTTGAGAAACAAGGTAGGTGTTGCCATCGTTGTCCAGATGTAACCCAGGGATCTGTTTTAGATCCTTGTCTCCAGACCAGATGATTGTTCTGTGCTGATTGCGAGTAGCCAAGATGCCAAGAACATCGTCAGCTTCCAGCTTGTGCCAGCACTCAGAAGGGTACGAAGCTTCTGCCCAACGACGAACCGCTAGATAGCCAACAGGCTTTCTTCGGTCCATCTTCTGGCGGTTTGCTTTGTAGGTAGGTTCTACTTCCTTTCGGAAGTTTTGATCGGCAGTCCAACAAAGTGTGAAGTTGTCAGCCTTTGATTGCTTGACCTTGGTTTCCACCAACTCCCTGAAAAACATTTTTGCTTCTCTAACGGGCAAGTGAGTAGTAATGATGTCAGGACACCATTCAATTTCAACCTCAGCACTAACGACTGCTTGAAACAGCAGCATATCTGCGTCAAGCAGCAGCCAAGTCATCGTCACCTCCTGGATGGGCCTTCAGCTTATTGACCCTTCCCAAGTAGTCCAGCGCTTTTATGACGCCTTCTATATCGTCCCCAAGTTTTCCAATGCCAGTGTTGCAATTATTACAAAGCCAACCTCGATGCTCATGAGTCTCATGGCAATGATCCCAATGCAACTTTTGTTCAACAGCACCGCAGCATTCGCACGGTGTACCTAGTAGTGGCGTCTTGTGTTTCTTTCGTATTTTGTAATACGCATTGCGATGCTTACAAGCACACGACAAGCACTCAGGGCGACGCCAGGTACCGTTACGACTAAACAGCTCTAGGGGTTTTGTTTGCTTGCAGATCTTGCAAGTCTTAGTGGCACTCTGCCCAGTTGTCCCCAACTTTGTACTCCGCACCGACTTCAACACGGAATCCAAGTGCTGTTCCTGCCAAGGCAGCAGATCTAACTGCAAGTTCTCCGACTCGCTCGGCGTGTTGTTCGAGGGCTGCGAATTGAATCTCGTCATGGACGTGAGCCAGGAATGACCAATCAGTGCCGTAGACAAGACCTGCTTTCGTGAGTTCATCGAAACAGGTGATGTACCAAAGCTTGCTGATTATGGCCCCTGCGCTCTGAAGAAGGAAGTTAAGTGAGCTATGTGAGGACCGGATTTGTATCCGTCTACCATCTAAAGCCTTAACAAATCCTTCAGATTCTGCTTTATTCGTCACCGCTTCAGTCAGCTTTGCAAGAGCAGGCATATTGCGGAAGTACTTACGCTTCAGCTTCTTGCCATCTTGACCAGTAATAAGTCCAAGCTTTTCAGCTCCGGCTCCATACATCAGAGCGTAGAAGAAGGTCTTGGCTTGGTCTCGTGATGAGAGTCCTGCGGCCTTCTGATTCGCCGTGTGGATGTCACCGTTCAGTACTTCATTAGCAAACGCTGCTCCATCAAGAGGCCACAAATAGTGAGCTAAACAGCGAGCTTCGATACCGCTGAGGTCCACGCCAACCTGTTTGGTGTTTCTACCTCCCCCGAGGCGGCCAGGTCCAAACAGAGCTCGGCACTCCGGTCCCAGGACTGACCTGACAGCAGGAACCTGGGCCATATTGGGGCTGACGTGGGCACAGCGGGCCGTTGCGCAGCCAACAGTAATCACACTGCCGTGAATCCTGTTGTCACGCTCGACGAGTTTCAACCAGGCGTTGTTGCCTGTGCTGAGTTGACCCAAACGTTTTTGCAGCGTAAGGATCTCAACGAAATCCTCAGCTCCAGGGATCTTCGACAGAACCGTTTCATCCACCTTGGGTTTCCCCGATTCGGTGAACTCATCTGGCTTCCACCCCAAATGGTTCTGCAGTACCCAAGCAATGTGGTCTCGGGAGTTGGGATTCAACTCTTTGAGACGGCACATAGTCGCCCCTTCCACATATCCTCTGGAAGAGTCTTTACGCCTTGGGGTGAAGAGCCCTCCGTCAACGAACGGGAACCGTTGTCTCAAGCGCTCGTTGAGAGTATTCAGTTGTCCATTGATCTCGCATTCAAGTTCCAACGCCCCTTGAACGTTGAAAGCAAAGCCAGATCTTTCCTGCAGGGCGACGAGACTTGCAAATCTCATCTCAAGGTCTACGGCACAAGGGATGCTGTTGGCCTTGGGTTGCAACCTGTGCCAAAGCTTAACATTTAGTTCCGTATCACAGACACATCGCTCTGCTAGTTCAGGAGTGAGTTTGCTGAAGTCCGTCATATCGGCGTGACGCTTGTTATGACCCAAGCGAAAGCCATACGCCTCAAGGCTGTGCCGTCCATACAGTTGGATCGGCATTCCTTCCCACTTCTTTTTGAAGTCCGTATCCAAGATGTTGGGATACAGCATTCGACAAAGGATCAAGGTATCAATAACCTTTCCCTTTGGTTTGAAGTTTGAATAGACCTGCTGGATCGCAGGGATGTCGTACTGAATAATGTTGTGCCCGACTAGGACCTCTGCGTTTTCAAGAATCTCCAGCCATTCCTTTGGGTCCTCAAGCAGCTGCGTCTGGCTCCCCGTGTGGATTGCACAGCAGTGAATCGTAGTAACGTCCCTCACATTGAGGGCATTGGTCTCCACATCGAACGTTATCGTCGATAAAGAGTTCGAGCCGCCTGCTGTAGCAGAAGTCGAGGAAGTCTTCGAGCCTGTCGTAGGAGAGTTGGTGGCAGCTGTCATTGGACTTGAAGAAGGACTGGAGATACCTCTTCGCCTTTTCAGTTACAGCAAGAGCCGTAACCTTAAGCGAGTTCATCTCCGAAACGTGGACATCAAAAGTCGGTTTCAAAAGAATCATCAAACTCAGCGGAACTTTTCACACCGCTCTCTTTAAACTCCAACATTCTGCCTGTACTTTCGTTGTATTTCACCGATCCCGATACACCACACCAGCCAGTGAATCGGTTCTTGAGCACACGGACAATAGTTCCGTTTGAGTCTCCCTGAGATTGCTGATTGCGCTCAAGCCCAATACAGATATCACTAAGTTGGCCGATAGCAGCGCTGCCGCGAAGTTGACTGAGTGAAGTTTGGGCTCCGTTTTCATGGCCTTTGTCTCCTGTTGGACGGCGCAAGTGTGACACCAAAAGCATCCCGCAGCCTGTTTCTTCAACAAAGCTTCGGAGTTTTGTCATCGTTTGGTCGATGGCTCGTCTTTCATCACCTTGGTCCAGACCTGAGACAAGAATCGATAGGTGATCAAATACGATCCAGTTGCACCCGCAACCAGTAACCAAATGACGTATACGGTTAAGCAGAACGGTAGGGTCGAGAGAGCCAAAATGGTCGTACAGGTATAGCCTGCCCGTTCCAAGAGTCTTTTCAAAAGCGGTTTCGATTTGTCCATCGGTGAAATGACCCCGGTCAATGTGGATTGGATAATTGAGTTCCATACCGACAAACCGCCGTGCAGTGCGTCGGATG
>Ga0208161_1002078_pt1 | contig 10298 bp, 6 predicted proteins | sample CB_VirMetaG_3_FD_184538 | JGI IMG/M metagenome (GOLD analysis project Ga0208161, IMG submission 184538) | Freshwater to marine saline gradient viral communities from Chesapeake Bay - CB_1508_1S Viral MetaG (SPAdes) (version 4) | ecosystem: Environmental > Aquatic > Marine > Coastal | place: USA... | reverse complement strand
CTAAAAAGTTATTAAATGATGCACTTATTCTACCATTACTTTCACTTCCGGCTGTAATACCTGAACCAGAATTACCTTCAATATTACCTGCATTAGAATAAGATAAGCCGCTATCTGATATTTTATAAGTAGTATTGTTATTTAAAGTTGCATATGTTGTTACATATGATGGTGTTCTATTTTTTACTAAAACATGAATATATAAATTATCATTTGCGCTCCACGCTTCGAACATATTTACAGTTAAATTATCAGTAATGTTGTTAATAGCGGTTATAACACTGTTTAATAAAATAGTACTATTGGAATTAAAGTCTACAGATATGGTTTCTAAATAAGGAAAACTGGAAACAAAATTATTATATTCAACATCAGAAGCAGGATTTTTTATAAAAATAGCATAGTTAATGCCATTACCTCCAGGTAATAAAAACATTTTATTTTGATAACCTGTTGTACCATTTTTAAGAAAATTTGTTAACTTAATGTTGCAATATAACCCTTCATTTGAAACTGAATTATTAGTTAAAGCTGAATTAATTATTGTACCAGCAAAAACATCATTGTTAAGAGAATAATAAGGGTCTACTGCTTGATTACCAGACAAACTAGTACTTAATGAACCAGTTTGTCTTCTTAGAGTATTAGTATATAATGCCGAATTAGCAGCAATTTGACCTTCAATTTTAGAAGCTAAAATTTTAACTGAGGCAAAATTGTTTATACCGTTAGTTATACAATTTGCATCAGACTCATTATCAATAGGACATGAAATAGCAGCATCTAATTTAACTTTATCAGAAGCTGACATAAACCCTGCAGCTGAAGATGTTGCAGATGAATGATGTTGTTCAAAAGACGTTGTTTGGTACCCTAATACACCATGAGAATTATTGTTTATAGTACCTACTACTAATTTGTTACTACTATTAAATGAAAGTAAGGATAATGTTGCGGAATCGCTCGCTAACGTAACGTTTAATACCCCGTCGGCATCTAAACTTAACCCTGCTCCTATTTCTCCAGGATTAAAATTTGTTCTAGCTGTTATAACTTGTAGCTGATTGTTACTGTTATATGATATTGTTGTGTTATCTACTCTTGGTCCTAAATTTAACCAATTGCTAGTATTAAATGGATCACTTCCACTTAAAGAATAAACAATATTATTATCAAATACAATATCTCCAATTTCCGCATTTGATGCAATTGTAGTACTGGTTCTGTTTCCTACTAGAAAGTTTTTAACTGTGGCAGAGTTACCACCGGTAGTTTGTCCGTCACCTACATAAAGTCTTTTAGTGTCAATAGTATAACCTAATTCTCCTTCATCTAGGATAATTTTTTTACGGTCTACATTTCTTCCTCTTCTAATTTTAATCTTAGCTGCATCTACCGTGGGCATATAAGATTATTTATTAATTTTGTTTAAATCTAAAGTTTTAGTAAATTCATATTCATCTATATATTTGCTTACTAAATCTTTTGCAATACGAAAGTTTTTATTTTTTATATGTTTTTTACTACTATAAATTAATTCACCAAAAAGATAACACTTAGTTTCTTTAGTAATAGAAGCTATAATTTTACCTTCATCCTCGCTATCCCTTATAAGGTAAAAAATTGTTTTACTTTCATTCATTAATTAATTTTTTAACCAAAATTTCATTCTGGTTACCTGATCTTTCTGTACCGGAAGGCGATTTAAATTTTACAAATTTATTATTGTATATTCCTGTATGAAAAAGCTGTAATATATCATTTTCTTTTAAATTTAAATCTTTACCCATATCTAAAAAAGCAGTAATGGTTTTTCCATCTAATTCTGCCTCAACTCCATAACCATTCATTACGAAAAATGAACCATCTTCGTTTTCATCAATACATAAATTTGAAGAATTTGATACCGGTTTAGATATAGTTGAATCGTTTTCCTTATTATCAGATACTAATTTATTTACTTTTTGATTTTCAAATTTAGTATCTATATGACCGTGAAAATAATCATAAACTTTAGGAGGTTCAAAATTCGTACAATAAGGGTGTGCAGAATAACCTGGTTTTATATTAATAGTTTCGATAATATTACTTTCGTTAATTGTTTAAACTAATTAAAGTAAATAACTTAAAAATCAACTAAACAATTTGAGTAATAATGCCGTTAGTAATTGTAAGGGTAGCTGTTCCTCCAGGTATATTAACAACTAGATCTTGGGTAGAACCCCGTAATGAGTTAATTACTATTTCACCCGCACTGAGTGAGATTACGCTTAGATTAGTAAACCCTGTACTTAATGTAGCAATACCTGATGTGGCATTATATGTAGAATCTATAAGATCACCAAATTGACCAGCTGTTGGTACATCACCTGTATCAAAATAACCTTTGAGAGTTGAAACGCTTTTCCTTGCCATTTTTTATATTTAAGCTACTGGAGGTGGTTCTACTGGAGGAGCTGGAGCTCCTTCAGGGGGAGCTGCTGCTTCTCCTCCTCCAGCATCAGGAGCCGGGCCAAAATCAGGAGGTAATCCTGTTCCGCCTGCAGGAGGGGCACCTCCTTCACCACCTAACCCTTCTGAATCCGATTCGTCTGGAGACTGAGCTATAGCTTCTCTCCAATTAGGACCACCAGTTTCAATTTGAGTTAATTCCCATTGAAGTTCCTTATCTTTTCTTAAAAATTCTCTATTAGCTTTAATTTCTATATCTGACCATCCAAGGTATTTCTTTTGAGCCCAAGTATTAGATACAAATTCACTATTAGTTAGAGAGCTCCAATTAGCTACTTTTAACTCTAACTTTTGAGATTCTCTCATTTCAAAGAAATTAGTAGGTACATTAAATTCTAAATCTAATTGCATTTCCTTGAGATTTAACTTTTCCCAAATTTTCTTTAATTTTAAATGAGTTATAAAGCCATTCTTTAAACCTGCAGCAAACTGCATTTGCATACGAATAATGAAACGAGCAAACTTAAGCTCTTCTCTCAAAATATCTGTACCATCTTGAAATGATTGCTCAGGGTTTAATCTTGTAACAGGCACTTTAAGGGACTTATATAACTTCTTCATGAAGTACATTAAGTCTTCTAACTCCCCTAAATTTTGACCACCAGCTAATGTTGTAACACTAGTACCTTCACTACCTGCTCTCTTAGCAAACCAGAATGAATCAAGCATTGACTGAGGTGAAAATTTCATAACTTGCCCGCTACCATCAGTATCAAAAGTATGTCTACTCCAATATTTTTGTTGAAGATTTCTTAGATAACCTTCTGCTTTAGGAGGTGACATATTACCTACATCCACATTGAAGACCAACTTTTCAGGTGCTCTTACTAATCTATATATAACAATTGCATCCTCAATAAGAGATAACTGTCTATAAGCCCTTCTTGCGTTTTCTAAGTAAGGTAATCTTATAGTTTTATTATCATTCCAAATACCAGAGTTAACATACGTAACTTGATTTTTATCCATAGGAATGAGTTGCATGTCTTCAATCTTTGTAGGGTTTTCTTTATTAAAAACAGGCTTTCTTAAAAGAAACCCTTGAATAATACTATTTTGAATATTACCGAATATTGGATCAATTAATTCGGTGGGAATTTGAACAACACCTAAGATACCTTCTTTTGGAAAATCTTTATGAATAATATGTTCCCAATAAACTTCACCTTCTACTAAAAGTTGTCTGAATAATTCCCAACCTCTGTGTTCTAAATCAAAATAATTAATATATTTTTGAAATTCATTTACTAATATTTTTTGCTCGTTAGTAGAAAATTCTCTTTGCTGTAAATGAAGTTGTACTATTTCACCATTGTCGTCTTTGTTTATAATTTCATCGCAAATTTCATCTAATGCATCTCCTACTTCAGCAAAGGCTGCCATTACTCTATAATCACGAATTCTTGCTGCTTTATCCTGTTGGATATTAGCATACATAAACTCTTGAAAGCCTTTATCCATTGCGATATCACCAACAGCGCTATTATTAATTTGCGTAGACGATGATATAGATTGACGTTGTAATGCATCTTCTCTTCTACTACCTTCACCCTGAAAAAGTTTATATTTTGGGTTAACATCATTTAATGTTTCAATAGTTTGATATGATTGGTAGGGAAGTCTGCTGCTAACATACTTCATTAAAGACCTACCGAATGTATTTTTATTTCCTGTTCCCATTTAATAAAATTGTTGAGTTTGGATTACTTGAACCGTGTATACAGATATCCTTCATTTCCTAATAAATCCATAACCTCTTGTACGGTACTTATATTATTACTATTTAATATATCTTTAAATGTATGAATTCCTGCCACTTTAATATTTATGCTTATATGTTAATGGTCAAACATAACTTTATAAATTAACTATCTGGAGTTGCATTAGCGGGAGCGCTAGTTACTCCGGCTTGCCAGTATTTTTTACCATTAACATATATATACGGGTCAGATATTTCATGACCTTCAATAACCACAGTAGAACGACTACTTTCGATTTCTAACGAATCTCCTTTATAAGCAGACAAATTCATAAGTGATGCAACGTGATCTATTCTATTAGCAAGCATATTACCTAAAGAAGAACTACTTGCAAATAATTGCCCTATTACTTTCCATGCTGATAAAGCGGGGTTATCAGCGTTTAATAATGCGCAAACAAAACTACCAGAATCCCCCCCGCTTGATGCATCAGCAGTTCCAATAATATATATAGTATCAGAACACCCTAAATATTGAGGCTTACCACCATAATTAATATTTAGATTATATCCCAATGATCTAGCTGATAAAGCACAAGTGGTACCGTATCCTGATAAAGCTCCGGGGTAACCCACCGGGCCTAAAGTACGACCTGTTCTAAAAATAGGAGCTTCAAAATTAGTAGTAAGTAAACTATCAATTTCAGACTCTGTAGCCCAATCCATAGGAGCTGATATATTTAACAAAAATTGTTGCCAATTTTCACTTGTACTACTTAAACCTGATTTTGTTGTATCTAATGAAAAAATAGAACAGTCAATCAAATTGTTGTTTGTAGACATAGGGTATGATCTTTTCATATACCCTATTTTAAATGGGTCCATCGATGATTGGCTATAACCAACAGATGAATACAAATCCATGCTACCTGGTTGATAAACTGGATATGCATAACTATTGGGTGCAGTTAATGAACTATAAGTTAAAGAAGCGCAAAGATATGAATAATAAGAGTAAGTTGTACTTACTGGTGTATTTTGACTAAAATAGTAGACATCACCTCCGTAAATATTATCTGTAACGCCACCTGAATTTAACGTTAAATTCAAAACGTGATTATTTGTAACACCTACTATAGTATAATCATCTAAATCAACTGCTAAACCCCCTAATGTACCTACCCCTATATACCCGCCTCCGTAGTTGTTAGCTGGTATGGTACCTATACTTGTTCCCCCTACTAATGGTCTCCTTACTGTTCTATTTCCACTTATAGGCATTAACCAAGTTGACGGATTTGTGTTATAAGCTGGCTCTGTATAGCATGCATTTGTTGCATTTGCTATAAAGTCAACATCTGCTACACAAACATCAGAAGGCACTTCGTTGTTAATACTATCTACTAAAAAATATGATGGAAAAATATCGTCAGGATTTAATTGATTAATATCTAATTTATTTTCAACATATAAAGTAATACTAATATCATCGGTAACTTTGCCGTTAACAACCTTACGAGCAAGACCTACATTATTCCAACTATTATTACCTAAAACTATTTGTTTAGTTTTTTCTTTTAATTTTCTAAATTGTTCAGTAGTATAATTATTCATAACTTACAAAAAGCTGGTTTCTATATATAGTAGGGGAAACAGTAGTTGTTTGAGTTGTAGTAGCTGTAGTGGTAGTTGTTTGAGTTGTAGTACGCGTTGGTGTAGGGGTAAGTGTAGCTGCAGATGTATTATTAGAGGTGGTTGTTTGAGTTGGTGTACGCGTTGGTGTATTATAAGTAGTAGTTGTAGTAGTTGTAGTAGCTGTAGTAGTAGGAGTAAGTGTAGCTGCTGTATTAAATGTAGGAGTAGTTGTTTGAGTTGGTGTACGCGTTGGTGTATTATAAGTGGTGGTTGTTTGTGTTGTTGTAGCAGTAGGTGTAAGTGTACCTGCTGTATTAAATGTGGGGGTAGTTGTTGGTGAAATTGAATTTGTAGGAGTAGTTGTTGGTGAAATTGAATTTGTAGGGGTAGTTGTAGGGGTTACATGTACGGTTTCTGTAGGGGTAGAAGTTCTAGTTAAAGTAGAAGTAGGTGTAGCTGTTGGTTGGGATTTAGATCTCGTTCTAGTTTGAGTCCTAGTCAAAGATCTTGAGTAAGTCAAAGTAATCTGACTCGTGTAAGAAGTAGTTCTAGTAGGGGATGATGTTCTTGTTGTCGATGGGGTTCTTGTTCTTGTTCTTGTTCTAGTCGGGGTAACAGGTAATAATGTATGGGAACTTGTTTTTGTGGGGGAATGAGTTGGTGTTTGAGTTCTTGATAAGGTGTTAGTCGGTGTTTCTGTTCTTGTTATACTTTTTGTAGGGGTAAGGGTATGAGTAGGAAAATTAGTTTGTGTGTTAGTAGGTGTTAATTTTGGTGTTTTGGTAGTAGAAGGGGTTTGAGTAGACGATCTAGTATTTGTAGGTGTGGTATATCCAGAAACTGTAGAAGTTCTTGTTGGTGTTCTAGTTCTAGTAGGGGTAACAAAAGGTGTTCTAGTTCTAGTACTTGATTTAGTAGGTGATAAAGTAATACTAGGTGTGTTATCGGGTGTACCCGTTCTTGTATTAGTGGGGGTTTTAGTTCTAGTTCTAGTATTAGATGGGGAAACATTTAATGTTTTAGAAGGGGTTGGTCTATTTAACCCTCCCCAAACATTACCTTTAGCCCAATTAGAAGCTCTATTAGGTCCTGGATTATTACTAAGTAATATATCTCTAAATGTAGGAATTCCTGCCACTTTAATATTTATGCTTAAATGTTAATTGTTCAGTAGTAAAATTATTCATAACTTACAAAAAGCTGGTTTCTATATATAGTAGGCGAAACAGTAGTTGTTTGAGTTGTGGTAGGGGTAAGTGTAGCTGCTGGCGTATTATCAGGGGTAGTTGATGGTGTTCTAGTACGTGTAGGGGTAGGAGGTATAGTAGGGGCTGAATTTTTATAAGGGTGATCAGAAGGTAAACTAGAAACTAAACCCCATTTCCAAGCTAAATAACCTTCTGCTTTTTCAATATTCGAAATATCTGTACCACCCGTACCAGGTAAATCAGCTACTGCGAAGAACTCGGCCAGTCTACCTGAAAGCTCTTGACTTGACCTATTACGCATTAATCTTAATTCTTGATTAGTGCTAATTGAGTTAGTGTAATCATTTACAGGTGTAAATGCATTAGAACCATTAACTCTACAAGAAATTTGATTACCAGTCTTATTAAAGTTTACAACAACTATAGCATATGCGAATCTAGTAATACTAGCTGAATTCCATGTTTGTAAATTACCTATAGTATTGGAAATTCTACCAGTACTTAAAGCGTCTAAGTCTAATTCCCCTGGCCATGTGTTAGAACTGCTATTTGAACTGATTGCATAATCACGTTTAGGTGATTGGTTTGTTTCGTAAGACCAGAAAGAATCTTGGCTATTATCAGTTGTGTCATATCTAAATACGCCTATAGCCCAATGATTACCAGACGATACCTGACTTCTATAAGCAGTACTTTGTAGATACTCGTTACTTCCATTAAATGTGAATACATTAAGACCATTTTGGCTATTAGTAGTAGTTGGTGTACCACCTACTGTCATTGAGTAAGTACCAGCTTTATCTGTTACAGCTAATAATGTACCGCCTGATTGAGACCAACTTGAGGAATCACTCGCATCAATCCAAGCAACAACATTTACATCATCTGGAGCCCAATCTGGACCTACCGTAGTAGCAGTAGGAGTCATTGTATATGTAGAAGTTCTTGTACTAGTTATTGTGGGTGTGGGTGAATTAGAATTTGAAATAGTTCTAGTTACTGTTGGCGATGGTGTGGATGTTTGAGTTATTTCTGGAGTTATTGTAGGGGTTGTCGTTCTTGTTATCGTTTGGGTATTTGTTCTAGTTAAAGTAGAAGTGCTTGTTTTAGTGGGTGTTGGTGTAGTAAGTGAAGTAAAATATACATTTCCGTTTTTAAATAAACCTCTAAATGTACCAGAACCATCATTAAATGAAATTTCAAATGTAGTATTATCATATTCTGCTAGGGAATAATTTACTACTGATTTTATATTTCCATTTAAATATATGTACATAGTTCTTATCGCACCGGTTCCAGATGTTAATCGATTGAAATATAAAGTATCACCCACGGCGCTTTGTAATAGCACACTATAAGCAGCAGGCCAATCACCCAGCGTAACAACTGTTAATGATGTATCAAAACTAGATACTCCTGTACTGGTAACGGTTACGGTAGAAGTAACTGTATTAGTATTAGTAACCGTTGAGGTGTACGTAACTGTAGGTGTAATTGTTTTAGTTGTGGTTACGCTAGGCGTACCAGTAGGTGTATCAGTTTGGGTGGGTGTTACAGATCTAGTTGAAGTTGGTGATTGATTACTAGTTCGGGTAGTGGTTGAGGACGGAGTTACTTCGGGTGTCGTGTCTATAGTTTTAGTTTGTGTAGTAGTATTAGTAGAAGTTTTTGTTAGTGTAATAGTATTAGTAGGTGTTTTTGTTTGAGTTGACGTAGCTGTTGGTGTGGGTGTAGTTCCTGGCGATGTAAAATAAACATTACCATTGACAAATGTTCCTCTATAAGTACCCGAACCGTCGCCGAAAACAATTTTAAAACTGTCGCCAGTGTAATCATTTAATGAATAAGGTATAACTGCTTTTATACTACCATTTAAATAAATGTACATAGTGTTGATACCACCTGTACCGGAAGTATATTTGTTAAAACTAAATTGATCGTTTACCGCCCCTTGTAAAGTAACCCCATATTGAGAAGGAAAAATACCAGGTGTTACAACAGTTAAAGTGGTATCAAATTCTGGAGGTGTGGTAGGTGTGTTAGTTTGAGTTGAGGTATTAGTTGGTGTTGTTGTGATTGTTCTTGTATTAGTTGGTGTTTGGGTAAAAGTCTGGGTTAAAGTAATTGTAGGAGTATTGGTTGGTGTACCTCCAATAGTAGATGTTTGAGTGTTGGTTATTGTATTAGTAGGAGTAAGGGTATTGGTTCTTGTAACTGTTGGAGTAGTAGTAATTGAACTCGTGTTAGTGGGGGTTTCAGTTTTTGTCTTTGTTTGAGTGGCGGTTTTAGTAGTAGTAGGTGAGGGCGAAATTTGAGATGTATAAGTGTTTGTTGATGTATAAGTAGGTGTAACCGTATTAGTTGGTGAAAGAGAAATAGTTTTTGTTGTAGTGGGAGTATAGGTAGGTGTGATTGTATTAGTGGGGGTGTATGACCCTGTTTTTGTATGAGTTGGTGTAAAAAACGGGGTTTTTGTATTTGAGTTAGTATACGTAGGAGTTTGGGTGTTAGTTGGGGTTAGAGTTCTAGTTTGAGTTAAGTAAGGTGTGGTAATAGGAGCATTAAATCTATTTCTTTGAGCATTATATTGAGCTATTACTTGATTTGTAGATAAGCCATAACCTTTGTAATATCTCATTGTTGCAATATAACCAGACCAAGGTAATTCATTAAGAGATTGTGTATAATTACCTATAGTTGGGGTATATGATGTATTATTTAAATTGAACGTATTAATGTCAGATGTATAAGGTACACCATTTAAATAAAACGTTAATTGACCATTTACTCTTTTTATAACAAAATGCCACCAGTTATCGGTTGTAATACCGTCGTTACCGTAAATATCAGCTGAGTTAATTACTATAGCTTGTCTGTCATTAGACAAACCCATATAAAAATAATCGTCTGTAGATGATGATTGGGACCAAATTAAAGGTCCCCCTGATGGGGCTACTAAACTTTCAGGGTAAACCCATGCAGCTAAAGTAAAATCTCCAGTACCGGGGGCAAAATCAGAATTCGGTGAAATAGTAGCGTTACTTTGATTAAAATAGAAAGAACCACCTCCAAAGGAAGAATAAGTGGTCCCCGAACCTATAGTAGCATCATTACCCCTACTAGTTAAATCAGACCACGTGCTTCCTGTACCCGGGTAACTTGAAGGGTCACCTGCATCTAAGTTTAATACTAAACCTGTTTGAACCACACCTGTTGGTGTTTGTGTTTTTGTTCTAGTGTGGGTT
>Ga0208161_1002077_pt1 | contig 10301 bp, 27 predicted proteins | sample CB_VirMetaG_3_FD_184538 | JGI IMG/M metagenome (GOLD analysis project Ga0208161, IMG submission 184538) | Freshwater to marine saline gradient viral communities from Chesapeake Bay - CB_1508_1S Viral MetaG (SPAdes) (version 4) | ecosystem: Environmental > Aquatic > Marine > Coastal | place: USA... | reverse complement strand
CCTGAAAGAGGATGACCCTTTTCAAGAATGTTATAATTGGTTCTGGACTTCTATCAATCTAGATGAAACTTATCCTAAAGAGTTTCTTGAGTATCTACAAGAAATGGTAGATCGCATTGATCGTGGCGAAGAAAAACTCATTCCATTCACACAAGAAATGATTTATGAACTTAATAATCTTGTTGGAGAAGATTGATGGGAATGTTTGACCTTTTTCACTCCTCGTACAACTTAGGAGGATACTTCACTAACACCAGATGTCATACAAAAAGCATTGATAACTCTATGTCCAACTATTGGTTGTCACCATCAGGTCAACTTCATGTAATTGATTACTGCCTTACTGCTGATTTTGTAGAACTCAAAAAGGGGGATGATGGTTATGATGATAAACGAAAGTTTTTAAATTTTGTGTGGGTTCCTAATGGAAATCATGGAAAAGTATCTCCAGTTTATCTGACAAAATACATCACAATCTATCCAGAACTTTGGGAAGGGCAATGGGAAGAATGGCCTACTCTAAAATTACACTTCAGATACGGTAATTTGATTGATTATGAGGACGTAACTGGAACAAGATAAAGTTACTCACCTCCAAAGTGTCACTATAGTGTAAGGAACAAACATTATGAATACTGTCAATCAACTTCTGGCTTTGAAAGAAGAGTTCAAGCGTCAAGATTTTCGTTTTAGCAAAGAACAACAAGAACGTTATGATGTTCTTCTCCGTCATCGTCGTGATGAAGTAAATCAATGGTATAAAGACGGTAAAGTTCACATTGGACCCAGCACAGCTGGTAAACTACTGGAAGAGTGACACTTTAGAAACTGTGAATAACCCATTGACCTATAGTTGGTTGGTGGGTTATTCTCAATGCCGTTGGAGATAAAGTTACTCACCTCCAAAGTGTCCCTATAGTATGACCCCCTTGATTGTTTGATGATTACTCTTCGCCCCCATCAAAATAGAGGTCTTGATGCTCTGGCGAAGTATCAAAAAGGCCAATGTGTGTTTCCGACAGGTGCAGGTAAAACACTTGTTGCAATCATGGATGCAGTTCGTGAGTTTCAAAAGGAAACTTCTCAGACCATTGTTGTAGTCTGTCCTCGCATTCTTCTGGTTGAGCAACTGTGTTCTGAGTTTCTGGAGCACATCACTAATGCAAATGTTCTTCATGTTCATAGTGGAGAAACAAGGCATTTCAAAACAACCAAATCTGAGCGTATCAAACTATTCGTTGATGTGTGCAATAAAGTCAACGAACATGTGATTATTTTCACCACCTACAACTCTCTTCATCGCATTCAAGAGAGTGGGATTGATGTGAATACCATTTATTTTGACGAAGCACATAACTCAGTAAAACGTAACTTCTTCGGACCCACTGAATACTTTTCGGCACAATCTGATCGTTGTTATTTCTTTACCGCAACTCGTAAGACTTCTGTTACAATCAACAAACCAGGAATGAATGATCGTGATGTCTATGGTGACATCATTTGTCGTGTTTCTGCACCTGAACTGGTGAGTGGTGGATACATCATTCCTCCTAAGATTCAAACTAAGACCTTTGACATGCACGACACTCGCATGATTGGTCCTGAGGTTGATTGTGTCAACGTTCTGGAAACGATTGATGGCACTGATACCAAGAAGATTCTTGTGTGTGTGAAGAGTGCAAAGCAACTTATCAATCTGATGAGTCACACTGATTTTGCATCCCAACTGAATCAACGTGGGTATTCTTATCTTTACATCACCTCAAAGACTGGTGCTATTGTTGATGGTAAGAAAGTCAATCGTGAGCAGTTCTTTGACACTCTGAACGAGTGGGGCAAAGACCCCGAGAAGAAGTTTGTGGTTCTTCACCGTTCTATTCTGTCTGAGGGTATCAATGTAAGTGAACTTGAGACTGTTATCTTCCTTCGTAACATGGACACCATTGAGATGGTTCAAACTATCGGCCGTGTTTTGCGACTTGGTGGTACTCACAAGACCTATGGTCTGTGTGTGGTGCCAGTGTACTCTAAAGTTGGTATCTCTACTGAACGAGCATTGCAGAACGTGGTGGATACTGTGTTTGAGAAAGGTGAACTTCTTGATAGTGTGGTTCGGCGATGATTGAGTTTATTCTTCCTGTATCTGGTGTGATTATTCAAGGTATCACACAACTTCATTCTGGTATGGACATCACTTGTATTGAAGGAAGCCCAGTGATTGCCGTTCATTCTGGTTATGGTCAAGGTAAAAGAGATTACAACATGGGAAATGTATTTACTTTGACCAGTGATGATGGTATTATGACATCATACAGTCATTTGAAAAGATTTGTGTCAGATGGTTCCTATGAAGTCGGTGATGTGATAGGATACTGTGGTAACACTGGAAAAATGACAAACGGACCTCATCTTCATTTTGAATCAAATCAAACATTCAGATTTCAATGAACTACACAAACTCACACATTCTTGATGCAAATCCAGGACCGATTGGATTTGCTATCAAAGACTACTGTGTAGTTCCTTATGGTAATCAACTGATGATACTACACAATGGACAACAAATCAAAATGTGTAGGACATCACAATCAGCCCGTAACTTTATTAGGAATCAAATGAAAACTAAATAATCTGAAAAGGGTCTATTATACTAAAGATGAAAACATTCAAACACTTCATGGCGGAAATCCATGGACAGGCACATAAACCTCATGAGATACCTGTGGGTGATTTGAAGAAACTTGCTCAGAAGGCTACAAAGAGAGTTGATACTGATGTTGATGGAGATACTGACAATAATGATAAATCAAAGGGAGAACTTGGTGAGTTTATTCCTGGCGTAGGAAACAAGAGATTGTACTCCACCACAGGAACTAAGACTGCATCAGAGGCTTATGATGCTGAAGTTATGGGTCGTAGCCAAATCAGAAAACAAGGTGAAGGTGGCCGAGTTGGTTCTGAACGTAAGAAGTCTCCTGAGGAAATGAGAAGAACTCGTGCCGTGGGTGGTGGTAAAACAGAACCCATTGAGCCATACAAACCACGTTCGGACATTGGTAGCCAAAGACAAAGAAGTACAAGAGAACAGCAACCAACACAAGAGAGAGGTTCTGCCGCACTTTCACCCAAAGAACAACAGAGAAAGGCCTATCAAGAAAGAAAGGCAAGAGAGAGTGGATCACCCACAAGTTCCAGAGATAAGGAGAAAGAAGCATCTAAACTTCTGAGCACAAAGAAAGAAAAACCAGTATCTCCTGACTATACCCCACAGAAGGCATCTGGTATGACCAGAGCTGAAAGAGATAAAGCTAGGAATGCCTCAAAAACAGAACTCTTCAATCAGAAAAAGGCAAAGGCATTTGCTGACTATAAAGAGGTTCATGGGCATAATCCCACAGGTAAAGAGAAAACTAAACTTCTGGGTCTTATTCACTCTCAAATGAAGTAAGATGAAGTCATTCAAAGAGTTTTCCGAACAACTCACACCTCAAGAGTTTAGTGATAGAATGTCACAGGAACGAAGAGAGAAACAAAAACGTAACTACACATCTGGTGTAAACAAAAGACTGAAACAGGATGAAAAACCTGGTGTCAGTGATTTCAATGGACAGTAAACTTTATTAGGTAAACAAATGAACTACAACGTATCTGAAGTCAAATCTTTTATTTCTGAACATGTGACAAATGACGTTCTCCGGAATGTTGGTGTCAGTGTTGGTATCTTATTTGTTGTCGTCGTCTCTCAACTTATTATTCATGAAGTTGTGATGGTTGTAGATGGTCTTCCAGTATTTGGTGGATTGATGCAACTTCTTGGTCTGGTAGTCTTCGTCAACTTTGTTCGTAATAATCTTCTCACAAAGGTTCAACGTGATGAACTTGTAGTCAAAGTGATGGATGTTTATGACGATGTGGTAAACTGATAAAGTTACTCACCTCCAAAGTGTCCCTATAGTGTAGGGAAGAAACATCATGAAACCAATCACTCATTTGGAACATGTCGAAGATTGTATCCTCATGGGTGATTTGAGTGTTCTGAATGCACTCTACAATCCTGAACATCTTAGTGTGAAGATTGATGGGGCTCCTGCACTTGTGTGGGGAACTCATCCTGAGAATGATAAGTTCTTTGTTTGTACTAAGAGTGCATTCAACAAGAAGAAAATAAAAGTTTGTTATTATGAGAATGATGTTCTCACACATTTTGGACATCAACCAAATGTTGCACTTATTCTCATCAAGTGTCTGAAGTATCTTCCTCAAACTGAAGGAGTATTTCAAGGCGATTGGATTGGTTTCGGTGGACAATCTACCTACAAACCAAATACAATCACCTATAAGTTTCCTGAAGTAGTTGAAGAGGAAATCATTATTGCACCTCATACTTATTACACTGGAAATGGTCCTCTGTATGAAATGGAGGCACATTCTCTGACTGATGACCTCATCAGCACAAATGTGTGCCGTTTTGTTCAACCTTTTACTGACCGTATTTCTGGTAACACAGAACCTCCTAAGGTCAACACAGACCCTATTCAGTTTCTGTCACCTAAAGATGCACAGGTTGCAAAACAACACATCAACAAACTGATTCGTAATGGTCAGGAACTCACCGATGACGTTCTATTTGACATTTTAGGTTGTAACTATCTTGTCAATCTGTATCAGATGGTGATTGAAATCAAGGAGGATTTGATGGATTCGTTGATTGTGTATGATTGCCCTAAATCCTACATTGGAGAAGATGAAGTCGGGCAAGAAGGTTATGTTCTATCTTACAAAGGACAGATTTTCAAGTTAGTAGATCGTCCTGTGTTCTCACATAATAACTTTGTCAATGGTCGGTTTCAATGACTTGACACACTGACTATTTCATCATAAAATCTTTATACTCTCATTAGGAGATTGACAATGAACTTTGAACGTCACTATAAAACTAATCAAGAACGTACCCAACTTCGTGGTATTTTGTGTGATGATGTTTGTGAGTTTGACTATAACATTTCAAAACGAAATCGTATGAGTTCCCGAGCAAACAATCTCCCCGACAATTCACTTGTTGATCTTACTGAGGATCAACAAGTGGCTTGAATTAAAGTTACTCACCTCTAAAGTGTCTCTATAGTGTAAGGTTCTGGTCTCAGACATGACAAGGGTAGAATTGATGAGGTCGATCATTGGGTGTAATGTAAAGCATCCACAGACCGGTGAAATTCATGTTGTCAGTGACTATCTTGTCCGTAATCAACTGATTGAACTGTGGAATGTTTCCACTCAAACTTTGACATACGTTGGACTTGAAGCGTATGATGACATGATTTCTTGTGACACATTTTACTAATTGTGTGAAATAAAATGACTAAGTGGAGAGCTAAGTTTTATCGTGATGGTGTCGGCCTGATTGACACTGAGGTTGAGGCACATAGTGGTGAGGGAGCAAGACAACAAATCATAGCTAAACATGGTGAAGGCAAGATTTATAATTTGTGTCAAGCCCCAATTACAAAATCATCTACTCAAAATGGAAATGGTTTAGATGTAGATGGATCTTCTGGACTTATTGCTTTGATATCAATAGGGGCATTGTTCTTCATGTATACACCTTTTGTTTTGATGTTTATTGGTGGTGCATTTGGTGCCTGGATTGGTAAAAACACTGTTGAAAGAATGTCTTATGATTGTGTAAGTCGTGAATCTGTAAATACAACAAAACTACTTCTTGCCCTTACTCTTTCACTGTCTCTCGGTGGATTTGGTTTCATAAAAGGTGATGAAATCAAAAGGGGATTTGATGCTCCTACTGGAGGTTCTGAACAAGTACAACAGTCAAGGTGAGTTAAAGTTACTCACCTCCAAAGTGTCCCTATAGTGTAAGAGTTGAGGACTTCGGAAATGTCTAAACTACCAATCAAGATTGGAATGTTGACTGATGAAGGTGTTTGGAAAGTTCTCGCTAGTTTCTCCACTTATGAGAAAGCGGATGAACATCTTGACTATTACTCTGAAAAGTATCCAAACTCCTGGGTTGACATTCTAGACGGAGCACTTACTCTCATCTCTGAGTGAACATTATGTCCGATAAAATCACAATCAATCAATCTGATTTTGAAGCACTTCTCGAAAGTTTACAGGCTACACTTGATTTGTGTAATCATGTAGATTATGGTAGAGACGTAGAGGTAGAGAATAGCCCACCTTACATTGTTGGGTGGACTAAATCATCTCTGAGGAGTTTGATCGAACAACTTCAAACTTATAAAAAACTGAATGAGGTTTCTGACAATGTTTGATGAAGATTTTTCTAACGATCTTTGGCAAGAGATTCAAGATTCTTCTGGAGAGATCTTTGATCTGGACATTCCAGAACTCAAAGAAGATGATGGATTTAATCTGAGTGATTATTTTGCTGGAGATTACGATTACTGAGAATTAAAGTTACTCACCTTCAAACTGTCCATATAGTGTAAGGGTTGAACATTTGATTATGAAAAACTCACAAACATTCTACAAACTTATTGTGTTTGGTGAGAATGAGTATGGATTTTGGAATGAACCCAAAGTATTTGTAACTCCTGAAATTGCAATCAAAACTGGGCATCAGTGTCTAGGAAGTGAAGAAGTTTATGGGTTCGTTCTGGTTGAAGTTAATCACGAAGATTGGAGAGTAATGTATGAATGTTCCTACGGATGTGAGTATACAGTATACATGAATCAATGGGGATCTATTAAAGTCAAAAAGGGTCGGGATAACATAGTTCTCGTCTGACTTTATTCTTTCCCCTTTTCATCATTCTATTAAGATTATCATGAAAACCGATCTCGGCAAAGAACTTCAAATCGCCACAATGGGTGACGTTCTGTTCTCACGATTTGCTCATTTCATGAATAAAAATGATTATGAAACGGCATTTGATGTGAGGTCTGAGTGGGTCATTGATGAACAAGATCCCGAAGATGGAGATTATCAATTTCTGTTTATTGATGATCTAACTCAATTCACTTTTGACTAATCATTCTCTACCAACTCAGAATTAGAAAGATTTTAAGTTACTCACCTCTAAAGTGTCCCTATAGTGTAAGGGTTGGGACTTCTCTCCTAGATTGTTTCTCTGATTAAGTTCAGACTTCTCTCCTAGATTGTTTATCCCAACCCAAGTTTGATTATAACTATAAGTGGTACTCTTTATGATACTGTCTCAAACTATTCCATGAGCAGGACATCTACCATGTACAAACTCAATCAAAACGCTGAGAATGATCTAGCGGTTCAACGAGCGTTGTTTCAATACCAGGAACAACTAGAACGTCAAGAAAGTTATTATCACAAAGTTCGCAATGAATCAATAGATCGTATTCTTTCTGAAACCATTTACATTTCTGATCGTGACTAAAGCTGTTTTGTTTCTTGTTCTTCTTCTCTTTGCTTCTTCCGCTTATGCAACTCCATCTTCAAAGGAAGAATCAGTTAGAAGGTTCTGTGCGTATGTTGTAGGTATTCCTTACGCATCTGATAACTTCTCTGATCAAGAATACAAACGATTTCTTTATTGTGTAGATCATTTAATTGAAAAATGAACAAATCACTTCAATTACTCTGTGATGGATTCAAAGATGAAGTCACAGAGTTTCTTTATTGCGACGAACGATTCTCTGATGTTTTACATGAAATAGTCCTTGATTTTGTTCAAGAAAACATTCCATTGGTGGATGAAAACTATCAATGTGAATTGGCTATGATGTTAATGGATAAGATCATAATTACCACACGTTCATGATGTCTACCACTTGGGAATACAAATCAATTCGTTTTGATTATCTTGGTCGTGGTATCACACAAGAGTTCAACATTCTTGACATTGATGGCAAACGTGTAGAAGGTTGGTGGTTCACAAATACCAACGTTAAAACACTTCCTGATCTGTTACAACTTCTTGGTGCAGCAGGTTGGGAAATGGTTTCTCATCAAGTCAATCAAGATCTTCAGAACAATAACATCACACTTCATTACATGAATTTCAAACGTCCTGGATGTTCTGCATCAAGTGAACTCGCAGATGATACTCTCACAGCAGCAAAACAGGCCAAATCCCAACGTACGAAATGGTTTGCCATTCCGTGATGAGTTACACATCAACTCAGAATTAGAAGGAATTAAAGTTACTCACCTTCAAAGTGTCCCTATAGTGTAACCACTGAAACCTGATGACTGAAATCTACGTTAAGTTTTGGTCTGAAGAGTTAGATTCTCCAGAGTACATCGGCCCTTTCGATACTGAAGAACGAGCTGAAATGTACGCTGACGCAGAGAACTATCGTCTCTCTTTAACTGGCATTCCTAGCTGGGTAGCAAACTATTCTGTTGTTTGAATATGAAAGACATTCGTATTCGTGTCGAAACTTACGATGGTTTATGTACCATTTGGTATGAACGTTCCAAACTCAAGAACGCTTGTGATGTAATCAGTAAGCGTGTCTACAATCAACTTTGTGGTTTGAATATCAAAGAAGTTGAAGTTTCTGTTATCTAATCATCATGTCAAAAACTAAAGATAGGCTCACTGAACTTTCAGAGGAGATTGTTACTACAACTCAGTTCTGAACACTAACTCTGGGTCCTTGAAATTGTCTCTATAATGTAAGGAAAACAAACATCATGAGAAAGATTGAACGTCAAATGATTCAAGCAATTCGAGAGAACAAAGATCTCAAAGTTGCAAATACTGAAGTGATCTCTTGTTCTCATGTTACTGATGTTTATCTTCACGGTAATCTAATCGCAAGGATTGGTGAAACCTGGATGGAACTATTTGATGGTGGTTGGCAATCCAATACCACCAAATCCAGACTGAACGCACTTCTCTTAGCATTTGGAGGCGGTGAAGAGTATGTGTTTCAAAAGAACTTTCAATGGTTCATTAACTATGAAGGTTCTCCGATTCCCTTTTTCTCAGGAATGAGGCTTAACTGAATTATGACACACAAGAATCCCTATGTTCAGAATCTGATTGAGATGGGTTATGATGAAACTGATGTAAAAGTCGTTTCTACAATGTTTCAAAAAAAGAAGTTCCCATGTTCAATTCATGGACGTATCTTTCACACTGAAGAACAGTATCATCAAGAACTTCACGATTACTTCAACGGACTCTGATGAACTATCAAGAACAGATTAACATTCTCATTGCTGAAACACTTGAGAAAGTTCAACATCTAAACCCAGAACGTTATGCTACTTGGTATAGTCAACTGTATGCTCCTTATGGTGATACTAACAACTGGAATGTAAAGACACTTCATATTCTTGAACAACTTCTTATTGATTATGCTAAATGACTGAAACCAAACGTTCTCTGATGTCGAATTAAAAACACTCTCACCTTCAAAGTGTCTCTATAATGCAAGGAAAACAAACATCATGACTGTTACTCTCACCTCCAACTATCAAGAAGTTCTCTCTACTAAAACTGTAGAGAAGATTGATGAACTTCTCCAAGAATCTTATGAACTCACCGACATGCTGGAGTTCATTGATCAACACAATGAAACTGATTTTGTTTCCTACTATGAAGAGTATGTCCGTTGTGGCGAAGAGATTGGATACGAAGCAGTTGATGCTCTGATTGAAGAAATTGGTGATGTTTCTTATGTCGAAGGTTGTGATGAACGTTATCGTGGAGTCTACGAATCCAAAGCAGATTTTGCAGAACAATTCATCACTGATGTTTATGGATCAATTCCTGATTTCGTTGTAGTTGATTGGGAACGGACTTACGATTATCATCTTCACTATGATCATACTGCATGTGAGGTAGGTTATCTTCAAGTTCACATCTTCTCTGATAACTGATCAAATAAAAACACAACTTGGACTCTGAACTGATGAATTCAAACTACAGTTCTTCTAATCTCTCAAAGATCAAACCTAAACTGAGAACTGAAGGAAATGTAACAGGAAACTTTGGAAAGAATAAAGTCAAGGCAGGTTCATCACTTAATTCAATCGGAATGACTACTAAAGAGACTCTTCATCCACTTACAACTCAAGATCAATACATCAAAAGAATGTATGAAGCATTTGATAAGGCCGATAGTCCTAAGTTGAAGAAGTTTATTTACAATGAAATCAAGATGTATTTGATTAAGACAAATCAATGGAAATGAATTAAAAAATGTATTAATTAATATGTTTGTTCGTTTTATTCTCAATAACATAATTCTTATTGAGAATAGAAATACTCTCTAAAATCTGATAGAACCGCCTCTAAAACCTTATAGAAACCATCTCTAAAACCTTATAGAAA
>Ga0208161_1002076_pt1 | contig 10302 bp, 16 predicted proteins | sample CB_VirMetaG_3_FD_184538 | JGI IMG/M metagenome (GOLD analysis project Ga0208161, IMG submission 184538) | Freshwater to marine saline gradient viral communities from Chesapeake Bay - CB_1508_1S Viral MetaG (SPAdes) (version 4) | ecosystem: Environmental > Aquatic > Marine > Coastal | place: USA... | reverse complement strand
CCTGTAGCTAAGAGGTATCTTGATGTTTAGGTCTGGTCTAGAAGAAAAGGTAGCTAGTAATCTTGATGAGGCTGGTGTAGAATTCTGTTACGAGGCTGTCAAGATCTACTATGATGTAGTAGAAACTCGTCGGTACACACCAGACTTCACTTTGCCCAATGGTATCTTGGTAGAAACAAAGGGAAGATTTACGGCAGAAGACAGGAAAAAACACCTGCTAATCAAAAAGCAACAACCTTTGTTGGACATCAGGTTTGTCTTTCAGAATTCGAACCAAAAGATCAACAAGGGTTCCAAGACATCCTATGCCGATTGGTGTAATAAGCATGGCTTTCTGTACGCAGATAAACTAATCCCGAAGGAGTGGACAAATGACTGTTAAAACCTATAAAGTACACCAAATGGTATCTGGTCCCTTTCGTGATGGTAAGTATGGTTTTCCTTATGCTGTTGTTAAGGCAGAAGATGAAGATGGTAACTTCTTTCAAGACGAGCTTTATGCAGAAGACTACGAAGACTTGGTAGAAATGAAACTGCACCTGACTAGCAAGTTTGACCCTTTCATCTTTGAGGTAGAAGAGGGTTCTGAGGGTGGGGAGGATTATGGTGAATACGGTGCAAACTAAACCTAGAACTGGCATTATCTTCTCTTGTGGACACGTCCGACCAGAGATTAGTAATGAAAGGTTTCTTTGGCTTGGGAATCTTATCTACGATGTAAGACCAGACTACGTAATCGACCTTGGGGACTTTGACGATCTGCAATCTCTTTGTAGTTACGACGACAGGAAACCCAGTGTTTTGGTGTCTCAAAACTATGAAGCAGATATTAACCACGGGCAAGAAGCCAGAGACATGATCCGACACAAAATCAGGAAGATGAAAGTTAAACGCCCTTACTTTGTCGGACTAGAAGGTAATCACGAACACAGGATCAAGAAGGCTCTTGAGTATGACCCAAGAATCTCAGGAACAAAATACGGAATCTCGTTTGCAAATCTACAAACGAACTACTGGTATGACGAATACCACGAATACACTAATTCCGCCCCCTCCGTCTTTGATCTTGATGGTATCAGCTATGCTCATTTCATTGCAAGTGGGAACTCTGGTTCTGCTATGTATGGCGAACATCATGCTTCTGGCCTTCTCAAAAAGCGGTTCCGCTCTACCACCGTTGGGCATAGTCATAAGCGGGACATATGTTTTAGGGACGATGCCCACCCTTATCCGGCTATTGGCCTTGTCGCGGGGTGCTTCAAGGGAGAGGACGAACACTGGGCTGGTCAAGCCAACAAAGAGTGGTGGAAAGGGGTCGTGATCAAAAGAGACATTCGTCATGGACACTACGATCCAGAGTTTGTTTCTATGAAGCGTTTGGAGGAAGCTTATGCAGGTAAAGACTGAGGAAGAACTTCTTGATGAAGTCGTAGATCTAGTGGGGCTTGAGCAACTAATGTTGGACGCAGACTTGACACACCTAGATGTAGCCCTACATCTACACAACTGTGGCCTTCTGGACCTGACATCCTACTTCGATGAAATGATCAATACGAGGACTTACTGATGATCAACGAACACGACATCAAAGATATGGATGATGATGGGATCATGCGGGAACATTGCTGGTACCCTTCTTACAAAGAGAGTCGCCTTACTAAAATGACACCGGCTCATATGGTCAAAGAGTTTATTGAGGTGACTTCTCAGGTTCCCACCAAAGCACTGTATGCAGGTTTGATCAAGGAAGAGTTTGAAGAGTGGTGTTCCGCTAATATTCACTCCGATCGCGCAGAAGAACTTAAAGAACTCACGGATTTGGTCTATGTGATCTTTGGTTATGCTGAGGCTTGTGGTTGGGATCTGATGGAGGCTTTCCGTAGGGTACACGTTAATAACGTGGGTAGGTGTGTTCAATCTGACGGGTCTGTCCAAAGAAACTCCTCTGGTAAGATTATCAAGAACCCTGCCTACCCCAAAGTCTACCTTGGAGATTTGGTTGGATGAGTCCCCTTAAAGCTATCAGGGCAAAGTGTTTGGACTGTGCTTACAATGCTACCGAAGTGAGGCTTTGTCCTTCCACTAATTGCGCTCTTCACCCTTTCCGTTTTGGAAAGAACCCTTATCTGAAAAGAGAAATGTCTGAGTCAGCAAGACAAGCCGCAGCAGAGCGGTTGGCTCTAGCTAGAGAAAGAAAGAAAAATGAGTAATAGGTTTTACTACGAAGAAGATCCCTATGATGGGACGTATGTGGTTTATGAAACCAACGTCAAGTACGACAATGATCAGTATGATTTTATGCTCTTTGCTGTTATCCTGAGAGATGATGCAGAGGCAGCGGTTGACAAGCTGAACGAACTCTACAAAAAGGCTATGGAAAAATGAGGTACTATCTTCCAACGGACTACCAATCTTTTATCCATACTTCTCGTTATGCTCGTTGGCTTGAGGAAGACCAGCGGCGCGAGACTTGGAAAGAGACTGTCTCTCGGTATATGACTAATGTAGTAGTCCCCAAGGTCAGGGATGAAATTGTTCTGGACGATATTGAAGAGGCTATCCTTAGTTTGGAAATCATGCCCTCCATGCGAGCAATGATGACTGCTGGTCCTGCTCTGGATAGGGATAATACTGCTGGCTACAACTGCTCTTATCTTCCTGTAGATGATCCTAAGTCTTTTGATGAGGCTATGTTCATTCTTCTCTGTGGAACTGGTGTAGGCTTCTCTGTTGAACGTCAGTATGTCTCCAAACTCCCGGAGGTTCCTGAAAACCTTTTCAAGAGTGACACCACTGTTATTGTGAAGGATAGCAAAGAGGGTTGGGCTAAGGCTCTTCGTCAGGTTATCGCCCTTTTGTATAGTGGGGAAATCCCTCAGTGGGATGTCTCTAAGGTTCGCCCTGCTGGCGCTAAACTGAAAACTTTTGGTGGTCGTGCCTCTGGCCCTGCCCCTCTTGTAGAACTCTTCAACTTTGTCACTTCTAAGTTTGCTGGTGCAAAGGGTCGTAAGCTTTCCTCTTTGGAGTGCCACGACATCATGTGTAAGATTGGTGAGGTTGTTGTTGTAGGGGGAGTACGTCGCTCTGCAATGATTAGTCTTAGTAATCTCTCCGATGATCGTCTGCGTCATGCTAAGTCTGGGGCTTGGTGGGAAAATGAACCCCAACGTGCTTTGGCTAATAACTCTGTAGCATACACTGAGAAGCCTGACGCTGTATCGTTCATGCGTGAGTGGATGGCACTGGTGGAGAGTGGTTCTGGTGAACGTGGTATCTTCAACCGGCAAGCCTCTGTCAAACAAGCAGGTAAGAATGGAAGACGAGAAACAGAATGGCCCTACGGAACCAACCCGTGCAGCGAGATTATCCTCCGTCCTTACCAATTCTGTAACCTTACGGAAGTTGTGGTTCGTGCTGGTGACACTCTGGAAGATCTTGAGAAAAAAGTTAAATACGCTACAATCTTGGGAACTATCCAATCCGCCTACACACACTTCCCTTACTTGCGAAAGGTGTGGCAGCGTAATACCGAGGAAGAGCGTCTGCTTGGTGTGTCACTCACAGGGATAATGGACAACCCCCTACTCACCCTAAAAAACAAAGGATTGGAAAAAACCCTTGAGCATCTTAAAGGAATTGCTGTTGATACTAATAGCAAGTGGGCTGATCGCCTTGGTATCCCTCGCAGCACTGCTATTACCTGCGTCAAACCCTCTGGTACAGTTTCTCAACTTGTGGACAGTGCATCTGGGATTCATGCTCGTCACTCACCTTTTTACATCCGACGAGTAAGGGGTGATATTAAAGATCCTCTGACCCAGTTTATGAAGGAGCAAGGTATTCCCTGTGAACCCTGTGTGATGAAGCCCTCTTCGACTGTTGTGTTTTCCTTCCCTCAGAAGGCTCCTGATGGTGCTGTAGTAACTTCCGATTTGTCTGCTATTGACCAGCTTGAAATGTGGCTCATCTACCAACGCCATTGGTGTGAACACAAACCCTCTGTCACTATCAACGTCAAAAAGGAGGAGTGGTTCAAAGTAGGGTCTTTTGTGTATGAACACTTCGATGAAATGTCTGGTGTTTCTTTCCTGCCCTACAATGAACACACTTACCAACAGGCTCCTTACGAAGAAATCACCCAAGGTGAGTATCAAGAACTGCTGAGTCTTATGCCAGAGAAGATTGACTGGACAAGGCTGAGTGATTACGAGAAAGAAGACAACACAAAATCTAGCCAGACTTTTGCTTGTACTGGTGAAGTTTGCGAAATTGTTGATCTGACCTAACCCCCGGTCCTGAGCATGACCTTAAAAGGCTCTTCAAGGAGAGGCTATGTCTAAAGTAAAAATGGGTTCTGTTTGGAAGCCCGAGGGAAAACCTAAAAATACTTCCCAAACTAATCGTAAGCATAGGGTAAAAACAAGTTCCATGAACAAATCCAGGAAGCGTTCTTATAAAGCTTATCGTGGGCAAGGGTAATGCAGCAAGTACCTAAGAAGACCAGCAGAAGAGTTAAGACCAAGTTTGATGAATACAAAACCAGTATTTGTCTTGTCCCCAAGACCGGGAGGCAGAAGGACTACATAGATGCACTAGATTCCTCTAGCCAAGTAGTGGTATTTGGCCCCTCTGGCACAGGAAAAACTTACGTGGTATCTTCTTACGCCGCTAATCTCTACCATACTAAGCAAGTGGATAAGATAGTTATCACTAGGCCACATATTCCTGTAGGAAGAGACCTTGGCTATCTCAAAGGGGATCTTGAAGAAAAGACCAAGCCTTGGGCCTTGCCTGTCATTGATGTACTAGAAGAGCATTTGGGTAAAGGTGTAGTAGAGACTGGTATCAAGAATGGTAACATTGAGATTGCCCCACTAGCCCTCATGCGGGGGAGGTCTTTCAACAACGCCTTCATCATCTGTGACGAGACACAGAACATCACCTTCCATGAGTTGAAGATGCTCTTGACACGGGTTGGGGAGAACACTAAGTTAGTCTTGAACGGAGACATCATGCAATCGGATTTGAAGGAAGCGGATGGGCTATCCAAGATCGTGCATCTGGTCAAGAAGCATATGCTACCTGTCCCTGTCATCGAGTTTGGTGTAGACGATATTATCCGTTCTGATATGACTCGTATGTGGGTCTCAGTCTTTGTTAAGGAAGGACTATGAAAAAGCTATGGTACAAAGCTGCACTACAAGCATTTGTGATCCTCGCATTTGGGGCATGGATGTTTGGCTTCCTTTTACCTTGGTGGATCAGTGAGGCCAATACTACGATGAACATCGTTGGGGGAGTTACTCTCCTTGCTAGTTTAGTAATGCTTGTGGATCTGGCAGAGGGGCTGGTCAGTACCCTCAGAAAAATCAAAGGTAGGAAATAAGATATTACTAACGAGTAAACCATAGCGGCTGGTATAGCTCAATTGGAAGAGCAACTGATTTGTACTCAGTAGGTTGTGGGTTCGACTCCTACTACCAGCACCAAAATAAGGGGCGGCTGGGGCGCGACAGTCCAACGCGCAGCTAATTTCAATCCTCTTAGCTCAGTGGATAGAGCAAGTGACTTCTAATCACTAGGTCGGGAGTTCGAATCTCTCAGGGGATGCCAACAAAGAAAGTGTGGAAATGCTTCCCGATAATGTAAATCATCCTGCTCACTACGGTAAAGGTAAGATTGAATGTATTGAGTACATTGAAGACTTCCTGTCAAGGGAAGAACTAATCGGATACTATAGGGGTAATGTCGCTAAATACCTACACAGGTGGCGTTACAAGAATGGGGCAGAAGACCTTAGAAAGGCCCAGTGGTATCTTGCTAAACTTACAGAACTTATAGAAAAGGAAACCTAATGTTTACCCCACTAATCCTAGCTTGTACCTTTTACACAGAAGGTCTTGACCCTACTCAGTGTGCTGTTTTCTATCATCCTCAACTATTCCCAACGGAAGACCAATGTATGATGTCACTAGCAGATGGTATCATTATTGTTGAACAACAGGGTTGGTATGTTAAAGACTACCAATGCGCTGAGTGGCCCCTGTCAACTTAACACCATAATACTACAAAAGAAAGAAGCCCCCGTATCCACTTAGGACCGGGGGCTTTAGTTTGTCTTAATGTTATTTTCGTCTGAATATGGCGACGAGATTTCTTCCAATTTCACCGGGGGAGGGGAGTAGCCACCCTAGAATCAGGAGCAAGATGACCCACATAGGGACTTCATTTACTACTACCTTCTCTACACTGTCTGTAGACACTTTCGTAGTTGTAGTCCTCTGATCAATGTTATCAACTCTAGCATTAGGTCTAATAGTTGCTGTGGGGGCCACATTAGTTGTAGTACCAATGGTTTGGTTATTTGTCTTCCCAATCTGGGTGTTCGCTGCTACGTTCGGCCCCCCTCCCGTCAGGAAGCTTAGTCCCCCTAGCTTGCTGCAACTTGGCATACTGATCAAAACCAAAAGCAGCAGCAACAATAGAGAATACTGGCCAAACCAGGATTTCAACGATAGTAACATCCTTAACCTCTACAACATAGATAAACCACAGAAGAAGGAAGATAGCTACTTCTCTTTTGTAGGTCTTTTTCATTTGGGATACAGTTTATGAGGAAGTTGGTAGTGAGGTTTATCCCACCCGCCTTTCCAGTCTCCACCCCACTCAATAGTAATATCAAGTTCCTCAGCAGCTTCTTTCATTGCCTCAGAAATCTTTGTGAACTTCTTGTGGTCTTCCCAGTCAATAGGATAAGGGCAAAGGTCAACAGCATGGCCAGTCAAGTGTCTGGAATTAAGGGTTTTACTACGACCAATAGACACAAGATACTGTTGGCGTTCCATATCCCTAAGACCCTCAACTACAGTAAAGTCTTGTTCAGTGATTTGGATAGCACGTTCTACAACAGCAATGAGGTCAGGATGGACACCGTAGAGCCTACGACGAGATTTATTTCCAAGTTGATAACTCATAGTTATCTCCTCAATACCCAATAGCTACGTAGATCTGGCCGGGTTTAGTACCACTAACGGCATCCGACCGATTGGCGTAAAAACTTGCCGCTGTGATGTTGTTGGCAGTCCACGGAGTCCAGTCAGTGTCATTAGTGGCTGTTCCACCATTCAACACAGCCAAACACCCATTGGGGAAGGGTGCAAGAAAAGTAACCTCTTGGTTATCATCACTAGTGCTATCAAACTTACCTACTCGAATTATAATACCATTTCGGAAAGGGATATAAGCAAAACCAGTCCCGGAGTTGGTGTAACCAGTCCCGCCAATCCAATCTACATAAGCTTTGATACTTTGTTGAGTTGCCACAGCCGTTGCACTATTAGAAGCGAAATTGTCTTCATCAAGAAAAGCAGTGATCTGTGTAGTTCCAATGTAAGGAAAAGCACCAGTGGTTTGGTCAATCTTACTGATTGTAATCCAAGCACTATCAGCTTCGTTCCTCATCTTGAGAAGATCGTTAGCAGTATCATACCAAAGCATATTGGCATAAGTAGTCGAAGGGGCAGTTGCCCCACTTGAGCAAGATGCCAAAGCCTTCAAAGCATTATTAATATCGGTCCGTGCAGAACCCGAAGTTTGATTGGCAATATCGAAATCGTGTTGACTCATGTTTTCCTCTTAGTATTCTACGTCTGCACTGAGTGTCAGGACGCCGGGTGAGATGTATTGACTTGTACTCTCCAAGATAGCTCGGAAGCGGAAAGCCCTGCCTATTAGAGAACTACCGTTAGCTTCAAACCAAGACCCCCAAGTCGGGGAACCAGCAGGATCATCTGGTGTAGCAGAGACTTGGATAACCACCCTAGTATCACCAAAGGGTGCGTCTTCATCAGACCAATTATCAAAGTTACCCGACCAAGTATCCCAGTTTTGGGGGATGTAATCCCAGAGGGGGCTACCACCACTAATGTACCTACGTTCAAAAGTAGTGAAACCAGTTGCCCTAGCACTTCTTGTCGTGCCCGTATCAATATAAGTATTAAAGTTATAGATACCATCTGCGCCAGTGTTTGTAATCTCAATAGAGTTAGAGACATACGTGACGTTAGTCTTGGAACCACTGAAGGAGGGGTCTTCAGTCACAGTATCTGTAGTTCCCAAAGCGGGAAGTTCCGAGGGCTGGATTGTGACAGAAGTAGCATTAGTACTATACAAACCCTCTTTATCGTAAGACTTGATAAGAAAGGTACCTGATCTGGCGGGAAGACTTGCTGCTGTTCCGGGTCTAGCAATCTTTTGGATAACTGTACTAGAGGTGTCCCAAGTTGCCCCAGAAAGTGCGCTGCTATATCTCAACTCATAATGAGAAAGGTCTGGGTCTACAACAGGATCCCACTGAAAGAAAATAGTGCCACCAGAAAGTTGATACTCAAAGTCTGTAACATCAGAAGGGGGTCCACTAAAGGGGTTAATTTCCACATCAGTGATAGTGTCCCAATCACCACGAACCCCAAAAGTATTGACAGCCCTCGCCCTAAAGTCATAGTCAGCAACTTCAAGATCTACAATCTCAAAGGCTCCCAAAGGCCCATTAATACCAGCCTTCCAGACAGAAGAACTAGAAAGCTTGTATTCAACCTCTACCCTATCAATATAAACATCATCCCCAGCAGAGACTGTAACTACAGCAATATTAGTAATCTTCTGGTTAGAGATTTGTGCTGTAGACGATACTGCGATACCAACAGGTGTGACAAAGAAGGGGCTAGGGAGAGTTGTGTTGTCCCTCTCGTAGACTACCCCATCTTGGATGTCATCAAAGACACTCTCAGAGATTTCTCTCAAAGTCATGTGTACCTGTAGGTCACTCTCTCCTACCAAACCAAAAGTCCAAGAAACAACCTCAAACTCTTTGGCTACCCAACCAAACCTAGACACTGTAAGATTGATGTTATCACCAACTTGTACCTTGAAGGCTCTCATACCGAAAGAAGCCATAACAGTAAGTTGCTGGCGATTTCTCTCTAGATAGATGTTAGCGATACGTCTTCCCATATCTACATCAGAGGTAAAAGGAAGCGTCAAATCTGTGGACAGTTCTTGTCCATTATCCGCAGCAATGAAAGCAGTATTTACTACAGGAGGAAAATCAGTGAACTCCCAGTTGGAATCTGCCCCCCTCCAAATACCGTTCACTGTGTTGAAGTTATCTCTGCGAGAGTGTCTGGTAGAAACACTGATAGAACTACGAAGATCATCCTCTGTAAAAGAAAGAACTGGTGCAGTCCAGTAAGCAGGTTTACAGCGCCACTTACCCTGAGCATACCACAGGAGACCGCCCATAGAACTCAAGATTTGGTTCAGTAGTTGGTAAGGTTCAGTGTTTGCCAAGAAAATACCATTGGCTTCATACCTAGCATCCCCAGTCAGTGTAGGGTAGTTGTAGTAGTCACAAACATTCGCAGCAGTAGAGAACAGGGTATCATCAATACTATCCGAACTCTCCCCCAAGCCAAACTGTGAATTGGTAAGATAGTCTCTAATGCAAAGGGCTGAATTGGCAGACCACAACCAAGTTGTAGAATCACTGGCGTCTTGACCACTATCTCTGGGGTCATAAACCTTTTTACCCTTGATCACAGCAGTAATCTCTGGAACACCATTAGGATAGGCATCTTTATTAAACTCAAGCTTGACATAGAGATAAGCAATACCACTAAGCTTGTGGTTATTAGTCCACTTCTCAACCTCACTTACAAGATCTGCATCTGCTACTTGGTCTGGGGCACCAAGATGTACCTTAACCGTAGCTTTACCATCATATCTAGAGGGAGAGGTTACATTTCCTGACCCATCAAGAGTGACCAGTTCGTCATTAAAATAGATTTCTTCAAAAGAATCTACCTCATGGCCAGCGAAGGCCAGTACTCTATGAAGGAATTTATTACTGCTTCCTGTGGTAGTATCAAACACACGAACCCCAGCACATTTAGACTTACCATAGATGATCTGATGAGGTGCAGTAGAATTAGTCGTGGTAATATTATAACCAGAGGGACCAGTAGAAGGCTTGGGGGTAAGGGCATTCATAACAGCCCCCATAGCAGTGGTAACAAGGAAGTGCGTTACCATAGTCCCGACAGTTTGACCAATGAGAAAGCCACCAAGCAGAGTACCACCAGTCACAGCAGTAGTAACAGTCGAAAGGAGAGCCGAAGCAGCAGAAATAGCCATGTATTAATCCCCTACGTATTTAGTGTAGACTCTCTCAGTCAGACTATAATCAAGCCATTCCATCAGAGGATCAAAAGGCTTATGAACTTTGGTGTTAATCTTGATCACAGA
>Ga0208161_1002075_pt1 | contig 10305 bp, 8 predicted proteins | sample CB_VirMetaG_3_FD_184538 | JGI IMG/M metagenome (GOLD analysis project Ga0208161, IMG submission 184538) | Freshwater to marine saline gradient viral communities from Chesapeake Bay - CB_1508_1S Viral MetaG (SPAdes) (version 4) | ecosystem: Environmental > Aquatic > Marine > Coastal | place: USA... | reverse complement strand
CTGGGCGTTGGCTTCGTTACTTCCAATCAGTAAATTCCAACTCGAATCACGAAAGAATGTTTGGGCTGATTCTATACGGATGATCAACGAAGAAGAAAGAAGGATCTAATGACATCGAATATCAACGACTATATGGGTAATGCTGCAAATCTTTATAGACCGACTAAATTTAGCCTAATAATCGACACATTACCAGAAAAAATAAACCCGATTGGAATTAATCCATTTCAGTTTAATCGGTCGTTTAATTTTGATGTCCAAGATGTTTTTTTTCCAAGTCGAAACATATCAAGTGAACCTATTAAACTTGCCGGACCTGTAGATGAAATTCCATATGAAGCCACATATAGTGGTGATTTAGATGTAACATTAAGAGTATCAAATGATTTCAAAGAAAGAATTATTTTTGAAACTTGGATGGATATAGTGATAAATCAGAAGACTCAGAACCTAGCATATCCAGATAGTTATAGATGCGATGCAACCATAAGTGCGTTAGGACTGGACGACACTATTTTGTATGAAATAAAATTAACGGATGTTTGGCCAAAATCAGTTGGTAGAATATCTGTTGGACAAGGAAACACAGATACAATAGCAACAATGCAATTATCATTGGCATGGAGAAAATACATTATTACTTATTTACGAAAGAATTCCCATGCTTATTTTGGCGACGTAAGGAACCCTATGATTGGAGACAAACTAAACAATACAAGATCATATGGTGGCATGTATGGAATACAAACTGTAAACGAATCAGAAGCGGAAGATAAAATCAAAAATACCATCAAAGAAAACATCGCAGATATAAGAGACAACTGGACCGCTAGATTGGAATACGCAAAAAGGATATTAAATCCTCGTTCTGACTTAAATGCTGGATCCGATTTCAATCCTGACTTTGTAAAATAATATGGAGACATCATGAGTTTACCCAAACTAACAATTCCAACCTATAGTGTAAAACTATACAGTCAAAAAACACCAATAAAATTTAGACCTTATACTGTCAAAGAAGAAAAAGTAATCTTAATGGCACTCGAATCAAACGACAAGGTTGAAATGTTTGAAACAATGGTTCAACTTTGTGAATCGTGTGTTATAAACGATATTGACATTTATGATTTACCCTTATTCGACTTAGAAAAACTTGTAGTTGCTATTCGTTCAAAATCTGTTGGAGAAGAAGTGACATTTATGAACAAATGTGATCACTGTGACTCCAGAACAGAAGTGTCGCTTAATATTCAAAATATGAAAAACAAAGACGAATCTGGAATAATCAACAAGATAATGCTCACAGAAGATTGTGGTGTAACACTAAAATATCCTTCTCTTAAATCTGTTAATCTTCATACTGAAAAACAAAATGAAGAGTTAGATGATATTTACAAGTCTTGTATTGAAACAGTATTTGATAAAGAAACTGTATATACCTTTGATGATCAGTCAAAAGATGAGCAAGAAAATTTCATCAATTCGATGACACTTGAAATGATTAATGAGATAAACGAAAAGTTTTTATCTAAAATTCCAACGAACTATTTGGAGTTAAAATATAAATGTCCAGCGTGCGGTGAAAATACAGAAAAGAGGTTTGATAATATCATCAGTTTTTTTATCTGATCAATAGTCATACAAGTCTGCAAAATTATTATACAAGCAATCACCAGATGATGTATTGGCATAAGTATTCTCTAACTGAACTCGAATCAATGATGCCGTGGGAAAAGGAACTCTATATCGGAATGATAATACAAGAAAACGAAAAGATAAAAAAGAACAAAAAGTAAACAATGTCAATCAAATCACTCATAAAAAATATTCGATACGACAAAAATGCTTCTTCCTTTTCTCCAATAGGTGGTTATGGTTCTACCATATCTAGAATGTTTCAGTCAGCGGGTTATGATGCGAACGCAAGAACATTTAGAATGGGATCGGGTGGTAAAATAACACCAAAATCAACTGATAGGCATGTAGCAAAAACACACCAAGCGGTAGATCAAGCAGTAAGTCAAGGTGATGTGCTTTTGATTGATACATCAAAATTTGAGATTAAAAAAGACATAAAGAACTCGGTTATAAACATCTATAATCCCAAAAAGGTGATTCTAGAAAGTTCTTCTCAAGATTTCACATCTGAATCAGAAAAAAGAGAGATGGAACTCGAAGCAAGAAGAAAATCAACAAACTTGAAACTATTAGGCGGTGGATCGGTTTCTTCTGCCTTAAGAAGAGAAGACGAAAAATCCTCATCCTCAACATCAACCGAAGAACAAGTATCATCGGGTGTGGTACAAGGTTTATTAAAATGGCTTGGAATTGGTGGTGGTAGCACAGTCACCGCAGTAGGCGCAAACAGATTACTTAGAAGACCACCAACACCAACCCCACCACCCACTCCCATACCTACCCCAGCAAGACCACCAATAACAACCCCTGCCTCTAATGCCCCATTTAGAAATGCGTCTAGAGTAATGTTCTATGAAGCGGAAGCCGCAAGATTGACAGCGGCAAATCCGCTTCGTGCTACTACACTTGAACAAGCGATGTTTGAATATGGAGCAAGAAGGGGTCTTGGACAAGGACCACTTAGGGCTGGTGTTGGGACGGTTATTAGTACAGGAGCCGAAAAGATTGCGGCTAGCAGACTCGCACTAGGCGCACTTAAAGGCGGAGCGATGGTACTTAGTCTTGTTCCAGATATATTAGCAATATACGCACAAATACAAGCAGAGGGACTAACCGATCAACTCATACAACAACAAGAAAACTTAAAATACCCATACGGAAAAGGTAAACAAGGACTTCTAGAAGTTCGTCAAGCATATGCTGGTCAACCAAAAATGGTATACCATAACGATGCGATAAATCTGCTACAAAAGATAAGACCAGATTTTGAGAAATATCTAGATGCGTATGAAGCGAGTGTATTTTCCCAGTATTTGTCACAGGCCGCACCAACGCCTGGAGGGGGAATGGCTCCGGGGTCTATAGAATCTTCTAAGAAGATGGCAGCACTGGCGAGAAAAGAGATGGAGGGGGTATATGTAAATCTCCTTCCTCCGTGGTTACTTATGAAAAACCCAGAGGAAGAATTAATAGGTAATGCCGACAATATGTTTGAACCAAAGAGTATGATTGATCTTCTGAGATTACATACAAATGCTATTTCTAATTCTCCAGACGATCCAAACGATTTATTGATTCCATCGTATGATTCTGAATCTACTTTGAACCTAGAAAATAGTATAAGAAGAAGTCTGAGTGGAGGTTCAACAGAAATGTCTTTACTCGACAAACAAGATCCATCTCAAGCAACTTCAGAATGGACTTTTATGGGTGGATTAGAGAATATATCATCGGCATTCTATAATGCGGCCGCCTCTGGTGGCGACTTGATTAATAGTTTATTTTTCGAGGAAGATAGACTACCACAATTAAGAGAAGACTTGAAAACAAGACAACAAAGAGATATGTCAATAATAGACGATCGACCCTCTACACCACCAACTCAATCTGGAGATACCACTATTATACAAATTGATGGTGGTGGAGGAGGCGGAACACAAATACCAGAGAAGGTTTCATCTCGATCCGATGAAAATAGAATGTTGCAAAACTTAGCGATGGGAATACCAATACAAGAAAGAAATGTTTTGCTTGCATAAAAAACAGCGGGCACCCCAAAAGGCGCCCGCTGTTCTTCCGTGTGTCGTTCTCAATCTTCGCTTGCTAGTTGCTTGAAGTAGGACATAGCATCCGCACCTTCATCAAACGAGTCGAGACTCTCCTCCTCTTCCGACACACGGGTGTGGGAAATGCTCGGCGTATCATCATTAACAGTATCATTCTCTGCCGTAGCAACTCCACGCTCATCACCCATCAGAACCTCATCGAGACGGGCCTTGAGTTCGTCGTAGGACTTGAAGTTCTTCGCATCCGTAAACTCACTCAACTTATACTGCGTCTTCCAAAGACGCTCCAACTTTTCGTCATCTCCACCAAGCAGAGGTGAGACAGACTCAAACTCTGACTTGTCATAGTTGACGAATCCCGAAACCTTACGAACCTTCAACTTGAAGTTCGCACCACCCCAGTAGTCAAACGGATTGACCTTCTCTTCGTCCTGAAACTCGGGGTTCATCGCTTCCTGAATCTTGTCGAAAATCTTCTTTCCGTACTTGAACAGGAAGACCTTGCCTTCGTTCTCGGGATTGGATGGGTCGCTGACGACCAGAATGTTCGAGATGTAGTTCAGACGACGCTTTCGGTCGCGGGCGATATCCTTGTCGGACTCGATACCGCTGTTCCAAAGACGGCTGTTCATCTCCGAAACGGGATCCTTCTGACCAATGGTAGTGAGAGAGTTCTCAATATACCATCCGCCAGGGCCCTTGAATCCGTGGTTGTAAACCTTTGCCCACGGAATGTCCTCGCCATCGCTGGCGGGAAGGAAACGAATCACAGCAAAGCCGTTTCCAGACTTGTCCAGTTCGGGACGCCAAAAGCGGTCATCCTTGTAGGACTTCTTGGTTTCACCTTCCTCCATTTGCTTCTGGAGGCTTTCGAGGCTGCCTTGAGACCTCTTCTTGAAATCACTAAAACTCATATGCGTATCCTTTCCGCAGGGAACTCCCCTGCACTAGTGTGTCCGCTGGGAACTCCCCAGCACGATTGAAGTAGTATAGCGTGTATATTAGATGTGTCAACACTAAATCGGAAGTTTAGCGGTGGTAGGCAGAAGATTGAGACTTTCTCCTTCTGCCTGAATCTTCTCGATTATTGGTTTTGATAAATACTTTGCAGCGATGGCAGGTTCAATGTTGTTGCTCTCGCAGATCGAAAGGACGGCATCAATATATGACCCGCCATGTGCCATTACGCATTCTTGGAGTTCGGTGGTGAACAATCTTTCAACTTTTTCAAACATGGTATATCTCCTGTTCACGGAATAGTATACATGAATACCATCCGAACACAAGTATATATACTAAGAATATTGCAATATTTCACGGAGACCTTAAATGGCCGACACAGACGATAATGTTTTCGTAACAGTAGGTAGCGAATCCACTGGAGCGAGCGTAGCAACAGATTACATCAACGGAGATGGTGGAAATACTTTTGCACACCATCAATATGTCAAACTGGCTTGGGGCCCAGAAGGTCAAGCGAAATATGTAGACACCGCCACCGGGAAGCACCTTCCCGTTACTCTCTATGTTGGCGGACAACAAATAGGACAGAATAATAATGCACTAGATACCTACATCCAAGGTTCTGGTATCACGTTCAACACTCTGATTAATGGTCAAGGTGTATCGGCGATTCATGTAGACGGAACGACATACGCAACAGTTCCAGTTATGGTCTCTGGAACAACTGCAATCGGCGGTGCAATCACAATCAAAGGTCTCGGTCCTTCGGGAACCACTCAAGAGTATATTCTCGTAAGTGGATTCAGTGGAATGACTGCATTTGCCGTTACAGGCGATGTTACGGTATCGGGAACTGTTGGAATCACAACAGCAGATGGTGTCGCTCTTCCAGTCACTGGTAGTGTTTCTATCAGTGGAATACCAACAGTCCTCGCTAGTGGAACTGTCGGCGTCACCACGGCGTCTGGAGTTTCTCTTCCAGTCCAAGGAACAGTCGGTATTACAACCGCAGCAGGTGTTTCAATTCCCGTTTCTGGTTCCTTCACTGTCTCTGGACTTTCTCTTGGAACTCCTGGCAACAGTGCCGCATACACATCTCAAGACGGCGTAGTTGTTCAGGGTATCACAAACGCATATCCAGTGTTTACTCACCTCGGATACATCACAGCAGACGGAACACCAAGATACTTCGGTCATTCTGGTGATGCACTCAAGGTTGCAATAACAGACGCAACGATTAGTGCTACTGTTAATGTTGGTTCGGTAGTGGGCGTAGAAAATACCGAAACATATCTTGCAGTATCTGGAACATCATCTGGAGCATCTGACGCAAACCCAATTACTGTTCAAGTAACAGGCGGAACTCTATCTGGTATCGAAGGGACCGTCAATGTTTCAGGATCAGTTTCCCTATCAGGCACACCAACAGTCTCTGCAACGGATCTAGACATTCGTGGACTCTCATTCGGAAATCTAGGAAACTCAGGAAGTGTAGGAAGCACCACCGACTCGATTGTGGTTCAAGGTGTGAGCGGTGCCTATCCAGTAGGAACCGTTCTCCACGGAACAACAAACGGCGCGGGTGGAGAAGCAATCGAACTCGGTGTAACTTGGGAAGACAACACACCACTTCTTCGCACAGTCATTGACAGTAGAGCAATCTCTAACGCTACCTCTATTCAGGTTCAAGGAAGAGCAGATGGTTCAACCGCTTTCCCAATCTATATTGCTGGTGTCGGTCCCACCAGTGATGTTAGCCCAATCGAAGGGCTCGTTGGAGTTACATTCGATATCGTAGATGGTCTGCCAATTCAAGGTGGTTTGACAGCACCAGCAGGTTCTTCGTATGGAACAATAGGCACAGTTCTTTATGGATTGTCTGGTGCCAGCATGTATCCAGTCGGAATCTGTATGGACGGGGATCAGGGCGCACTCAATGTCAACATCGCAAACGTCAGTGGAATCTCGTTCGATGTTACAGTTGACTCCGAAATCAATATAGGAAACACAGTAGGAACTCCAGTTCCAATTCAAGGTTCTACTGCTGGAACTTTAGGTGTGTTCGTCACTGGAACGGGTGGAACATCAGCAGCATGGCCAATCTTCGTTCAAGGATGGACATCTGGTGGTGGAACTGGAGAACCAGTCGGTGTGACTTTCCAGAACATCGAACAACTTGCTGGTCTTTCCGCTGGTCTTTCTGCGATGAATCATTCTCTCTCTGGTCTTTGTGCTGGTGTGAAAGCAATCGCCGATCGACTCGGAACACCATCTTCTTCTACTGTCGCAGCGGCTATTGCAGGTATTCACGAACAAGTAAATTTCAGTAACATAGAGACAGATGTGGGCGTTGTCGAGGGTAGAATTACAAGTTGGATACCAACTGGCCCAACCCCTGTCCCGAAAGTAACGGTTGATCCACCAGCATCAGCGAGTGCTTTTAAGAAGGATTATGGGGCTATATTAACTCATACACAAATAACAACTGCGAACACCTCATTAAAGAGTGGAGCAAGAATAAAGTTACACCCAGAAGCAACTGGATACGCATATATCGCTTTCTCAGCAAGCACTGATAATGAATATCTACTTTCTGCTGGTGATGAAGTGTTCATTGAAATTGATAATATGAATAAAATCTTTGCAAAAGCGGATGCTGGTAATACCAATATGATAATCTACGCAATAGGATTCTGATATGACTCTGAGAAACATTCCATATACAACTTCATCTGGTGAGTGGCTTCCTCACAATGCGGGAAACTATACCAGCAGGTCGAAGGCGATGTTTTTCTTTCATTCGTTGGATAATGCTACACCACTGTTAAATTCGGACATAACATTTACCAACTCTGTCGATTTATCGGTAGGGTCAACAGAAACTATGTCCGACGAATGGCCTCTCAGCACAGGCGTTATCATAGGTCCAACCAATTTTCCCGCTCTCCAAAAACCAGCATACCGATTGGCTTATTCCAGTGTTACTGGAATTATGGACATTAATCTGACTGGTCCATATACAAACGCTACCTATGAGGCAGTAATCGCACCAGACGGGACTTCAGCCGCAGATCAGAATATATTTGATTCATATAAAACCGACATTAGTAAAATACTAGAATTCAATAAATCTACCTCATCCTTCGAGATAAATTCAAATTTTAGGTCGTTCCGATGGGGAAATATACAGAGAGCAGACGGAACACAAATAGATTGTGATGGAGTTGTATCTACACCATCTTTTATTTCCATCACAGAAGTCCCTGCTGTTAGTATTAGTCCATTACTATACACTCTAAAATTACAACTATCAAATAATCAAGATTTCCCTGATGATTTGTATCAGAGTAATCCAATATGGTCAACTAATAGTTCTACTCCGGGAGTAATACAATTTAATCCAGAATTACTTCCGTCTTCACTTACTGGAAATTTGATTGAAGTAAACAATCCAGTCGCTGCAAACATACAATCAAACACATATCTTCTTTTAGGAAACAATCTAGGAAGATACTATGTTAAAGGTGTATATGAAAAAGACCCAAGCACCTACGTTCTTGATGTAGACCGCATCGACGGTGAAGAGTTCCAACTCGGTTCACATACAGGTGTTTCAATTAGCGACATCTCCGTTCGACCTAGGCTTCGAGTCAAATATAGACTGCGTGATAACCCAAGCACTGGTATCTTCTACAAGTTCTTCAGTGTTCAGAATCCAGATAGTACATATAGTAGACTGAATCCACTCGGAACAAAACCAATCGAAAACAAATTGGAATCAGATACCCTTGCGTTCATAGAATCACCAAACCAATTAATAGATGTTGGTGGTAGTATCGAAATCGACATGGGGAGCGCACCAAATTTGACTCCATTAGCCTTCGGTTTGAACACAACACTCGATATCGACGGTTCTGGTAATGCTACCAGACTTACACCTTGGAGGAAAGCGTATCGCTTCATTTCAAGATTCAAACCAAAAACTGTAGACATTCATCAAGTAAAGACGGCAAACCCAAACCCATTTGACGGTGTTGTGAAATTTAAAGTTTCTCAAGGAACAGCAAGATCAAAACCAACATCTGTAAATGCCAATCACAATTATCCACTTGCAATATCGCACCGTCCTCCTTGCATTCAGCACAGCAATCCAGGCGATGTGGTAAATGAACAGAAAGGTTTTGGTAATATTCTTGTTGACTATGATTTCGATGCAGGAATGCTTATGTCTGGAACATACAGACAAGATGAAGTGACTGGAGAATATCTGTTCGCGGGTAACGGAGACCACTTCATCGAAAGAGAGAACGACGGATTCGTATTTGAAGAAAATGGATTACCAAACGCCATGTTCTTTGAGGCAAATCTTAACGACGCATTCAATGATATAGACTATAACTATGACTATACTGGTCTAGTTTCGTGTGCGAAAACAGTAATCCCAGCATACTCGGGTGAAATTCTCTACTTTGATACCACTCACGGATTTATCAAGAACAACTACACAAATTCAGATATTGGAATCACAAATAGGACTGCCGTTTTTGTAGATATCACAGAAACTGACGAAGTTCTTCGTTGGAGTGGAGTGAACTATGAAAGACCAGATGAATTCTGGCGTCAAACATTCACCACAATGGTTGTCAAAAACAAAACTACAAATGAACCTCTCACTGTGTTTAGTGACTATGCTGTCTTAAAGACAGATAAAGACAACTATGTCGTGGTAATGTATGCAGACGAAGGAGAAAATATCACCATCAATGACGGTGATGTTATTGAAATAGTTTTCAGAAACAAGAAAGTCTTATCTACATGGCAAAACTCGAATGATATTCCAGATCCATCTGTCCCGGGACTTTATACGACACTCAACTATAGAGACATCAATCAAGAATGGATAGATGACGTAAGATCACCGTATACAGAACCATCACTTCCGAACTTTAGAATCGAAAGTGATGGCACTGTTGATGGGACGATTACCATCGTTCCAGATGGTGTTCTACCCGAGGGTGTTGAGTTTAGATTGTATATTCAAGACGACGAAACGACGCCTTGATATCAGTCCTTGTTCCAAGGAAGGAACTTGCCAACCCAACCCCAAAACTTTGGACCGAGCCACGAACCTGCGACAAAGACGCAGACGGTGTAAAACACGGTTCCAAGAATCTGAGATGTAGTGAGGTCTAGATTTTCCATAGTGTTTCCTTTCTAGTAAAACTACTTTCTCCTAGTTATGTAGGAGTATTTTTCTCACCCATAACACAGAGTGAGTTCCAAAAACGATACGTTAGGTTCCCGTAATTACTTCATCCATACTCGAATCGCCACCGTCATCTTCGTAGATCGTCGGACACTCCAACGGATCCATGATCGTGAACTGCGCCCACGCCTCGAACTGTACGACGTTCGGGACATGAATCTGTTCTGACTTCGGAAGCATCTCACCGTCCATCGACGCAATAACATGACGCCCGCTCATAGTGATTTGCATGTTGATCGCAAACTCGTTCGAGTCTGGTTCCTCGTAAGAATACTCACATGGCGGTTGTAGTTTAATGTTCGCAGGGTATGTCTCTGGAAATCGAGATCGCCACATCTGTCCGTTCCACTCGATATCTCGCGAAGAGAACGA
>Ga0208161_1002073_pt1 | contig 10308 bp, 22 predicted proteins | sample CB_VirMetaG_3_FD_184538 | JGI IMG/M metagenome (GOLD analysis project Ga0208161, IMG submission 184538) | Freshwater to marine saline gradient viral communities from Chesapeake Bay - CB_1508_1S Viral MetaG (SPAdes) (version 4) | ecosystem: Environmental > Aquatic > Marine > Coastal | place: USA... | reverse complement strand
AAGTTTTTCTCCGTCATAGGCGTTATTAGTGGTGTTTTTCCAATTAATGATCGTGTTGAGTGCGTCGCCCTTCTGCGACGTCTTATTCTTCTTGGTGATTCGTTTTGATGGTTCCCGAAAAGCGAGTTCCATACGTGGGTTCGTAGTGCCATCCTGAATAGGTTTAAAGAAGAAGGGGTAGCTCCGAAACATCGGAACCACTTTCTTCATGAAAATATTCTCCTGAGCGTCTTTACCAGTCTTTGACTGAATACCCAGAAGCTTGTCTTTAACCTGAGTAGCTTCATCCACAAGAACAGAAGCGCAGATATTAGTATAGCCAGAACGCCTACACTTAGTATATAGCTGACCGATACAATCGGAATCAGCCTCGCACGCAGCCATGTGAATAAAGATCTCACGCTGAAATGAAAGATACGAAGGATATCCGATATCAATTTTCGACCACTGGAGAAACATGTAATGCCTCCCTGTAATGTACGTAGGCACACCATTATTGTAAAACCAAATACCGTTACGCCTGCGCTCAAACTCTTGCTCGATGAAAGGAGAAAAGGCTTTCCGAAACTCGGCTGGCTTCTCGAACCACTCATCCATACTTCTAATCCTCGACAGTTCTTCGGGCACCACTGTGCGCTGCCACATCTGCATCTTTTTGGGTAGGTCGTGGAATAGAATGTCGGATTTCTTTGGCTTTTTCGGAAGAGCAATGTTAAGACCGTGGAGCGAAATGATTTCCCCAGGCTCCCCTGCAGGGTCCAGCCTAATAACCCGATCTTCATCGGACCTGTCCATACTTGTTGCTCTTAAAAGAAGGCATACCAGTTTTCTTTTCAGTTGAGGTCATATATTCTCCGCATTCGCATAGTACATCATGCCTCACTTCCCCGTCTATAACGCGGATACTAACGCTTTGAACTTCAGCGGTTTTACCGCATTTACACTTGTATTTTGACATTTAATTTAATTGCGTACCTCCGCCAGGAATCGAACCTGGGACCTACAGCTTAGAAGGCTGTTGCTCTATCCAGCTGAGCTACGAAGGCATTTTTACAAACTGGTTTTTTTCAGAATGAATTACATATGCTTCGCAATGGCGAGGAGAGCACGTAGAACAAATCATTCCGATCAGACACAACAGCAGTATCGCTATTCCTTTTCCCATGATAAAACTTTATTTGACGTATCCACGTAGTTAATGAACACACTATCTATTTTAGAGTGATACAAATGAACTCTATAGTAGTATTCACTCCCCCTACTTCCTGGTGTGGTTTGTATTAGATAGGGATCTACTTTTATGCCAATCAAATTGCTATCTATGGAAAGAGTAGCAATGTAGTCGGGCTCAAGGGTAGCCCGATATTCCTGCAAGAAAACAGTGTCTGAAAAACCTTCTAGTGGTATCTGCCTGTTACTCAGGTCGTCATCAAGCGAACGAGAAACACTAGCATAAGTGCCGCAAGCGCCCAGACTGATAGATACAAATATAACCGACAACAGTCGCCATCCATTAAATGTGAATTTGTCTGATTGCATTGAAGGAATTTTCTCAAAGTTAAGCAAAATTTACCTACCCTGCCCTCTATACGACTTAACATATTTCTTAGAACTCTTACTTTTTGAGTTTTTTGTTTTTGCATGAACTCCTGGCCTGCTGACCTTTTTTCTTTCCGAGTAAGTAGATTCTTGTTTTGCCATTTTGTTTTGATTTTATTGGTTGGGACGGAGGGTCTCGAACCCCCGACTTCCTGTATATAAGACAGGTGTTCTAACCAACTGAACTACGTCCCAGTTTGATCAACCCTTGATTACGTAGGGGGCCACCGTGTCGAAAAGAATTATTTACTTGACCTTCTTTTTGGTCTATTGTTGGCTCTATTTAATGACTGTTTTATGAACCTTTTGATCCTACCGCCCTCGTGGGCAGCGTCTAATCCATCTCCATTTCCATATGTACCAGCCTTCCTGTTATACCTATTGAGTTCGGCGCGATACTTTTTCGCTTTCGGTGTTTTACCGTACTTTTTATACTCCTTTTTATAGTCCCTCATCTTTTATAAATACACCGTTTACTGTTTTACCAGTGCGACCTGCGATTTCATTGTACGCCTCGCCGAGACACTCTGTAGCGCTAAGTCCCATTTGCTCTGCTAATATAATAACAGTTACAAGTACATCTCCGATCGCATCTACAGTATCTGTTTCGTTTTGCTTAGCTATAGCCCCAGCCAGCTCCCCTACTTCTTCCATAACCTTGAGCATCTGCTTCGGAGCGTTTTCTTTATCTATCAATCCTCTCTCGTCAGCCCATGCCAATACTCCCATGCATAGTTCGTCCATGGTGCTAGTCTTCGTATTCATCATTCCACTCATCGTTAAAATAAATATGGTTGTTATTTGTGCTATCCTGAACCCAGGTTACTCCATTTGAAGTTCTATCACTTACTGAACTTCTCTGCGAATCCTCCTGAGTAGTCTTTTTCTTCTTCGACTTGTCCATTTTCTTGTAGCTCTTTTATCATAGTCTCAAGTAATTGTCTTTCCCTTAAAAGCTCTTTGCAGTCTATTGCAGTTTGTTTTACTGACTGAAGTTCGGCTTTTCTTGCGCTACCATTGATCTCTTGATCTACTGGCTTTTTAACTTCTTCGATCATGTTGTCAATAGCTATGGACATAGCATCCATTAGCTTTATTGCAGCCGAAAGAGTGTCAAACTTTGTAGAGGAGCTCCGAGGCTGGGATCCTGTAGTATTCTTTTTCATCAATTAATATCCTGTAGTCAATATTTTTACGAAACCCAACGGTATCCCCTTTAAATACGCCCAATTCTTCTGCCTCTGGGCTATCAAAAGACAAAACACCAGTATGTACGGGATCTTCTTTTAGCTTAACCACCTCTATAGGTCCTTCAGGTCCTGTATCATCTTTTTCACTAGGCTCAAGCAAAACCCAACCAGCCAAAGTCTTGATCTCACCAGTCTCTTTACTTTTAAAAGCGATAGCCTGATTATTGATCGTAACGTCAGGGGAATACTTAACAAGATAGCTCTTGTCTTCACCAGTAAGCGGTTGACCTTCATTAATAACCACGAGGTGATGAAAGTATAGTGTATCGCCAGGTTTAACACCAGTCTCGTACTTATGCGGGACAGCCTTGACCTCCCCTTCGGTCGTTCTGTGCTTAAACTCATTAAACCTTGTGTCTATATAGAGCTCTAGCCCCGATTTGGTTTTTATAGTGTCTTTAGTTTTCTCGTCTATGTGAACTACAAATAACTCAAGTGGTTTCATTATATTAGAAGTCTAAATCAAATTCAAGTAAGCATGGCATATCATCGACAGCCTTCCAAAGGAGAGTGCCCTCTCTATTTTCTATGTACACTAAGTAACGGCATTTGCCAAACTTGTGCAAGTAAGATTCGTCCTGAATAATAGCGGATACCTTATTATCCCCCGCTCTCATACCGATAAAGTATGCCATCCCATTCTTCGGATCTTTTCCGATGACAATTTTTCTTATAAGTCCCTCCATTAGTTCAGTGATATTCCGAGCTCACCAAGGAGCTTATCTATGTCGTCATCTGGATCCTCAAAATGATTATCCATTATTTCCTTTATTATCTCAAGCTCAAGCTTGCTGTCTAGGTTGTAACTAAAGACACTTTTAAGCTGAACTTCGTCACCCTCTTCTACGTCATCGTTTACGTCTATAACCCCCAGAACCATAGCAGACATAACCCTGTCTTCGTACTCATAATCCTTTATGAGTTTTTCCATCTGTACTATCAGAGAATAGGCCTCCGCAATAAACTCTTTGTCTTTAGTACTCATATATCAAAGATACGCAATCATGCCAAAGTCTAAGGTTAGCAAAAAGAAGTTGTTCAGGGAAGCTTCTTTTCTGAAAAACAACTACATAAACAACAACTACCTAAAGAACTACCATTCCGCTACAAATAAAATAACGCAGTCAAGCGGGGTGTCAAAGAGTCACCTTGAATTTATGCTATGGGCTTACGATCTAGAGTTTTGGACTATAGACTATGCATCTCATGAGTACGGGTACAATAGGTCCAACATGGCAAACAGGATAGTATACCCACTTCAGCAGGAAGGGTATATATATAAGCACTTTGAGAGACTCACCCCTTCTCAATCTATGGAGGATCACTTATTTAGAGAAGAGACAAAATACAACTACAGGGTTAGGTATGCTCTTACTCAAAAAGCTAGGCTTTTCGTACAGCGGTTTTACCAGAGCCTGTAAGTAGTTCCTGGATACTTAGGGTCTTTATACGCCCTCATAACCCTCCCTTTGTTTTCTGTGGGGGAGTTGTATGAGACATGTACCCAGTCGGGATTGGTGTCATCACCAAACTCCCATATGAGCTGATCGAAATCACAGCAATCTTTGATGTAGAAGAATATTTCTGCATTACTTATTTTCCCATATACATCAGCATCCAAATCAAGAGCGCGGCCCTGACAATGCTGAGAGGTAGGGCTGCCGCCCAAGGCACTGTTGAGTTTTGGCGATCTATACCCCGACGAAACGTATATCGGGACTTCAAAGTGATCTCTGAGAGGTTGAAAGACATGCTCAGCTATAAGCTTTAGGTTCGTTATTTGAGGGTCGTCAGGGTCGTTTTTTAAACCAAGGCGCTTTGCCGTCTGGCTTCTTGTACATTCTCTTAGGGTCAGGTTTTTGGATAAACGCATGCTTCTTTTTGTTTATGTCTTTAAGTTTCAATCTTGGATTGAAGTACCCTTTACTGCCCATAGTTAACACCAATTAACATGAGGGAATTTGGTCGGTTCAAAAAATTCTTCATATACTGAGATCAGCAAACAAATTTAATCAATTATGAAGTACCTGCTTTCCTTCCTGTTCTTTTTCTCTGCCGCTACTTTGAGCGCACAAACCATCTTTCTCCAGCAAGCTGACTACTTGGCACCACCCGCACATCACGAGTGGATCGTTACAGTAGTTACTCAAGACGGACTCATCGAGAACCTGTTCTCTGGTACTATCGAAAGCTCTGGGTTGATTCTATCAGACCTAGATACGGACATGAAAGAGTACGTGTTTACTCACTTCATCGACGGGTTTCGAGTAGAGGAGTTTGTATACGACTGCCGAGACAATGAGATCAGCCCTAGCGCTACGAAGTATATCGTAGCCAGCGTAGTAGAATAAAACACTGCCTATATAAATGAGAGAAGCCCCGTGAGGGGCTTTTCTTTTATCTGTATTGAGACAAACCTCGAAGCAGTCCTTGTACCCCTGCTTTGCGTCTGTCTTCTTGAAACTCTCTCTGCTGCTCTCTAACCGCGCCCCTCATTCCTCCAGCCTGGCCCTTAGCTGCCAAAGACCGCATGATTGCATTCTGAACAAACCTATTGAAGTCTGGAGCACCAGCCCCACCAGATTCAGTTTCTTTCAAGTAGTCTGCAGAATACAACTGAGCGGCTTGCTTGGGTGATATAGGCTCCCCGTCAGCATAAAATGTCGGTTGGATCATAGTTCCGCGATCCGTACCCATCCTGGAGGTACTCACCGTAAGCCTTCTTCTACCGTCATGTACTTTACCCCCGTTAGCCATGTTAGGTACAGACCCGTCTGCTCCACGCATCTGAGAAAGCATCTCCATCAAGTCGCCAGTACGAGACTCTCCAGGGCCACCTTGGGCCTGCCTTTCAGCATCGATAGCTTTCATCTGACCCTCGAAAGTAGCCTCATCGAGAACGTATTCCCCTTGCTCATTCTGTATAATGGGATAGTCCTCGTCGGCGATCATCATGTTGCCCTCCTCATCTTGAGAAACAGCATACTCGTTCCAGTTGCCGTACACTTTGATCTGTTCTCCGTTAGGAGCGTCATATATAACGAACTCCCTATCTTCATCCTGCTGCACAACAGACGTATACTGCCCCATCATCTTGAAGCTATTCTTACCACCAGCTTTCTTTTCCATGGCTTCGCGAAGCTGATCTGCCATTGAGGTATTCTGCATCATTTTCTCTTCATTTTTCTAGCCATCTTGCGTTCAGCACGCACGTCAGCCTTGTCAGCTCCCTGGGCTACAACCTTACCGCCCTTCTGGTACTTTCTTTTTCTAAGAGAATCCGAAGGCTTATCATCTTTGCCAGCCATTTGAGCTGTTCCTCTCATGTGCTCGGCGGATCTACCCCTGGCCTCCATGAAGTTCTTTCTAGCTATGCTGTCTGGAGTTTTACCCTTAGCGGTGGATGAAGTTCTAGGTGTCATTTTACCACCTCCCTTGTATGACTTTTTTGCTTTCATGCTTTCTTTCTGTCAGAAATAATCATGTTTATGAGACTATCAACCCACCCAAATACCTTGTTGTCAGCTTCAGTAGGGGTTATGTTAACGACGACCTTAATAAAAGCCATCGCTGCGATTACGAGCTCGCCCCAGTTAGAAATAAGAAAATCGAGAATAGACCCAGATTCTTCTGTGGGGTCTATAACAACGGGGAGGGGAGCTACAGAAGCTACCGTGTCGACGGCGGTAGCAATAGTGTCAATAATAGTGGTATCCATGAGGCAAATATAGTTACTTATATTTACTTTGTTTCCTATCCTTCTTTACCAGGCCGCTCTTACTCTTCTTGAGTTTGTCATTGATCTCAATCTTGAAGCCGTCCCCCTCACCTTTGGCTTTGAACTTCGTGACACGACCCCCGCGCTTCTCTACGCGCTTGCCCTCTACTTGATACTCCTTGCCGTCTACCTCGACACCGTAAGTACCCTTAGTGACTTTTCTTTTCTTAGCTCTCATGATTTTCCTGCGTATCTCCTGGCCTTCTGTGTTACCATATTAGGGTACTTGTAAGCTTTGTGAGTGTTCTTCCTTGCTACCGCCTTGAGAGCACGCATGGCTCCCATATACGGGGGCTCAATCCCTTTGGTTTTGTGCTTCCCGCTCTCCAACTCTTTAAGGAGCTGACCTACGCGGGGTCCTTTCTTAGCTTTCATGACGCAAATATAAAGAAACAGTTCTTGCGCCTATACAGCAAACAGCTTCCTGACTCCCTCTCCAACTCAAAAAAACATTCTGGGAAGCTTTGAGCACTCAGCCGTCCACGGTCCCGCTGCTTGCAGGGCGAAGTTACAGAGTATTTTTGACAAATGCAAGTCTTGAAGTAGATTCTAACGCATCCAAGCTAATTTTCTGGTTTGGAACAGAGTAGCAGCCTGAAAAAAGGGGTGAGTAATACAGATCCTGGGGATTCTACGTAATGTAAAACGCTCGCACGCCCGCACCCAAACGCATCCGCGCACCCCGTACCCCCCGCAACACGCGCCGCTCCGCCAAACATTCAGCGTTTTGCCCTAAGCCGCTGGGTATCAGAGGGTTGAAGCAGGGCAGATGGAGTACTGGTTCAGGTCTAACTCTCCTTCGGAGTGATGCTCAGCCACAAGACAATCACCCCCCAAACTCCTTACACACGGAACCCCCTTCAATTCCGCATGCGTTCTTCCCGCCGAATCGCCTATGGTTCCACGCAGGAAGCTTTGCTTCGCGATGGCTTCGTCGATTCACGTTTGCTGTTGACAATTCTAGATTCTTATGTACTAATACAATATCTATTGTATATAGTAACTGTGCTTCTCAAATAGCAAATCAATCGAGCAAAATACCAACACAAAACTGGGGGTTGCGTCACACGCACATCAGCCGCGCTCGGCTGACGCCTTGGGTGATGCGAATCTTCGCGTGTTTCCCCACGCATAATGCGCAGGAGAAATCGCGCACCAGATTGTCGGCTTCAAATTTGCGATTTAACGAGAACTTGTCCTTAACTTTGGAGCCGTCGGCAACGTCGCTGACACTTCAAATCTCACACTGCCATGCAGATGACATACACCCTCACCGCCGCACAGAAGGCAACCCTGACCCTCGCTGGACGTAAGACCGCCAACCGCCAACTCTGGGCGGCTGAGAAGGCTGACCGCCAGACGCTCAAGGCGTACACAGACAAGAAGGAGCGCACGGCAACCAAGGTTGCTAAGAAGGCTGACAAGCTGAAGCGCAAGGCTATCGAGGCTGTCTATGCCTCCGTGTCACAGACACACTCACGGGGCGAAGCCCTCCTGCCCACGAAGCCGCTGGACTGCAAGGTTCAGTCGGTCACTACTCAGCGCCTCAAGCGTAAGGCGCGGAAGGGTGCCAAGGACAAGAACGGCAAGCTGGAGGCACAGGCACAGGCACAGAGCCTGCGTCAGGCAGAGGCACGAGCCGCCAAGTCCGTCAAGACCGAGGTGGTCGAGGACATCACAGGCAAGCGCACAGAGGTGGAGGTCAAGCCCAAGAACCCAGCCAAGGCGCACGTCATCCGCAAGGCTTGGGTGGACATGCCTGAGGGCATGAGTGTGGAGGATGCTTTCCGCTACGCCACCTTGCAGGACGGCTACGGTTGCTTCGAGGATGAGGTGTCCTTGGACGACTGCATGTGAGCCACAAACTCACACAGACACATGAACACAGAAACACACAGACACATGAAAATCGCATATCTCGGAGGCTTTTTCTCCACTCACCCCGCCGCAGACGCCATTCGCCACCTGTTTCTCGCCAAGGGCGTAGACGTAGATGTCCCCGAACACGGACCATGGACGCTGTCCGTCCCTGTGGACTGGGACCTTGTCCGCGACGCGGCGGCTGAGAAGGAAATAGCCGCAGATAAAGTCTACAACGCATGGAAGCTCATTGAGCCGTTTGCCACACACATGGAGTGTACGCTGTCCTTGCGTTGGCACCCCACCAAGTGACACACAGACACACATGGTGCTCGGAGGGGTTCGACTCCCCTCTGTGTCTCAAACTTCAAAACTCATACACATGAAACTTACACACAGAGAAGCGGTAGCCCGCGCTATGTTCGGCTGGACACCCTCCACCGACCACAAGGAAATTCAGGTCATCTACTACGGGGACACCCCCATGTACATCAGTGTCATCACACAGGTGGCAGGAAAGTACAGGCGTCAATGGGCGGCTCTTCACAGAGGTACCGCATACAAGGTCGCCTTGCAGATGCTGGAGACCGAGGAGTACGGAGACCACACCCTCACCACACACTACCGCTAACACACACACACAAGATCGAACACATGGACATGAACGGAATCTCCCTCTACCAACTCGCGGCGGACTACCTGAACGCCGAATACAAGAGCCTCTACAACGCACACGGAAACCTGTGTGTCATCTTCAAGCTTCCCTGTGGGATGTGTCAGGTGTACACAGACGCCGAGGTCATGGACATGGCACGTAAGCAAGAGGCATTTCTCTCAATCTACCCTAAAGGGTAAGAAATTAGATTTGGAAAATCGAAAACACCGTTGTAACTTTACAGTCGCCGAGCGGCACTCAGCCCACGGCATTCACTCAAACACTCACACTCATGAACGCAAAGACGATTCGCTACCAGCAGGCAGTAGAGGGGTACATCACCTCCATCACCCGTGACATCCTCGCAGACAAGGGCTTCTACCCCGTAGCCATGGAGGACTCAGAAGGACCTTACATGCGGTTCCTTGACCTCCCTAGCCCGCAGTTGTGCGGCACGGAGACACAGAAGTACACCTATGCCCGCCTCAAGGCACAGGAGATTGTGGATGACATGAAGAGATGGAATCCACACCTCGACTACGCTACCTTCGAGTAAGCGTACAGACACACACGGTGCAAGGGCAGGTTCGATTCCTGCCTGTGTCTCTCACATTCAAACACTCACACTCATGACAAAGAACGATTTCCTCGGTATCTGCTGGGAATGCGAAGTTGACCCGAACCTCGTGGTCGAGGTCCCCGCAGTTGTGGACCTGCTCAAGCGTGACAAGGGCAACCCACGCATTGAGAACCAGCTCCTCTTGCACGACATCATCAACGCAAATTTCTAATCTCACACACATGAAGACATACGAGTATCCCCACTTCCAGCTCATCGCTGAGTCCTTCGGTCGCACCCTCGCTGACGGCGGTGACACCATCCTGCTCACCCCTGGACACCCACGCTACACGTTCAAGGCGGGAACCATGAACTACAACGACCTCCCGACCGACCCATGGCGACCCTGCTGGGGTCACGCAGTCGGTGGCTGTGTCCCTGAGGTCCGCCTCCCCATGATTGAGTTCGACGCGGCTGACGAGACGTGGCACAACGTACACCCACAGGTCCTGTTCAAGGAGTTCAAGCGGCTCTTCGAGCAGACTTGGGCTTCAGCCTACGAACACGGATGGATGCCCCAGCACCCCCTGTGTGTCGGCACATGGGT
>Ga0208161_1002068_pt1 | contig 10322 bp, 10 predicted proteins | sample CB_VirMetaG_3_FD_184538 | JGI IMG/M metagenome (GOLD analysis project Ga0208161, IMG submission 184538) | Freshwater to marine saline gradient viral communities from Chesapeake Bay - CB_1508_1S Viral MetaG (SPAdes) (version 4) | ecosystem: Environmental > Aquatic > Marine > Coastal | place: USA... | reverse complement strand
AAGGTTAATTAAAAAATTGAAATAAAAAAAATATATAATTATATTATAAATATGTCATTAGAATTACAAAATTTTTTTAAGAAAAATAGGCATTTAAGCGATAATTCTATATCAACTTATAAATCAGCATATAATAAATTAATAACTATTTTAGGAGATAGTATTTTAAAAAAATCAAACGCAGAAATTATTAAAAAAATTAAATTATTGGATTTTTTACCAAACTCAAAAGATAGTCTTATAACAATCGCAATTTTGATTAAAAAAAATAATAATAAATCTACAAAAACTTTGGATAATTATAAGAAAAAAAATCAAGAAGATATTTCAAAATATAATGAAAATAAAAATAAAAATCTCTCCAAAACATTACCATTAAAAGAAGAAATATTAAATTATTTACAAGAATTAGCAGACGATAAAGATAAAATTACTCAATATATTATAAATTATTTATTAATTAATTTTAACACACGAAATCAAGACTTATATCTAGATGTTATTACCAACAAAAAAGACATAAATGATAAAGACAATTTCTTATATCAAAATAAAAAAACAAGAACAATTACATTTATTAGGAATAATTATAAAACTGAAAAAACCTATGGAACATTAGAAAATAAAATAGCTGATAAATATTTTTATGAAAAAATTAATCAATTTTTAAACTATGCAACTAAAAAACCTTTATTAGATATTAAACCAACATCGGTTAATCAAACGATAAAGCGTATGACATATAATAATATTTCAAGTGGAAAATATATGAAAATATTTTCAAGTGATGCAGATAAAAAAGAATTAAATAAAATTTCAAAAAATCGTGGAACTTCGGTAAATGTTATTTTAAATAATTATGTTATATAACATTTTTGTAGTGTTTTTCAACCATTTTATTTCTATAATCTATTGCTAGTTGTTTTGCATTTTCATATTTATTTGCTGAAAATGATTTTGCAAATTGTTTATAATTAATTTTCCAAAATGCTTCATAACTATTTCTTGATTTATTAAAACGAACACCTTTAAAACCAGATTTATTATTAATATTAATATTTCTATTTATACTTTGTAATCTTCTACTCGCCCAGCGAAGGTTATTTATTTTATTATTGTGTGGGTCAATATCTTTGTGGTCAATTTCACGCAAATTATGTGGATTTTCTAAAAAACATTCACCCAGTATTCTATGATAATAAAGTGTATATTGTTTTTTATTTTTTGTTAAATGGATTTTATAATAACCTGTTGATTTATCAAAATAAGGTTTTATAAATATATTTTGTTTTTTATTGTAAATTTTTTCTTTATTCATAAAAACAATATAATCTTCAAAATCTCTAAATCTTGCATAATCCATAACTAATTATTAATATATAATTATATTTAAATATTATAATTATATTATTTTTAGGTTAAAATTATTTTTTTTCTTTACAATCTATATATAAGCAAACATAATGGATACTATTAAAAGCATCTTAAATCCAAAAACAGGGCGTCCAATCCGTGTGGGAGGCAAGTTATATAATAGTTTAGTGCGTGAAGGTCTTGTAAAAGGCATCATAGAAGAAAAAAATAACTCGCTATATGATATAAACGAAAATGACGATGTGGAATTTGTTAAAAACGAATTATCAAAAAAATTACCATTTGACGAAGTTGCGGTGCGTGGAAAAAAAAACACGAAGTATGAGAATAAAATTGTAAAAAGAAAAAAAGTCCCAAATGCGAGCGAAGTTGCAACTGAAACTATAAAACGAACTGCAAGTAAAATTAAAAATAAAGAAATTGATTGTGATGATGATAATTTTGCAAAAAATTTAGAAGAAATGATTTTAGCAGAATTATTAGGTGGGGAAAAACCCAAAAAATCAAAACCTATCCCAATTAAGCGTGAAAAAGCAAAACCGAAAAAGCGTGAGTTTATAATGAGAAAACTACCAGAACCGCAGACGGAAACCGAGATAGAATTTGAAGAAACCGAGTTAGAAAGTGAGATAGAAATTGAAAGTAATGAAGAAATTGAAGATGAAGAAAGCGATTAAAATATAAAATATTGTTATATTATAATAATAATAATGCCAAAAAAATCAAAATTACCAGATAAAATACTTTGTTTGCCGAATGCGGATAAAGGATTTCACGAAAAATGGGAAAAAGGCAGAAATTTATTAAATATACCACACCCATTTAGAGCAATTCTCGCTGCACGACCGAATTGCGGAAAAACGACTATTGTTAAAAATTTAATTGTTAGAGCAGACCCGCCTTATGAAGCGATAAAAGTTATTCACGGCGACGCTGATTACACAAAAGAATATGAAGATTTAGGCGATGAAGTAGAAATGTTAAACGAAATACCGCTCCCCGACCAATTTGAAGGAAAAGTAAAAACACTAGTTATTATAGACGATTTAGAATTAAAAACTTTATCAAAAATTCAACAAAAAGCACTTGACCGATTATTCGGTTATGTCTCAACACATAAAAATATATCAGTTTGTTTATGCTCGCAGGACGGCTTTAACATACCGCCGATAGTGAGAAGATGCAGTAATTTATTTATTTTATGGAAGGGTAATGACCTTGATAGTATGGCGAGATTAGCGAGAAAGGCAGGATTGAAAAAAGATGAACTACTAGATTTGTTTAAAGAATTTTGCAAGTCTTATCACGATAGTATTTGGATTGATATGACACCAGAAACACCTGCACCATTTAGATTAAATGGATATAATATTTTAGATGTGAAAACAAATAACATTTAGAAAAATTATTTTATATCTACATTATATATAAAATGATGAGAAAATCTTTTAGATTAAATACCAAATGTGTCAAATACGAAAATGCAAATGTTTTACCAGAAGGCACTATGGAAGATGCACTTTGTGCCTCAAACTTTCAAAAAGAAAAACAAGGCAAAATTTTTGAAATTAAACGCCCTGCTTTCAAAGCTGGAATTCAAAAAACAAAGCAGAGCAATCCCCATTTTGAAAGTATCAGGACTGGAACAGGAAACTACAATATTCAACGCAATAATTTTTTAGCACCAGGAATTAAGGGGCGAGAAGTTATTGATTTTGAAAAACTACAACTACAAGATATAGAAAGTGCAGGTATTAAAGTCCAACTGGGCGATAAGACACTCCAACAATTATTCGGCATTCAAGTTAAAGACCCAACCGATAAAGCGTGGTTAGACGAATATAACCGAAGAAAGACAGCAGGTGAAAGCGACGAACAAATAAACGCTATGCCCCCCTTCGGCAGACCTCAACGCAAAGTTAATAAAAATGTTAATTTTGCCTCACAAGGATTAGCGTTAGATGACAGACTGGAATTACTTAAAACTGCTATGTCAAGCAACCATATTGAAAATCAAGCAGAACTTGCAAAAATATCAACATCTGTTGCTCTTATTTTAGGAGACCAAAAAACATTAGAAGCACTCACAACAAATAACTTGGACGAAATTAGAAATATTGCAAATAGATTAAATATACCAAAAGATTATGTTAGTGCTGGATTTAACGAGCGATTAGTAAGTTGGGAACAATACCAAAAAAATATGGGTGTTATTAATATGTTTTTATTAAATGTAGCACCGAAAAACCGATTAAATTATCCAGTTAAAAATGAAGCAGGTGATAAATATATTAAAATCACATCTGTTTTGGGAACTCTTAAAGGCAAAGGAGGAAGATTTTTAGATTTATTTGAAAGACAGATTATATCGCAAGATAGAGCGAAAGAACTTGCAGACGCAGGAATTGATAATGGAACATTAAATGATATAACCAAAGACCAAGTCCCCGGCGGGTGGGTCGCTTCTGGAATGAACCCTTCTACTGATTTTACCGCTCTTCTCACAAGAAAAGGATTAAGAGGTTCGGACCCAACAAATATCCCAGTCGGTCCAGGTAGTCCATAATATTTAAAATATAATTACTTAAATATAATATAATAGTTAATATATAATGAATAAGTGTTGTAAAATTTGCAAAATGGACGAGGAAGAAGTTGTTGATTTTATCCAGAATAGTTTAGAATATGTTGAATTAAATGTATTAAGGGATTTAGCTGTTATTATTTCCAATAATATTGTTAATAGAAACAACGAAAATCCAATTGATATAGCAGGCAATATTATTGATATTAATGATGAAGATGAAGATGAAGATGAAGATGAAAGCGAAGAAGAAGAAAATAAAAAAAGATTAGTTATTACAAAAAGAAACGGAAAAACAAAAGTAGTTATTAATCTTTAAAAAACAATTTAAATATAATTATAAAATTATAATATAATTATATTTATATGAGTAGTAGCGAAGATTTTAGCGATACTGAAAAAAAAGCAAAAAAAATTATTTGCAAAGATTGTGGAAAACTATTTGCCTACCATCAAGGTTTATACACTCATCGCAAAAGCGGTGTTTGTAAAAAGACACGAACCAGTATGACGAACTCTGTAAATTATTTAGAAAATATTTTAATTGATATTAATGAAATTATTGAGTGTGATGATATTAATAAAGTTTATAAATATATTTTTAAATTAAATGACTATAACACTTTGCCGTTTATAATCCACGATAAGAAAAATAAATATGTTAGGTTTTTAGTTGATGATGATAAATATGTAAATGACAAAGATTATGTTTATCTTAATAGTTTTTTAAATAACATTAGAACAAAAGTTATAAGATTAATTAATAAATCAAAATTATATAGTGATAGTGAAGATAGTTGCACAAAGGAATTGAAATTTTTAAGTGTTATGCTTGGAGAATTTAATATTAAGGAGATTTTAAAAATGATATTATCTGCTACTTGCGATTAGATTTTTTTAAATTAGTTAATTTAGTAGATAAAGATTGTTTAAAATAATCTTGTTGTTGCAGTTCTTTTATCACTTTTTTAATGATTATATGATTTTGTTTGTCTTCTATAATCATTTCACATAATTTATTCACAGCTTCTTTTTTGTGATTATTAGCCATAATATCTTCTACTTTTTTTTCTATTTTAATAACCTCTTCTTTTGTTAAGGGTGATAATTTTTTAAAATAGAGCGATTTTTTTTGATATTCATTCATTTTATCAGGGTTTTTTTTCGCCCATTTTATTTTATTTTCTTTATGTTTTTCTGGATTTTTTGTTCTCCATAACTTATTTAATCTACTTCTGTCGTTTTTAATTTCTTCGGTTGTTTTGTTAAGATTGTGATAAATAATTTTGTTTTTGTTCTCCTCTCCATTAATATATCTTTCAATAACTCCTTTAATAACACAATCATCGTTCTTATGCTTATCTAAACTATCTTTTACCTTTCCAATCCATTCAAGCGTTGTATCATTATATTTTTTTGCAAGATTATATAAAAATAGTTGTTTTTCTGTTTTTACAAAAATATATTTCATTTTTCGTTTTTCAATATCTCGTTTCTTATTTATATCAGGTTCATCTTCAATCTCTTTATCAATTATTTTCATCTGTCTATCGTATAAATGCTTATCTTCTTCTTTAAAATAATAATCGTCATATCGCCTCATAAAATCATTTAAAATTAGGTTTTCTTTTTTTTGTCTTTCTATTTTTGCTAATTTTTTAAAAAATGGCGTATCTGGGTTTGCATTAATGTAAATATCGCATAATCCATAATATTCTGTATAAGGTTGTAATTTATTATAATCATTAGATTTAATCCTATAACTATAAACAACATTAGGCATTATATATATATAATTATATTATAATTTATTAGTTATATTTATCTTTAAGTAGTTTTCCTAAATAATATATATTAAAAAGTATAAGGGGGATTAAGTTTTTCTTAAAATATATTGAAAGTTATAATCAAAAACTATAAACAAAAACACACATTTTAACAAATAAATAATTTCTTATATAGGGGGGTATATAGTTATATTAATAACCCCTATATCTGTTTTTTTTTTATTTCTCTAAACTTATGTTTTTGTTTATAGTTTTTGATTATAACTTTTAATATATTTTTATAATTATATGAAACCCATATTACTTTTTAATATATAATTCTTTAACTTTTAGAAGAGTAGGTTGATATAACTATTATTTTATAATATAACAATCAAAATATAATTAGTAGATAGATTTTTAAAAAATAGTGATAGTATTTTAGCAAAAAAAGGAAACAAAAAATTTTTTAATTTAAGCGAATTAAAAAACAAATAAAAATATTAGCATTATATATATCAAATGAGTTCAGTTATTGTTCCACAAGAAATTAGTATGATTGTCAGTAGCGACCCAAATGCAGGTGCAATTAATAGAGATGCATTAGGAAGTTATTTTGAAGTTCCACTTACGGATGGCGGTTTAGAAATCCCAAAAAACGCACAAAATGTATCGGTGAGTGTGGAAGAGGCTACTATTTGGTGGGTAGTCCCAAATATTATTACTGGTGTAAATGATAAAATGTATATTACTGGAAAACACAGAGGTTCAACGGAAACAGGCACGGAATTAGGTTTTAATATGGCGGAAGTGGATATAGTGCAAACCCCAACTCCAAGTGCTATTACATTAACAAAAGGAACCGCACCGATGCCTACAAATATTTTTAAAGTAGGTGATTTTTTTAGATATGACAGCGGACCACTCGCAGGAAATAGTTATGAAATTATAAATGTAGCTGGCGATGAAAATATTTTAAGTTTTATAATTGCTTCTACACCAGACACATTAGTTAGTGGAAATTACGATTTTTCACGAGTTAGACCTGCAAATGTTATTGAAGACACATTTATTATTACTATCCCCAAGGGGTTATATGATTTAGGAGGTTTGAACCAAGCGATTTTGCGTGAGTTAGAAAATCAACAGGCACAAGATGACCCAAACCCTTTAATTGTTTTAACAGCAGACGAACCAACACAAAAAGTAGAAATTAGATTTAATTATAATGATGTGTCTATTGATTTTACGCAACCAGACACGCCACGAGAAATATTAGGGTTTAATGCTCTTGTTTATGGTCCCTACACAACCACGCCTGAAAATGTTTTAGCACCAAACATAGCACAATTTAATCAAGTTAATTATTTTTTGCTCCATAGTGATTTAGTGAATAAGGGAATTAGATTTAATAATAATTACACACAAACTATATCACAAGTTTTAATTGATGTTCCGCCAGGCAGTCAAATTGTCAGCACACCATTTAATCCAGCAAAGACAAATGCAGACGAATTGCGAGGCGTTAAAAGAACGCTATTGCGATTTTGGATTACAGACGAGAATAATAACAGAATTGATACAAATGGAGAATATTGGAGTGCGAGAATTGTTATTAAATATCAAATGACATTAGTTTTAGAAAAAAATTAATTTAAAATCTCATATATTTATATAATATGTTTTCATCAAGACAAAGATTAGGTTTTCAGTATCAACCCCAGCGAGATAATAGAATTAGGGATAAAGTTAAGACAAACTTTAATGAGTATCACAGCGTAGCAGAGGATTTTTATGTTAAAAACGAACAACAGATAAATATGGGTGGCGAGGGAATTATAGATTTAGCAAAAAAAGGTTATGAAAAAGCAAAAACTCTATTTGGTAAAGCAAGTGATTTATATGAAAGTGAAATAGGAACAGATTTAATAAATGCTATACCATCAAGCGACGACACAGCAAGACCAAAGTTTGCAGGTGAAAAACACGCTATTTTGCAATTAGCAAATGGAAAATACGGAATTGCGAATTATATGGGTCCTGGAACACAAGTAGTAAAGCGAATTGCAAGAGGCGACCCCCCAAGAACATTAGCAGATAAAGTAGCACAGCGACACGATATAGATTATACACTTGCAAGTGCGATGTCATCAAAAGAAAAACAATTAAAAGCAGTTAGGGAAGCAGATAATAGAATGATTAATAGTTTAAATAGATTGGAGCAAGGCAATTTAGACGCAAAAAAGAATATTATGTTAGGAAAACAGATTATTAAAGGAAAAACAATTGCCGAAGATTTAGGAATTTTAGACAAATCAAAATTTGCTGGTGATTTAGAAAAAATGAGCGACGCCGATAGAATGCAGTTAATGGCGAAAAGGGCAAGTTTATCACAAGAAGGTTATGGATTACCAGGACAAAAATTAAAGCAAAAGTTAATTAAGCATTACGCATCAAAAGGTTCTGGCGTTTCTTTACCTGGAAAAGGCGGTGGAGTTTCTTTACCTGGAAAAGGTGGTGGCGTTTCTTTACCTGGAAAAGGCGGTGGCGTTTCTTTACCCGGAAAAGGCGGTGCTCTTTCTCTTGCAGGACAGCGTGGCGGATTTATTTTTGCATTTTTAGCAAGTTTAATTGCTTTAATTGCCGAAGCAACATCTACAATTACAATTGCGTCTGTTGGTTCTGCTCTCGCTACTGGTGCAGCGACTGCGGTTGGTGGTGTTGTAGCAAAAAAATTAATTGGTGGCGGTGTATTAAAACAAGATGTAGCAAAAAAAGTAGCTCAAAAAGTAAAAGAAACTCATCAAAAAGTAATTGATGCAGCAAAAAATGTTGTTGTAAAGGTTGAAGAATTACCAAAAACAATTGTAGAAAAAGCAAAAGAGATGTTAAGCGGATTTAGCAATCCTAGCGAAATTCCAAAAGAACAGGTAATTAGTATTTCAAAACAATTAATTCCAAGTGTTAAAAAAGTAGTTCAAGATAAAATTAAATCAAAAATGTCAGGTTCAGGTGTTTCATTAGCTGGACAGCGTGGCGGTGAAGATATAAACGCCCAGATTTTAGCAAAAGTAAAACAAGAACTTTAATTAAAACAATTTAGAAAATTTTTTTATCTATGTATCATATATAAAAAGATGTCCTCAATTTTTGACCTTAAAACTAATGTTGAAGAACTAGATAGTGCTAATCAGGGCACTTCCAGAATGTCTTATGACCAGCACCCTCCTACTCGTGATATTACACGCACTAATTTCCCAAATGGTGCTATTCACTTCCGTTTCCAGACTGCCGGGCAAAAGTGGTGGGTGCCTGGACGCTCGTATATCCGTATGCGTGTTAATCTTACAAAAGCAAACGGCGCTCTCCTCACTCTTGCTGATAATGTTGCTCCCAATATGGGTCTTTGTGCCTCACTATTCCAGTCTGCGGAATTCCGTATTAATGATAAGGTAGTTTCTCGCATCGGTGATTTTATGCCCCAGATTGATAGTCTTGAAACTCGCCTTTCCAAATCTAAATCTTGGGTAGATAGTGTAGGTGCTTCTTCTAATTGTTGGCAGGTCAAATATCTTGACCGCCAGTCTGCCGTTGCGAGTGATGCCAGTAAGAGTGCTTTGGTAAATAAGCATCTCGTAGCAACTGATTTAGGACTTGCAGCAGGTGCTACTATTGCTATTGCAGCTGATACTGGTATTGCTACTTTTTCGGTTAATCACAACCAGAGTTTGCTTCCTGGTGATATTATTGTTCTTGAAGGTCAAGAATATATTGTAAGTGATAATAATGTTTCTGCTACTACTATGAAGGTAAGTGCTAATAAAACAATTGCTGTTGCAGCTAATGCAGCTTGGTATGTTAAACGCCTCATTAATGATGCTCGTAAAGCAGGTAGTTTTGAACTTATCTGGACCCCTCCTCTTTCTATTTTCAAACTCCAACACGCACTTCCAAGCGGTAAATATGAACTTGTCCTCAACCCACAAACCAGTTCTGCTTACCAGCGATACGCTATTGAAAGTCTTAAAGATAAGACACCAGGCACCGACTACAAGTTTGAAGTTGTTGATATGTATTTCTACTGCAATTCGGTTGAAGGTCCACGAGCAGATGACATTACTTATCTCCTTGATTTAGAACAGACCAGTTGTCAAAGTGATAAGATTGATAGTGATTCATTCGCCCAGAAGAACTTTGATGTTTCACCATCTACCTACGCTCTTTCGGTTGCTTATCAGGACCTCCGTGCTGGTAATAACACATCGGTTTCCAGTTCCAAATTCCGTTCTTATAATGTTGCTATTGACGCTCCACAGGAACTTAACCTTAATCGCTTTTTCATTAACTACGCAGGACAAAATATGCCTGCCCCTGATGCCGACCCAGCGTTTGACACTAATACTGACCGCACTACCCAGCGTTATATGGAAACTATGCTCTATAATGGTGCTATGTTTGATACTGGTGGTGCTGAAACTATTGAAGAATTCCACGAACGGGGTTCTTACTATTATTTTGCTATTCCTCGTGATGGAACTGACCGCTCTACTCGTGTAGCAATTCATTCTGGTTTTACTGGTGGCACAAATGTTGATAAT
>Ga0208161_1002067_pt1 | contig 10324 bp, 11 predicted proteins | sample CB_VirMetaG_3_FD_184538 | JGI IMG/M metagenome (GOLD analysis project Ga0208161, IMG submission 184538) | Freshwater to marine saline gradient viral communities from Chesapeake Bay - CB_1508_1S Viral MetaG (SPAdes) (version 4) | ecosystem: Environmental > Aquatic > Marine > Coastal | place: USA... | reverse complement strand
AAAATAATGGATACACCATACGGGAAGATTGTAAAAGGTCTTATAGATGAGGGAGCACAATTGGGTGTTTCTAGTCGAGGTATGGGTTCTATTATGAATAGAAACGGAATTAACTATGTAAAAGACGACTTTTATCTTGCCACAGCGGCAGATATCGTTGCAGATCCATCTGCTCCTGACGCCTTTGTAGAAGGTATTATGGAGAGTAGAGAGTGGGTTTGGGACAATGGTGTTCTTAAACAAGTTGATATTGAATCTTGGAAAAAACAAATCCAAGAGGCGAAAAGAGCAGTTTTAGAAGAAAAGAAACTAAAAGTGTTTGAATCGTTTCTTACAAAACTGTAATCTTATAAATATCCAATACAAAGGAAATTTATAAACGTTTATAAAATAAAAAGGAGATTTCTAATGGCCGAAACAGAAAAGAAAATTGAGGCGATAGAAGCACAGGTTGAGAAAGAAGTAGTGGAAGCTACTGCTAACCCTCAAGCTGACGCTCCTAAAAAGAATGCTGTTGCGGCTGAGCCAACTCATCTGAAAAATGATGCAGAAGATTTAGGCGCAGCTGTTGTTAAACCAACAGACAGCAATCCTGACGCCACAAAGAAAATAAGTCAAGTTTCTGGTGATCCTCAACAAAAAGCTCAAGGTTCTGCTGACGCAATGCCTAAGCTAAAAGAGGAAGACGAAACTGATAAGGCAGATGAGAAGAAATCTGAAGTTAAAGAAGGTGAGATGCCAAAAGCAGCTCTTGACGCTCTAAAAAAATCGCAAGATAAAAAAGAGATGTCACACGAAGACGAAAAGAAAAAAGATATGAAAGAAGAGTCGGAAGACGAACTTATTGACGTATCTGCAGACGTTGAAGCTTTAACTAAAGATGAAGACTTATCTGAAGACTTCAAAGCAAAAGCTGCGACTATATTTGAAGCTGCTGTTAACTCAAAAGTTAAAGAAGCTAAAATGAAATTGAAAGCTGGCTATGAAGAAAAACTTAAAGAAGAAGTTGATACTGCAAAAGCAGAGTTGGTAGAAAAAGTTGACTCGTATCTAAACTACGTTGTAGAAGAATGGATGCAAGAAAACAAACTAGCAATCGAGCGTGGTATCAAAGGCGAAATTGCTGAGGACTTCATAAGTGGTTTGAAAAAATTATTTGAAGATCACTACATTGATGTTCCAGATGAAAAATATAATGTGCTCGAAGATCAAGCTTCAAAAATTGAAGACCTTGAAATGAAACTTAACGAACAAATCGAAAAGAATGTTGAACAGAACAAACAGATCGGCGAACTAAAAAGACAAGACATCATTGATGAGGCGTCTTCTGATTTAGCTGATACTGCCAAAGAGAAGTTTAACAAACTTGCTGAAGAAGTTGAGTTTTCAAATGAAAAGGACTTCAGAACTAAAGTATCTACTATTAAAGAAAGTTACTTTGGTGCGAAGAAAGAATCTTCAACTGAAATAGATGATGTAGCGGTAGGCAATGAATCACAGGTAGATCCTGCTGATTTATCAAATAGTATGGCTGCTTATACCGCCGCTATAAGTAAAACAAAAGACATTAAAATTGTCAAATAATATAGAGGAGAGAGGAAGATATGTACTTATCTGAAACTTACGAAAAAAAATGGCAGCCAGTCCTAGAGCATCCTGATTTACCAAAAATCGGTGATTCTTACAGACGTGCCGTTACAGCTACTATCTTGGAAAACCAAGAAAGAGCACAAAAAGAAGACGCTGCATTCTTAAACGAAGCAGCTCCTGCTAACGCAACAGGTTCTTCAGTAGCTAATTGGGATCCAATTTTGATCTCTTTAGTTAGAAGAGCAATGCCTAATCTTATCGCATACGATATCGCTGGTGTACAACCAATGACTGGTCCAACTGGACTTATCTTTGCAATGAGAAGCAGATATACTTCACAATCTGGTAATGAAGCAATGTTCAACGAAGCTGACACAGAATTCTCAAGCAGAAATGCTGCTGGAGACTCAACTGCTGGTCAAACTCCTGACGCTGCTCAAACTGGAACTAACCCAGGTATCTTAAATGACTCACCTGCTGGTGCATACAACAAGTTCGAAGGTATGTCAACAGCAACCGCTGAGGCTTTAGGAGATGCTTCTGGTAATCAGTTCGCTGAAATGGCTTTCTCAATTGAGAAATCTACAGTAACTGCTAGATCAAGAGCTCTTAAAGCTGAATACACTATGGAACTTGCTCAAGACTTAAAAGCAATCCATGGTTTAGATGCTGAGACAGAACTTGCAAACATTCTATCTGCTGAGATCCTTGCGGAAATCAACAGAGAAGTTGTAAGAACTATCTACATCAATGCTGAAAAAGGTGCATCTGCAAACACAGGTGTAATAAACACAACTACTGAGGGTGTATTTGATTTAGATACAGACTCAAACGGAAGATGGTCAGTTGAGAGATTCAAAGGTCTTATGTTCCAAGTTGAAAGAGAAGCAAATGCTATCGCACAAAGAACAAGAAGAGGAAAAGGAAATATCCTTATCACATCTTCTGACGTTGCTAGTGCTTTACAAATGGCTGGTGTTTTAGATTACACACCTGCACTTAACAACAATCTAAACATTGACGATACTGGTAATACTTTTGCTGGTGTATTAAATGGTAGATTTAAAGTGTACATAGATCCATATTCAGCAAACCAAGCTGCGAAACAATACTTCGTAGTAGGTTACAAAGGTACTTCACCTTACGATGCTGGTATTTTCTATTGTCCATATGTACCACTACAAATGGTGAGAGCAGTAGGACAAGACACGTTCCAACCAAAAATTGGTTTCAAAACTAGATATGGTCTAGTTGCAAACCCATTTGCACAAACAGGTGCCGCTTCAGGTTCTGTTTCTGCTGTGAACGATGCTGGTTCAGCTAACTCTAACAGATACTACAGACGTGTTCAAGTAACGAACATTATGTAATCTGTTAATACAGAAAACTTTAAAAGGCGGGGCCTAAAAAACCTCGCCTTTTTTATATCTAATAAATACTACTATGAAAAAAATATTAATTCAATACCTTTACATATTTGTAATAGCAGCATTATTTTTGTTTATTTTTACTTGGGCTAGTGCATGTGAAACTAACAAAACGGAACAAGTATTATGTAAAGAAGGACAGGTAACTACAGAACAAGAACCCTGTGTAGAAAACCTAGAAGAAAATGGTAATATTAATGCTGTTGTAGAGGGTATTATCAAACTTGGTGAATCAAAAGCGCTTCCTAGATAACATATAAATAGTATTATGACAACAATAAATTCTTTATCACGTCAGCCAACAAAACTTGATTATGCGTCACCAACGCAGTTTAAGTTTAGTATTATCAAATTACCTAAAGTAGAATATTTTTGTACAGCAGTAAATATTCCTGGTATTACACTAGGTGGTACAATAGTACAATCAACACCTTTAAAAGATATTCCAATACCTGGTGAGAAACTAACTTATGAACCATTACAAATGACTTTTTTAGTAGATGAGAATTTAGAGAACTTCCAAGAAATACACGGTTGGTTAGTAGGTTTAGGATTTCCAAGAGATCATTCAGAATTTCAAAATTTAGTCACATCTGGTAATGATAGATTTCCAGCAAAGACTACACAAACAAGTACAGAAATAGGTAAAGTAAAATATGGCGCTGCGAATACAGGTGGTACATATTCTGACGCTACATTAACTGTATTATCAAGTAAAAATAATTCACAAGTAGAAGTAAGATTTAGAAACTTGTTTCCTACTGGTTTAACAGGACTACAATATAATCAACAAGCCGCTGATGTTGACTACTTAACAGCAACGGTATCATTTAGTTATGAAATATATGATTTTGCGACAACAGGCTCGTCAACAACGAGTGTAACTACATCATAATCTTTACAAAATAAGGTTTTTATGATATACTATATAATAAGGAGTGAATATGACATTAGAAGAATTACAAGAACAGGCTGATAAAGACCTTAAAATAAATGATACTGAATTAGATTTAGAATCATTAAAAACACCACAATTACACAATCAATATTTAAAACACTTAACAAAGTATAAGTTAATGTTAAGTCGTAGTGAAACTGAATATAATATACTTAAAAGAGAAAAGTGGGAATACTATACTGGTAAAGCAGATCCAAGTGTTTACGCTCAAAAACCTTTTCAATTCAAATTATTAAAAACAGATGTTGACAAATATTTAGAATCAGATAATGAATTACAAAAGTTAAAACAAAAAGTAGATTACATACAAACAACAGTAGATTTTTTAGATAGAACAATTAGACAAATATCCAATCGTGGTTTCACTATTAAAAATGCTATTGATTGGAGGAAGTTTACTAGTGGCGCTATCTAATAATGACAGTAACCAGATATATTATCATAGACAAAGTAAACGAAGTCTATCTTAAAATAGAAGCAGATGCTGATATTAGACGAGAGATAGGAGAGTTTTTTACATTTGAAGTTCCTGGTTATAAGTTTATGCCTCAATATCGTAATAGAGTTTGGGACGGTAAAATAAGATTATTCAATTATGCTAGTGGTAAAATATACGCTGGTCTATATCCTTATATTTTAAATTGGTGTAAAGACAATGATGTACAAGTCGTTGATGGCACTAAAATACAAGAAACAAAAGTAGATGAAAAGAAATTAGATGAATTAATCAAAGCGCTTAAACTTCCATTTGAAGTTAGAGATTATCAAAGAGAAGCATTCAAATATTCAGTACAAAAAGATAGATGTTTACTACTATCACCTACAGCATCTGGTAAATCTCTCATAGTCTATCTTATGATGATATTTAATCTATTACGACTAAAAGATACTAAACAAGACAAAATCCTGATTATAGTGCCCACTACATCGCTTGTAGAGCAGTTATTTAAAGACTTTAAAGATTATGGATATAATAGTGAAAGAAATGTACATAGGATATATTCTGGACACGAAAAAGAAACAAAGAAAAGAGTTATAATATCTACTTGGCAATCAGTTTATAATTTACCTAAAAAATGGTTTGAACAATTTGGTATGATTGTTGGTGATGAAGCACACTTGTTTAAAGCAGTTTCATTAACTAAATTAATGACTAAATTAGAAAAATGTAAATATAGAATTGGATTAACAGGAACACTTGATGGTACTAAAACACACAAATTAGTATTAGAAGGTCTATTTGGTACAGTAAATAAGGTTGTATCAACAAGTGAATTACAAGAAAAGAAACAGTTAGCTGAACTAAAGATAATGTGTTTAGTATTACAACACGATCAAACAGCTCGTCATTTTTTAAAAGATAAAAGTTATCAGGAAGAAATGGATTATTTGGTTTCTAACGAAAAAAGAAATAAATATATAAGGAATCTTTGTCTTTCTTTACAAGGCAATTCTTTATGTTTATTTCAATACGTTGAAAAGCACGGTGAGATTCTTAAAGGATTAATCGAAGAAAAAGCACAAAATAGAAAAGTGTTTTTTGTACACGGAGGTGTCGATGCTGATGTTAGGGAAGATATTAGAGCGATTACGGAAAAGTCCGATAACGCTATCATTATTGCTAGTTATGGTGTCTTTTCCACTGGCGTTAATATTAGGAATCTTCACAACATTATTTTCGCTTCCCCTAGCAAATCTCGTATTAGAAATTTACAGTCTATTGGTAGGGGCCTTCGGTTAAAAGATAATAAATCAGCAGCCACTTTATATGATATAGCTGATGACTTATCTTATAATGACAAACACAATTATACATTACATCACTTTAAAGAAAGAATAAATATATACAATGAGGAAGATTTCAATTACGAAATCCATAATGTGGAGTTAGCAAATGACAGAAAAAGTTAGTATAAGTCCTATTAAGATTATCAAACTTGTCAATGGCGATGACATTGTTTGCTCATTACCTAAAGAACAATTAGGAGAAAAGTCTCCTATATTACGATTATCAAAACCACTACAAGTAAAGTATGTGCCACAGCTCACTCCGCAAGGGATAAAAGACTATGTGGCTTTAATTAAGTGGTCGCCTTATACTAAAGACGCTATTATTTCTATTCCAAAAGATAAGATAATGACTATCACAAACGCTAGTCTTCCTATGACTAATAGTTATTTTCATCTTATAAAAGATTATGATAAAGAAGAAAAACCAGTTGAGGATAAACAATATGAAAGAACACGGTTTACTGACGAACAAAATAAAGAAATAAATGAGATATTTGATGAAGAAGATGATGATGAGTATTCTACTCCTAATAAGACTCTACACTAATATAGTATATTCCTTTATCATCGCTCTACACGCTCTATTATAAACAATTTTATGAAAAAGTCAATGTTGATTTTAAAAAAATATGAAAGAAGAATGGTTTATAAAAGTAACATATAATAGTGATAATCCAAAGAAATATTGTCAATTAAATTATCACTTTAAAGGTACACCGAAAACACTTGAAAAAAAAATATGGAAACACTATAATGAGAACTATGAAAATTATGGTAAAGCTGAAGCTGTAGAGGTAGAATTAATTACTGATTAATTAGCTTAAAACATTGACTTTTTGAAAGGAATATAGTATATTAACATTATGGCAGCAAAAAAAGAACATTACGTAAATAACAAAGAATTTTTAGAGGCAATGAAAGCCTATAAAAAAGAAGTAAATAAAGCGAAAAAAGAAAAACGAGAAAAACCACCAGTAACTGATTATATTGGTAGTTGTTTTTTAAAGATAGCAAATCACTTATCGTATAGACCTAACTTTATCAATTATACATTTAGAGATGATATGATTAGTGATGGTATAGAGAACTGTTTACAATATTTGGATAACTTTAATCCAGCCAAGTCAAACAATCCTTTCGCTTACTTTACACAAATAATCTATTACGCATTTGTTAGAAGAATACAAAAAGAAAAGAAACAAACTATTATTAAACATAAGTTGATTATGGATAATAATTATGATGATGTAGCACTTCAACCAGGTGAAGATAGAGAATTTAAAAATCAGTTTAGAGAATTTTTACAAAAAAATACAAGAATGGAAGAACCTGTAAAAAAAGAAAAACCAAAAAGAAAAAAGAAAACTAGTAAAGCCACTCTAAATTTTTTTAATTAATTATGAAAATTGCTTTGTTAAACGATACGCACTTTGGTGCGAGGAATGATAGTCCAGCATTTTTAGAATACTTTATGAGATTCTATGATGAGATATTTTTTCCATATTTACAACAACACGATATTAAAACACTTGTACATTTAGGTGATGTAGTTGATAGAAGAAAGTTTATTAACTTTAAAACAGCTCACACCTTTAGACAAAAGTTTATGAAAAGGTTGTGGGAAGAACAAATCGATACACATATCATATTAGGTAACCACGACACATACTACAAAAATACAAATGAAGTAAACGCAATTACAGAATTGTGTACGACTTATGATGGTAGAAACGAACCTTGGATATATGACAAAGCAAAAACTTTAAACTTCGATGGACTTGATATATTGTTTATACCTTGGATATGTGATGAAAATTATGAACACTCTATTAAAGAAATAGAAAATAGTCAAGCACAAATTGCTATGGGTCATTTAGAGATTAAAGGATTTGAAATGCATAACGGTGTTTTGAATATACAAGGTTTAGATAAATCGTTATTTAAAAGATTTGAAAAAGTTTTTTCTGGTCACTTTCATAAAAAATCAGATGATGGTCAAATATATTATTGTGGTACTCAATATGAAATTACTTGGTCAGATTATAAGTGTCCAAAAGGTTTTCATATATTTGATACAGAAACAAGAGAACTAACAAGAATACCCAATCCAATTAGAATATTTAAAAAGTTAGTTTATAATGATAAAGAAAATGATTATACAAATAAAGACCTTTCATCTTTTGAAAATACTTTTGTAAAAGTGTTTGTTACAAATAAAACAAACGAAACAATGTTTAATAATTTAATAGATAGATTACACAACACAATAAACACATACGAAGTAAATATTATAGAAGATTTAAGTAGTGATATTACAGCATCTGTTAAAGAAAATATATTAGAACAAGGCGAAGATACACTTACATTTTTAGGTAACTATATAGACCAAATAGATACAGATTTAGATAGAACTAAACTAAAGAGAACAATAAAAGAATTATTTACAGACGCAATTGAAAGATGAGTAAAATAACAAACGTAAAATCTACCCATATGAATTGGGGTCCTTATGTTATGAAAACAAAGGTACCAGATTATATTATAAAAAAGTTAAAGATTGAAGGTAAGAAAGCAAAAGAAAGTTACAATCACGCTTTGGCTGGTCATTTAGATAATCAATTTTTATATCCACAAAATGTACAAGAATGGTTTTACAATGAGATACACCCTATCATACAAGCATATAGAAATGGTCACTGTAAGTTTCACGGTATAGAAGAATTAAATGTAGATTTTAAAGCAGATGATTTATGGGTTAATTTTATGGAAGCAGGTGACTTTAATCCTGTACATACACACGGTGGTGATTATTCGTTTGTTATATTTGTAGATGTACCCAAACAACTTACAAAAGAACAAAACGATTATGAAGGCACATCAGCAAAACCAGGTTCATTGATGTTTGAATTTACACAACAAGCAAGACCTCGTTGGGCAACCACAGGTACAGCAATTAAACCACAAACAGGTGATATGTTTATGTTTCCTGCTTTATTACAACATTGGGTATGTCCATTTAAATCTAAAGTTACAAGAATAAGTGTGTCAGGCAATTTAAGAATTATTAATAAGGATAAACTACCACGTGATTATTTTTAAAAAAATTAGATGGAAAAACTTTTTATCTACTGGTAATACACCAGTTGAAATAGATTTAAGAAAGTCACAACTAACATTAATGATTGGAGCCAATGGTTCTGGTAAATCAACTATGTTAGACGCTTTATGTTTTGCTTTATTTAATAGACCATTTAGAAACATCAAAAAAGAACAGATAGTCAATACTATTAATGATAACGACACACTTGTTGAGATAGAATTTCAAGTGGGAACAAAGATGTATAAAATTATAAGAGGTATCAAGCCAACTATATTTGAAATCTATTGTGATGGTGTTTTACAAAACCAAGACGCATCTAGTGTAGATTATCAAAATATATTAGAAGATCAAATATTAAGATTAAATTATAGAGCATTTAAACAGATCGCTGTATTAGGTTCTTCATCTTATCAACCTTTTATGCAGATGAGACCAAGACATAGACGAGAGGTTGTAGAAGAAATTTTAGATATAAGAGTTTTATCTCATATGGACGTACTTACAAGAAATCAACAAACTGAATTAGGTAAACAAATTGTTGATACAAGACATCAATGTGATTTAATCGAATCAAAGTATGAATTACAATCAAAACATTTTGAAGAATTAAAGAATAGAAGTATTGGTGATATTGATATTAAGAAAAATAAACTACAACAAAATAATGATGCTAAAGAACAATATTTAAGAAAAATACAAAAATTAGATAACGAATTTAAACAACTTGAAGATGGTATAAAAGAAAAAGAAAAGTTTGAAAGTAAGAGAAAACAATTAGAAAAACTAGAAACAAAGATAGAACAAAATTTACATACACACGAAAAGAACTTAAAATTTTTTGAAGAAAATGATAACTGTCCAACTTGTACACAAAAGATACAAGTTGAATTTAGAGGTGAGAAGATTGCTTATGAAAAAAGTAAACTTATAACTTTAAATGATGGTATGAAAGATTTAGTAAAAGAACTATCAAAAGTAGAAAGTAAAATATCTGATTTTAATAAACTATCAAATAAGATGTATGATATTAATATTGAAATGTCAAAACTCAATACCTCTATTAATGAAATTAAAAAATTTAGTGATAGTTTACATAACGAAATTATATTGTTAGAGGGTAAGGGGGAAGACAGTAAAGATATAGAAAATCAATTAAGTCAGTTAAAACAAGAGTTGGAAGATACTAAACTCGCATTAGAAAGAATATCTGAAAACAAAAAATATATAGATATTATAAGAGAGATACTTTCTGACAAAGGCGCCAAGGCAAAGATAATTAAAAAGTATCTACCTATTATGAATACACTTATAAATCAATATCTACAATCTATGGACTTCTTTGTTAACTTTCATTTAGATGAGGAGTTTAACGAAACTGTTAAAAGTCGCCACAGAGATGTATTTGATTATAATAGTTTTAGTGAAGGTGAAAAGATGAGAATAGATTTAGCGTTAGTC
>Ga0208161_1002065_pt1 | contig 10326 bp, 11 predicted proteins | sample CB_VirMetaG_3_FD_184538 | JGI IMG/M metagenome (GOLD analysis project Ga0208161, IMG submission 184538) | Freshwater to marine saline gradient viral communities from Chesapeake Bay - CB_1508_1S Viral MetaG (SPAdes) (version 4) | ecosystem: Environmental > Aquatic > Marine > Coastal | place: USA... | reverse complement strand
CGCCGCACTCGGACGCGCAAGGCTCAGGACTAAACCATGGCCGTCGAGACTGCCGATGACCGACTCATCCTCCTCGCTGACTTTGGAGTGGCTGCGACTTTCACTCCTGCTGGAGGAGGGGCGTCGTCTGCTGTCACCGTTATCTTCGACAACGCCTATGAGGCCGTTGACGTTGGGGGTGGTTCAACATTTGCGGTCACGCAGCCCCGCGTCACCGCACGCACGGCGGACGTAAGCGGGGCCACCGAGGGCGCAACGCTGGCCATTAGCGGCGTGACCTACACGATCCGAGTGGTGATGCCTGACGGCACGGGGATCACCGAGATGATGCTTGAGGCGCCCTGATGGCACACGTTCGCAAGCTGATCCGCGATGACATCGAGACGACGCTGACGGGGCTTGCGACGACCGGCTCCAATGTCTACCAAACCCGCGTCTATCCCATCGCCGAGGATCGCCTGCCGGGGCTGGCCATCTACACGAGCACCGAGGCCACCGACTATGCGACCATCACGCCGCCCCGGACGCAGGTGCGCACGCTCACCGTGAGCGTCGACGTGTACGTCAAAGCCGTGACCGCCTATGACGACACCCTCGACGCCATTTGTGTGGAAATTGAGGAGGCGCTCTACACCGACCGCACGCGGGGTGGGAACGCAAAGGACACCCGCGTCACCGCCTTCGATAGCGACTTCTCTGGAGACGGTGACCAGCCGGTGGCTCGCGCTACCCTGACGGTCGAGGTCGACTATGTGACCTTGGAGAACAACGTGGAGGTGGGAGCATGACGCTGATTGAGATGAGCGATGGCGCGGCGACTGTTATCAAGGTTCGCGCCGATAAGGTAGAATTGATGGAATCAAAGGGCTGGTCGGTGGTCGGCGAGCCTGTTGAACCGCCGGCACCGCCGGTTGATGATGACGCCCCCGTGGCATTGGAGGATTAAGCATGGCAACTCACAAGGGCAGCGAAGGCGTCGTCAAAGTCGGCGCAAATACGGTGGCCGAAGTTCGGACTTGGACGATTGCCGAGAGCGCTGACACGCTTGAGGACACGTCCATGGGCGACACGGCGCGCACCTTCAAGTCGAGCCTCACCACGTTCACGGGCAGCCTTGACGTGTTCTGGGACGAGACTGACACCAACGGCCAAGGTGCATTGACCATCGGCGCCGAGGTGACCTTTGCGGTCTACCCCGAGGGCGACGCTTCCACGGACACCTATTACACGGGCACCGCTATCGTGACTGAGGTGAGCCGCACGGCATCGTTTGACGGGCTGGTCGAGGCATCGGTGAGCCTGCAAGGCACCGGCGCTCTGTCTGAGTCTACGGTGTCCTGATGAGCACTTTGCTGGAGAGGGCAAAGAGCCATTACAAGGCGAAGCTGAGCGCCGAGCCGCGTGAGCTCCATATCCCCGAGTGGGAGGCGACGGTCTACATTCGGCCGGGCATCAGCCTCCACAACCTCGGGGAGATCATGGAGCTCGCCAACGCTGGCAAAAGCGCCGAGGCCATGGTGATGACGTTGGTGCACCGCCTGATTGACGGGGAGGGGCGGCCGGTCTTTCGCAAGATCGAAAAGACCGAGCTGCTCCGAAGCGTCGATCCTGACGTGCTGGCGCGCATTGTCGGCGAGATCAACGCCGAGGATGCCAGCGCGGAGGACGTTTCGGGAAACTAAGGGGCGACCCCGACCTGCAAATGCAGTTTGCCTTGGCCGAGCATTTGCACAAGACGGTCGCCGAGATTCGCGAGATGGACTACCGGGAGTTTTTAGGCTGGGCGGCTTGGTTTGAGATGAGGCGGGAAAAGAATGGCTGACCAAAAAACCGTCCTGACAATCCTTGCGAAAGACAAGACCGCCGCAGCGTTCAAGTCGATCCAGTCGGCTGCGACCAAGACGCGCAAGCGCATCAATGAGCTCACTCCGGCCTTCGTAAAGTTCGGCACCGGCGCCGCAACGGCAGCCGCAACGGCTCTCGCCGCCTTCACGCGGATGTCGATGACGAGCATCGACAACCTCGGCAAGACCGCCGACAAGCTGGGCACCACTACCGAGACGCTTGCGGGCCTCCAGCACGCCGCCGAGCTCACGGGCGTCAGCACTGAAACCATGAATATGGCTCTTCAGCGCATGACGCGGCGTGTGGCAGAAGCCGCCGTCGGCACCGGCGAAGCTAAGGGCGCCCTCGAAGAGCTCAACATCGACGCCGCCGCGCTCGTCAAACTGCCGCTAGACCAGCAAATGGCCATCGTGGCCGACGCCATGCAGGGGGTGGGCAGCCAAGCCGACCGCGTTCGCCTCGCCATGAAACTGTTTGATTCCGAAGGGGTGGCGCTGGTCAATACGCTGGGCGAGGGCTCAGCTGGCCTCAAGGAAATGATGGAAGAGGCGCAGGCGCTTGGCGTCGCCCTTGGCCGCGTCGACACCGTGCAGGTCGAGCAAGCCAATGACGCCATCGAGCGCACCAAGGCGGTCTTTCAAGGCGTAGGCAATCAGCTGGCGGTGGCCTTCTCGCCCATCATCGAGCACGTCGCAAACCTGATCCGCCAATCGGCTCTCGACTCCGAGGAGTTCGGAAGCATCGGGCAGCGCGTGGCCAATGCGCTGGCTCGGGCCTTCGGCTTCGTCGCTGATGCCGTCCTTGGCCTTCGCCTCGTGATCAAGAACGTGCAGCTTGGCTTCGCCATCTTCATGGACTTCCTGCTCGGCGGAATGGCCCAAGCAGCCAAGGCCGTCGACTTCCTTATTGAGAAATACAACGTGCTCGCCCGCGCCTTCGGCATGGACGAGATCGAGACGAATGTGAGCGGCACGCTGGAGGGCCTCGCTGACGCCTTCGGCCGGCAGGCTGACCGCATCCGGCAGGAGATCACCGACGCACTGGCCGACGGGCTGCCCTCTGAGAACATCATGGCAACCCTTGAGGAGATCACCGTGGGCGCCCGCAAGACGGCGGAGGAGCTCGCAGGGGTAAAGACGGGCACGGCTCAGGCCCTTGATGACGTGACGACGAACGCAAAAGACAAAGTGGCCGACCTGCAATCCGACCTTTCCGATGCGCTGATCAGCGGTGTCACGGATGGCAAGGAGGGCATGATGCGCTCCTTCTCCAACATCCTGACCGAGATGGCCTCGCAGGTGCTCAAGAGCCAGCTGATGAATGCCTTCAAGAGCATATTTCCCGGCGGCGGTGCAGCTGGTGGCGGCCTTGGTGGCATCTTCGGAAGCATTGGCGCTGCCCTTGGCTTCAAGGCGGACGGCGGCAGCGTGATGGGCGGGCGTCCGTATATCGTCGGCGAGCGCGGGCCGGAGCTCATGGTGCCGGGACGCTCTGGCGCCGTGATCCCCAATGACCAGCTCGGCGGCGGCGGGCTTAACTATGCGCCGGTGGTGAACATCTCTGGTGGCGCGTCTGAGCAAGATCGCGCCATCTTCTCGGCCGAGCTCCGCCGGCAGAAGGCCGAAATCGCTGATATGTTGGCGCGGAGGAGATTCTGATGCCATTGGGCTTCCCTTCAATCACGCCCTCCGCCAGCAGCTGGGAGATCATCTCGAACGCTCGGCAGTTTGTGTCGCCGCTGACCGGCGCGATTCAGACCGCGCAGCGTGGTGGCACGCGCTGGCGGGCCACGCTGACCTTCGACAACCTCACCGGCGCTGACCGTGCGGTGATGCAGGCTTTTGTGAGCCAGCTTCAGGCTACGGCCAATAACTTCTATCTGACGGACCACAGTTACACCCGCCGCGCTGATGGAGCCGGCACGGCCCGCGTCAATGGCGCGAGTCAGACGGGCAATCAGCTGGTCACCGATGGCTGGACCAGCGGCACCTATGCCTTCTTGCGCGGGGACTTTTTCACCGTCAACGGCGAGCTCAAGATGGCGGTGGCCGATGCCACGATCAGCGCAGGCGCGGCCACGGTGCAGTTTGTGCCCGAGCTCCGCGAAGCACCTGCCGACAATGCGACGCTCACGCTGAGCTCCCCCACCGGCATCTTCCGGCTGTCCAATCCTGTCAGCGGCTGGAGCAACCAGCCCGGCATCTTCTCCACCTTCTCCCTTGAAGCCATCGAGGACGTGGTGGCATGAGCCGGGGGCTGAGCAGTTCCAACGCTGCCGCCCTTGATGCGGCGCTCATCAGGCCGGTGGTTTTTGCCGAGCTCCAATTCGATTCGCCCACCGGCACGCTCTATCTCCACGACGACATCGGCCCGATCACAGCCAATGACTGGGGCGGCACGAGCCGGACGTGGGAAGGCATTGGCGATTTCGGCGGCATCAGCAAGCTAGACGAGGGCCGCGATGTTTCGCCCTACGCCGTCGAGCTCATGCTGACCGGCATTGATGCCGACATCGCCTCGCAGGTGCTGACGGACGACAGCGTGCTTCGCAATGTGTATATCCTCGTGGGCCTCCTTGATTCCGACCGAGCCCTGATCGACGCGCCGCACCCGATGTGGGCGGGCTATGTGGACGATATGCAGGTGGCGGTCGGCACTGAGAGCGTGATCCGCGTGACCTGCGAGAGCCAGCTGGCCGCCTTCGAGAAGGTCAACGGACGGCTCCAAAACGATGCCGACCACCAAGCTGAGTTCGCCGGCGACAAGTTCTTTGAGTACCTCCCGCAGATGCTCGACGCCAAATTCCGTTGGGGCGGGCGCACGCAGCGCTTTGCCTCCGGCTCGGCTGGCGCGGTGGCAGGTATTGCCAACGGCCTGCGTGGCGAGATTCCCTATCTGCGATGAGCACCCGCGAGGAGGCCGTCAGAAGCGTCACACGGGCCTTTGGTGACGAGCCCTTTGCATGGGGCCGCCTTGATTGCTGCCAGCTTGCACGGGCCGTTTTTGAGGCCCTCAGGGGCTATGATCCAGCGCCGGGTCTGGATTATTCGACGCAGGAGGAGGCTGAGGCCATCATGACCCGTCATGGCGGCTTAATGGGTCTTCTAAGCCACATTCTCGGCCCTCCAGTTCCCATTGATCAGACAAGCACGGCGGACGTGCTCCTGTTAAAATTGCCGGGTGTGGGCGAGATCGCTGGCGTGCGCGTCCCTGATGGCGCACTGGTCCCGCTCAAGGTCGGGCTGTATCGGGCGCCGCTGCGCTACGCCCTCGAAGGCTGGAGAATCTAATGGCTCAGGCGGTTGCGGCAATAGTAATCAAAGCGGCGGGCGCGAGCCTAAGCACTGGCGCAGCTGCCGCGATCACGGCTGCGGCTGCTGTCACCGACATCGCCATCGCCACCAGCTACCAGAAAAAACAAGAGGCCGACGCCCGCAAGGCAGCCGCCGCAGCACCTCGTGATGCGATGGTGCGCTCGGCCATTGAGCCCTCCAAGATCGTCTACGGCCGCGCTCGCGTATCCGGCCCGGTGGTCTACACCAACACCAAGCCGACGACCGGCACAAGCGATAACAATACGCTCTGGACCGTCGTCTCCTTAGTCTCCCATGAGTGCGACGACATCGAGGCCATCTGGCTCGACGGCGATGAAATCCCCTCCGCCATCATTGATTGGGCGGGGACGGGCGGCGTCACAAGCGGCACCTATGGGCCCATCTCCGGCAATGAGGTCACTAACTTCTATCGGCGGCTCGGCTCCGACACGCAGAGCCACGTCTCCGAGTTCGCCTCCGCCTTCAGCGACTGGACCACCTCCCATGTCGGAAAGGGCACCTGCTACGTTGTCAGCGCCTTCGAGCTCGGCACCCGCACGGGCGAGGGCGTATGGTCGAACGGTGCGCCGCAAAACATCCGCGCCGTGGTCAAGGGAAAGAAGGTCTACGATCCGCGCAAGGACAGCACCAACGGCGGCTCTGGCCTGCACCGGCTGGCGGACCCGACCACTTGGGAATGGTCCGATAATCCCGCGCTCTGCCTCGCCGATTATCTTTTCGATGCGGACCTTGGCATGGGTGCTGAGGGCGTGTCCTATTCAGACATCGACTGGGCCATGGTGGCGACGGCGGCCGACCAGTGCGACGCGACGGTGACGAGCCCGGCGGGGAATCAAAAGCGCTTCACCTGCAACGGCGTCCTCGACACCGGCACCGCCTACGCTGACAACATCCGCAACCTGCTCTCCTCGATGGCCGGGACGCTCACTTGGTCCGGCGGCAAATACCGCATCCGCGCCGCAGCCTATGAGGCGCCCACGTTTACCTTCACCGAAAACGACATCGTGGGCGATGTGCAGGTGCAGCCCGAGCGGCCGCGAGCTCAGCGCTTCAACACCGTGCGCGGCACCTTCGTCGATCCCTCGGCCGACTACGCGGCCACGCAGTTCCTGCGCGTGCAGGATAGCGACTATCTAAGCACGAGAGACGACGGGCAAGAGCTCGCCACCTCCATCGCCCTGCCGATGACCAATGACCAATACATGGCCCAGCGGCTGGCGTGGCGCTCCCTGCGACTGAATAACCAGCAGACCACGGCTGTGGTGCCGCTCAACTGGAAGGCGCTGAAGGTCGGCGTGGGCGACCGCATCAACCTCACGGTGTCCGAGCTCAGCTGGTCCTCGAAGGTCTTTGTGGTAGATGCGTGGTCCTTCGATCCCGAAAAGGGCTTTATGCTCACGGTGCGCGAGGACAGCGCCTCCGCCTACACCGACCCGGCGCTCGGCGACTACAGCACGCGCACGGCAGCCGGGGTGATCGAGTTCAACGATCCGGCGGTGCCTTCGCCGAGCGGCCTGACCGCCACCAGCGAAGAGGAGGGCATCTTGTTGGAGTGGGAGGCGCCCTCGATGCCTTCCATGTATGACGAGGTGGTGATCTACGCCTCGCCGGACAGCGACTGGGCCAACGCCGTCGAGGTGGGTCGAGTGCGCGGCACGCGCTTCCGGCATGAGCTCGCGAGGGGCACCACTCGCTACTATTGGGCACTCTCTGAGGACGTAGATGGCCGCGAGTCGATCCGCGATCCCGATTCTGATAGCTCCACCATCACAGCCACGGCTGGGCAGATCGCGACGAGCCAGCTTGATGACGATGCCAATTTCGCAGAAACGGCTGTATGGAATAGCGTCACGGGCGACGGCAAGCCCGAGGATGACGCTACCGTTGGGGCTACCGTAGGAACGAACCTTTACGATACTGACGGAACCACGGTCCTCGGAACGGCGGACGTCAAGAACAGCGTTCTCGCTCAAGAAATCCTCCAAGTGGAAACGGAAGGGGAGGAGATTCTTGACCTTGAGACTGGGAACGCGGTCGATATTCAGAATCTTGGCGACGTTGCCATATTTGTTAATGAGTCCAACACGACGATCAATACCCGGATCGACGCGACCAATACGAATCTAAGCAACCTACAGAACACGGTCGTTGACCTTACCTCTGGCGTTTCTGACATCTTCCTTCAGGCGACCGAGCCCGTTGCAGGGGTTGGCGGTATCCCTGACCCTATCCCGACCTTCTCCCGCTGGTACGACACGGACGACAACAACGCGCCCTATTATTGGGACGGCTCGCAATGGCTGTCCTTGGAAGATCCCCGAATCGGGGTGAATGAAGCTGCCATCACCTCTCTTTCCAGCCGCATGAGTACGGCGGAAGGGGATATCGACGCGAACACCGCAGCAGCGGCTGCTAACGCCTCTGACATAAGCGCAAACGCTGACGCTATCTCCACACTAGATACGACCGTGACCGCTCAAGGGGACACCATCGCGGTCCTGTCCACCTCGAATACGGAATTGACGGCGACGCTCGACTTTATAACGAAGGTTGAGGATGAAGCCGCACAAGAGCCCATCGACCTTGAAACGTCAGGGGTGCTTGACCTTGAAACCCTCGACGATGTGACGAGCGCGACGAGTTCGGCCATCCAAAACCTTGAGGTACAAACGACCGCGATTAGCGGGACGATCAGCACCCAAGCGACCCAGATTGCAGCCCTTGAATCCGTGCTTTCGGTTGACGGGGAATTTTCCGCAACTGTAAACGCGGTGGAAACGCTGGGCACGCGGGTGACGGTGAACGAGGACGATTTGGAAACCGTCGCTGGGCAAATCACCGCCTTGCAAAATACCGTGAACGATGAAACGACCGGGGTGGAGGCTACGGCCACAGCGGTGGAAGGGCTGGATACGCGGGTAGGATCGGCAGAGGGAAACATCAGCGTAAACGCTGACGCCATTCTCGCTGTCCAAGGGATTCTGCAAGACCCAGACGGCAATTATTCCGCGACGGCGAACGCGATCCAAACCTTTGAAACGGTTTTGGCGAATGAGAGCGGAACCTTCTCCGCAACCTCAAATGCCATCACTGAGATCAATACCACGGTCGGGGACAATTCCGCATCCATCTCGACTCAAGCGGAATCCATCGACGGGCTAGAGGCTCAGTACACCGTCAAGATTGATAACAACGGAAGGGTGGCTGGCTTCGGTCTAGCTTCTACCACGCCGACCAACACGACCGACCCCGCTTTCTCCGAGTTTGTGGTGATCGCGGATCAGTTCTCAATCGTCAATCCAGCGTCTACGGCTGACACCCCGCTAATCCCCTTTCAGGTATCGGCAGGGAAGGCGACGTTTACCAGTGATGTGGTCATTAATGGCGACCTAATCACAACCGGGACCATTACGGCGACCCGCCTAAATCTCAACGGAACCATGTTCACGGCGCCCTCTGGGGTGCTGACGATTGCTGATGGTGCGGTTGATAGCGATCAGCTTGCGAGCGGTTCAGTAGGCATTGCGAAGTTCGCCTCTGGTCTGCAACCGATTCAGGTGGTCAATACGCTTCCGGTAAGCGCAGCCGAAGGCGATCAAGCCTATCTGACGACCGACAAAAAACTCTATCGCTACAACGGCACCGCATGGGTCAAGGCGGTTGATGGGGCAGACGTATCCGCTGGGACGCTCCCGGCTTCTGCGATTGTCGCTAACAGCATCACAGCGGGACAGATTGAAGCAGGGGCTATCGGTGCAACGGAGATCAGCGTTACCAATCTGGCCGCGATCAGCGCGGACCTTGGGACCGTTACGGCTGGCTCCCTTGCCTCCTCCCTGATTACCGGCGACATCTCAACCTTCGTGACCTTTGCGGATACGACCTCACAGGATGTGATCGAGGACGATGGGGAGGTGGTTATTCAGACCTTCCTGCTTCCCGGTAACAGCCTCGGCCTTCAGCCAATCATCATTGCCACGGCCTATTTCAACTACAACACGGGCATGGATCAGAACGGCAAGCTGATATTTAGAGTGAGGCAGGGGCAGAACAGTACGACCGGGACCGTTGTCTCAACCCTTATCATTCACAACCGCAGGGAGTCGGGCGTGATTGAGTCGGGCTCGATTAACATCATCGGGGTGGACTCGGAAAAGACCGCTGACCAGTATTATTCAATCACCGTTGACGTTGACTCGGGGAACACTACGGACGGCGCGACCTTCTCCAATGTGCGCGGCGTGGTAATCGGAGGCCGATGATGTACGCCCTATGGGACGACGAGGCAGGAAAGGTTATAGCTGGCCCTCAGAGCGTCGGAGGGGCCGACTGGCTGCCGGTAATTGACGAGGTGGGGGAGTACGACCCCTTGACCCAACGGAAGCTCCTTCGGCGTTCTGGGGACGTTCTGGAGTACGTTTTAGAGGACAGGGAGGCGGACTGGGCTGCGATCAATCGTGGCAAGCGCGACCTACTCCTCAAGGAGTCCGACTGGACCCAACTCCCTGACGCTCCAGTGAATCGAGAAGCGTGGGCAGCGTATCGGCAGGCTCTACGCGATCTCACGGATCATGTAAACTGGCCTAACTTAAGCGCGGACGACTGGCCGCAGGTGGAGGTTTGAAATGAGCAAGATTTCCGAGCTGTCAGACGGCGGATCGCTTCAGAGCACTGACTACCTGATCGCGGTGCGGTCGGGTGGGAATGTCAAAGTGCGGCCTAATGGAGCGGTTAGTGGAACCACGGGCCAGTTCAGCACGAGCCTCAACGTGGACGGCACCGTCACGGCTGATGGGCTGACTATTGGCGATAGTTCCTCTGCCTTTTCTCTCGCGGTAATCCAATCATCTACGTCTGGCGAGTCTGAGCTTCGCATGGGTGATACAGACACCGATGCAGGTTCTATTGCTTACACTAACTCTGACGACACAATGACCTTCAGGGCGGCTGCGGCTGCGCGAATGGCTCTTGACTCTACGGGTCTGGACGTAACCGGCACCGTCACGGCTGATGGGCTGGCGGTTGATGGTTCACAGACTATACAGTCGTCATCTGGTGGTATTTTAACTCTCAAGTCAACAAATACAAGCGCAGACACCAATACCATTCTTGGTCAAATTAATTTTTATAATAGTGATGCTTCAGG
>Ga0208161_1002062_pt1 | contig 10337 bp, 12 predicted proteins | sample CB_VirMetaG_3_FD_184538 | JGI IMG/M metagenome (GOLD analysis project Ga0208161, IMG submission 184538) | Freshwater to marine saline gradient viral communities from Chesapeake Bay - CB_1508_1S Viral MetaG (SPAdes) (version 4) | ecosystem: Environmental > Aquatic > Marine > Coastal | place: USA... | reverse complement strand
TATCGCCCTGTAACGTCTCTGCCTAGCATCTACCCATGACCACCACTCACCCTAGACTGGCCAAACTGGACCGGCTCAGGACGCCAATCAAGCCTGAGCAAATTAACGGGGTGGGGCAGTAACTTATTTCTTAATTAAGGCTGTTGTTCTTTATCTTCCGATAGTATAGGAGGTGCATCTTTATACTGAGTATCTGAGTTACGAAGTGCTAAACCTTTAAAAAGAGGTCGTCCATTCTTAGTAAAAGCATAAACATTATTAAGAGATAATTGATTTTTACAGCAATCAAGAAGTAAGGCAATAAACCTTTTTTGTCCCACTGGCTTTGATCCTGTACCTTCACAGTACTCGCAGTAACTAGGATATAGATGAAAATTACTATTGAAGTAACGTTCAGCCATTTCTTTATTGTTATTAACAATCTTCTTACCTACAGATAATACGTTATTTTCATCAAGAACAACTTCAGATTGCAACCAATCAATAAGACTGTTGCTATTAATCATAATGTTATGACGTACTTTACGAAGAGCAGGAACAGCATCATAGGTATCAAGGAGATAATGACGCATCTCTGCTTCATCCATTTGTAAGACCCAATTAACAAGACCTGGTAAATAATCCTTCCAGACGCCACTAATACGACCAGAATCAATCTTAATCATATCTTTAGCATCTGAACTTTTACTGTAGAGCCTCCGGTTAAATTCAACTGTCAAACGACGACGACTCAGGCCACTGGTGTTATCTGTTGTCTGGATTGGTTCATTAGCAGCAACCATGACCATACCTGTATAAACAAAAGGTTCACCAATATTTTTCATCTTCTCCTCATAACGTAAATTATCACCACCTGTCATGGCCTTAAACACCTGAGCAGAGCCACCATAGCGTTCTGAATCATTAATTAATGTCAATCGTTTCCCCTTGATGGAAGAAAGTTCAAAACGCGATTGCTCTAATTGATTAAGGGAGGTACTGGCGTAGTTACCTGACCCAACCAAAGCACAACAGAGGTTAGCAAAGGTTGATTTACCTCGACCTCCTGGCCCAACAATCTCAAGGAAACGCTGAAGCTCATGACCTTGAGCAACAAGACAGGCACGTAACCAAGCCCTTAGAACCTGAACCCTGGCTTCATCATTATATTGTGTTCTATAAATCCAGTCTGTAATAGGACCAGGATCAATTGTAGGATTGTAATTAAAATCCAACCCCCAAGTAATGTAGTCTTCACGATTATGTTCAAGGAACTCACCAGTTGAAACTTCGAGAACACCATTAAGAAAAACAATTTTATCTGTTGAATCGTTCCAATGAACACGAGAAATGTTCTCTTTAATTAATTCTGTTACATCACTCACAAGATTATTAGTAAAACCAGCTGGCGTCAAATTAACACCATTTGCAAGAGTATTTTGTACGGTATGTTGAAATTCTTTACGATATTCTTCACGCCGCCAATACCCACGTTTTTCCATATAGAACATGAAGGTATCAAAACGTGGATCATAACTCCAACCTAAATTACCAAGAAGGTCAGCTAAGTATGCAGCAATTTCAGAAGAAGGTGGATTTCTAACTTTACCACCTTTTGATTTTCCGCCACGTTGTCCACCAAAAAAAGAACCTGAATCAAGCATTAATGCTTGTTCAAGAGTCAACTCAGAAGCAAAGCCCTCATCTAAATTGGATTCATCATCCGCTTGGTTTTGAATTGCTGCAATAATAGAATCAAGATTACTAGGATCAAAATTTTGATCTGAACTTAGTAGTTGTTGTTCTACACGACTGTTAATATCTTCAAAAGAAAAGGCGGTGTAACCACCAAGATCAACCCAACCATCTTCTTTTGCCATAGCCCTTAATGTTTTAAGGCCTCGTCCATCAGGAGGATTGGGACCACCTGGCATCCGTTCAAATGATGCCCATTTTTGTTCACAGACACCAGCTTCAAACGATTCTGATTGAGAGGACCATGCAACCCAAGCAGGTAAAAGTTCTTCTGCAACCTGGTGAAGGGACATCCCAACAGTAAGCCATTCTTCATAATCATCAGCACGCTTTAAGTCAAGGTGAGAAAGGTACTCACAAGCTTCTTCTAAATATTGCTCTTTCCTATAAACACTATCTTCATCATAAGCAATTTTAATATTTTGAGTTACATAAGGAGAAACCTCATTATCTCGACGTCTATATTTTGATGAAGGGTAGCTATTAGAAATTGCTTTATAAAGCCATTCAGGAATATCAGGAAGTTTCTTAGCGTATTCAAAACCACCATGATTTGTTGTGCGGTATCCATCTGTATCAGGATGAGCACCCATGATGGCACCTTGACGTGAACGCCAAAGGATTTCCCATGGTAACTTATCAATTTTAATTGTTGCTTTATCGGGTAAGCGTTCAATGTTAGAAGCAGGGATGCGAAATAACATCCTTAACTTCCCTGGTTTACCGCTAGTAATTGTTAGCGTGCGAGGGAAGATTGAATCAATAGGACCACCACCTAACTTTTCAATTTCAGGAATTGCCTCTTCGCCATCAATATCAACAAAGAGTAAACCATATTCATTACAAAACTGACCACAAAGCAGACCAACTCCAGTGGCGCGACCTTCTTCCAATTCAGCTTGAATTTCTGAAAGTGTAAAAGGATTTTTAGTCCACCCTGGAGTGTAAGCCTTTTTACCTGACAAAGGTGTCAAAGGCCAATCAGTAGGAATGTAAGAGATGTCAATTTGACCTGGATTCAAAGGCTTCCGAGGTGGAATGGGATCAGGGGTTGCAGTTGTCACGAAGTTATAACGACAGGTACGGGACAGGTATAGACAGGATACCCTGACTGAACCTTAGGGGTAAACCAAGATTAGAGCAGGGACTTAAAGATAATGTAAAGGGAACAGACTTATCTCTTAATGTCTTTATCGCCATCAACAGCTTCCATATCAATTTCAGTTTTGTTGTGAAATTCAGTGTAATATTTTTCAACTGCTTGAAGCCACTTCTCTTTATACTTTTGAATTGTACGTCCCTGAATAGCAAAGGTTTGAGCACGCGTTTGTGTTGCCACAAGAATCATATGAACATCTGGCTTAATACCGATAGTCTCCTCAATTGCCATATGGTATGCCGCTAATTGCATACAACACTTTTGATATTTAATAAAACCAGCACGCCTCATTCCGTATTCATCACGAGGAGTTTCAGGCCCTGGCCATTTGCCATAGTACAGACCATTACTTGTTTTTAAGTCACCAAGGATGACTTTCCCTTTATAGGTTGCAATGATGTCAGGAGCACCAGCCCAGCCCCAGGTTTCATTTTCATTGACACCTGGATGCCATACACGACTGATACCATCACCTCCAATTGTCCAGCTGTAATGATTATCAACAGGATTCTCCGCCCAGATTACATCTTCAAATTTATCAAGCTTTTCAGGAAGACCTTCCCAGAACGGTTCAACAATTTCATTGTACTCAAATTCACGTTGCCCAAGTAAGTAATGTTCCATGCGTGCGTGAACAGCTGTACCCCTAGCAGCAGCTTCTTCACGTTTACCCGGATTTTTTTTATTCCAACGTTCTAACGATGCTTTATTTCCTTGCGTAGCCGAAAGGATAGTCGTTACAGATGGAAGAGCACCATAAGGAGTCTTGTAATGGCGCGACCCATTAATTGTAAGTCGAGTATCACCTTGAGATCTATACTGCACGTATTGGCGGTATCCAGTACCACCAAAATACTGCCTACAAACTTTTGTTTGACTTAAATCCTTTTCAACAACTTCAGTTGGAACGACAACTGTTTCTAATGCTGGCAAAGAACTGACCCATCTTCATTGATGGTAGCAGTAAATCAATCGCCTTCCACCTCTGGATGTTGAAAACAATTCTCAACATTGGACGCAAAAGACATGGATTGATACTGACTGACGTGGTTCTGAATCTTCTTATAGATCTCAAAACTAGACTTCACTGCCTCATCTGGAGAGAGCATGAGCTTTGAGTTAGCAAGTAAACCTGCGGTCAGAACAGTAATCCCTAGCTCTTGAGGGTGGCTGATAAAAGAACGAAGGCTTCGACCGTTGTCCGTAAAGGAAGCTAAGAGGTAAGCAATATCAGCTGCAGCATTTTGATTGGGATTATCAGTTGTCATTCCTCTTCCTCCTGGCGCTGCAACCAATATAGAGCAACATAATCTTTTTTGATAATAGTACGAATAAGCCCTTCAGCTTTGAGTGCATTCAAGCGACGGCTTACCGTTCTATGATTACGTCCAAATTTCTTTGCAATAGTAGTAATAGGTAGAAGGACCAAGTAGTTACCTTCAAATTCTGTTGATTCTTCCAAGAGGTATTCATAAATACTCCAAGCAAGATCATCCATCAAGCTGTTACTACTAGAACCTTCCACCTTATTACTATTAATGAGTAGACTGTACCTTTGATTCTAGGACATTATCTTTATTCTTTTGCCAATAAAGTACACCTTTTTTAGCAGTTTCAAGATCCATGGTCCAACATGGTTCAAAATCCTCTTTATGAGGATAACAATATAAAGTATGGCCTGTATTGCCATGCTTCAAGACTTTAATTTTGTAATCTTTATAAATAATTGGATCAAGGATTTCCGATTTGGTTCCTTTGTAACGGAACTTACGCTTGTCAATCACGTAGAAGCAGTTGAAACTACTGTAATAGCGTAAGTCAATACACCTTGATCCAAAACATAATTAAGTATCCACGTTACATCTGATCCAGCTTATATTTCAAGTCAAGGATTGCTTGTTCATAACCAGCAATCCAATCTTTACTCATTTCCAAGTTCGATAGGTACGCTATCAGATTTGTTTTCATCCTTTGAAGAAGAATCTTTTGCAAGTTCTTCGCAGATGAATTCAATTGTTGTTGTTCCAAAGTAGGTTCCTTCTTCAGGTTTTTTGTATTCATCACTAAGTAAAAAAGAATTATCGTTTAGTTGATACCAATAAATAGCAGTACCTGGTGCCCAATCTACCTCTGAAATCAATTCATCAGGAAGTTCAATGCTGCCATCTTCAAGAACAGGAAGACGCCAAACTTTTTCTAACTCTTTAAGCTCTTGCTGATCAACAGGAGGATCAACAAGTTTCATGGCAAAAGTCGTCACGGCAGCATGTCAGAGTCCAACCACAAAATAACCTCCCTTGCACTATTGACAAGGGAGGTTAGGAAATCAACACACAAATATTAAGAAGTTATACGCTTGCGTCGCTCATAAACAAAAGAGAAAGAAGGAACAATCTGAGCCACAGCTGGCACTGACCCTTCATTTTTCTTAATATCTTCACGAATACGATCTTTATCAGGAAGCTTCTCTTCCTTGACATCAATGACAGTACCATCTTTGATGCGTGTAATCGTTGTTACCTTCTCAAGACCATATTCAGTAACTTGATTATCATCCCACTCTTGAAAGTTATCAACCAGTCGTCCCTTTGTATTTTTAATCGTTGCTTGATACTTATTACCTGTTAACTTATTACCAATAAGATCCTGCTGGTAAGCAAACTTAATAATACTGACAAGTTTCTCCTTGTTCTTTTTCCATGCATCCAAATTTTCTTTTATTTCTTCCATCTCAAGCCTTAACATTTCAATACGATAATCACATTGCTTAAGCAATTCGATAATGTTATCAAGTTTATGCTCTTGCCTGGACACAAGATTTTGTAAATGTTCTTGTAGTTCAAGCTTTTCATCTTCTGGAACATCTGGTAGTTCTTTAAGAAAAGAAAGATGCCCAATGGATTCAGAAAGTTGAAGGAAAGATGCGTTGTCAGCCATGGTGTGTGATGAAAGGAATGAACAAATGGGACTTACATCAAAATGAACGCCCACTAATTAACGACCAAATAACATTTCAGTTAAACCAAACTCTCCTTTTAATGGATTAAAACGTGCTCCAGCCATTCTAGCCCTTCTTTTAAATTCATCCATAGGACTTGATTGTCTGTTAATTTGATTGGATTTAGGAACAGGTCTTGTCAATGGCTTTATTTGTGGCGGATTGTCAACACGCTGTTGTGCTCGTTGATATGTTTCTTGAGGAGTTGATGTAGCAAAACCAGTCCTTGGTTTGGTACCGATGGTCTGTCGAATTTTACTTAGTGCGGACTCACCAGTCAACTGGCGACTAGCTTCCTGAAGAGATCGCCCTGCTTCTGTTAAAGCAACACCTGCTGCAACACCAGGAACAAACGGTAAAGCACCTGGCACAAGATAAGTACCAAGTCCTACAGCTGCTGAAGTAGGAACTGACATTACTTGTTCTTTTGCGTATTCTCCTATGCCAGCAAGAGGACCACCTTTTGCCGTTGCCTTAATGACTTCAGCAGAAGGAATAACATCAGGTAAAGCTGAAACACTAGCAGCCAATGTAGCCCTTGGCATTTTAAACTGCGGTGAATCTTTAAATATCGGAGTTTTACTTGGGTTGTAATCTTTAAACAATGGTTGCGGTTGGAATTCAGGTGCTCGATAACCACTAACATCAGCTCCTTTTGGAACACCTAAAGCTGTTCTTAAAGCTGGATCTTTTAATGCACTTGGATTCCAAGTAACTTCTTCACCATAAATATTTCTCCATTGGTCTGGACCTAACCTTTCAGCGGATGCAGATCCGTGTGGATCAGCTACTAAGGCCCTATTAGACATTCTTGTGTAAAGAGCATCTCTTCCTCCAGTAACTCTACCTTGTTTATTTACAACAGCAGGTCCGCCTATAGGTTGTTGTGTAATTTTTGCACCAACTGGAGTTGATTCAATACGAGAACCTAATTGATACTTCAGAAAATCCGGATAAAAAGGATTTTCCATTTTATTAACACTACTTATTAATTTGCCTAATTGCCTTTTTTGATTCTCAATATCTCTTCTTATTTGAGCATCTCCTCTAGGATCCTTAATATACGCCATTCTACTAACTTTATAATCTTCAGGATTAATAACATCAGAAATATCTACATCAATCCCTTCAGCTTTTAACTCTGCAATTTTATTACGAGCATAAAGTTCTTGTTCATCTTGTACTAAACTTTGTCTTAAATTAGGAATTGCTATTTTTTTAAGACTTCTAACATCCTCATAACCAGCTGGCCCCTTAAACGAAAGACTTTGCTCTCCTCTCCAAGAAGGATCATAGTTAACTGTTGTGCCCATAGTAGGCGAATACTCTTCTCCTCCTTCTCTCTGGAGTAACATCAACTTAGAAAGATTTGGATTAGAACCAACAGGGAATTGTGCTCTGCTATAAACAGGAGCATCAAGATTTAAAGATGTTCTTAAGTTTTCTGCAAATGTTTTAGAAAAATCTTTAGCATTTTGAACAGGTGCAGACTCAGTAATTCTTGAAACAGTATTCTTTAATAAAGATTTAGGAGAAAATCTTTTTTTGTTAGTTTCTACATCTAAACCAGATGTATTAAATGGTTCATTTTGTTCTTCTAAATTAATCTGAGATTCAGGTACTACAGAGGGTCTACGAATGTTTCTTGCTAATTGTTCTTCTAAATTGATCTCAGATTCAGGTGTTATAGAGGGTCTGCGAATGTTTCTTACTGAGGGACTAGTGTTTCTTAAGGATCTAGAAGAAAGAACTCTTAGCCTCTCATCTCTAGTTAAACGTTCACCAATAAGTGGAAAGTTTTGTTCAATATTATACAGAGTATTACTAATGTTTTCAAAATCTTCTGGACCAATAGGAGAATCATCTTGATGAGCCGCATTGTATCTATCTCTAAGACCTCTATACTCATTAACTAAGTATTCAGGAATAGCATCAACCTCATCGCCTTCAAACCCAGGATTATCAACTAAATCTTGAACTTGCTGGGTAGCATCAGCAATTAAATTGTTGATGCCACCGATATTTCGACCTCCCCCTGGCGCAGGATATAAGTTTTGCCAAACTTCATCATCAAATGGGTTTGATCCTGGCTCAAGAGAATAAGGCATAACATTTCCTCAATACATTTAATTATAAAACATGCTATAGTCGTCAATGTAAACGTAAAATGTTTTAGGTTTTTTCCCATCAAAACAATCCATTCGTTGAAGCACAGGACATAACCAAACTCTATCATTACTAACTCGGTCTCGATAGTAACTTGCTTCACCACAATCTGATTCCCAATCAAGAATTACTTCAGCTGTTTCTTCCAAGTAAGAGTCTTCAGAATAAGTAATTACAATCTTATCGGGAATATAATCATACTTATTAGCAATAACTTTATCAATCAAAGCAGTTGCTTCGTGCATTAAAGGTTCATCAACAACAGATGTACCATCTCGAAATTCTTCATCAAATACCCAAAGATTTTCTTTTTTAGTGCAAACAATAGTAGACCAAAGATAAGTCATGATAAAAAGTAATTGAGTGTGCAAAAAAGATAAAACTTATTTAGAACGCTGAGCATTCATGATGCCAGCAACAGCTTGAGAATACTGATGCAATTGATAAGGTGGATCTTGAGTTAAAGCACTGGTCAATACATTCCAACATTCTCCTGTTGGCATTCCATTGTTGTCATACACAGGCTTTTCTTTCCATCCTGAAACTGGTAACCATTGAGCATTGGCTTTAATTCCGTCATTAGTAATTCGATATAGAAGATTACCCCGACGGTGGTCAAAGTGGTACATACAAATGCGAGGATTGTATTCTTCGCGTTGTTTTTGCCTTGCATGAAAACTTAGAGTGTGAAGAACAATGTTAGATTCATACCACTGTAAATGTTTACAAATTGGAACAAATTTAATATCAGTAAACTGCTCAAACTCAACTTCCAATTCTTTACGATTGTCATTCATATTGGACCATGAATCACAGCTACACATCTGATGATCTGGCATCACAAAATAAAGACGCTGCACACCGTCCTTATCAGTGGAGATGCGTGGCACACGTCCAAGCAGGGGCTCTAGTGCAGTGGTTACGGAGCTGGGACCATAGTCCAGTGCTGCTACAGGGATGCCCTGCCACGGCCCTTTAGCAATGGCTTGAGACCAGACCTTGTAATCGAAGTAAGAGGGTGTACGAGTCCGATGCGCCCAGAAATTTTTGACCACATCTGAACGTTTAATGAACAGTTCTGTGTCTTCCACCTGGCAACAAACTAAGTCTTCAACAAAAGATACAGATGAAATGTCTGTTGCTTGAATGGAATGATACTTTTCACTCTCCTTATATAAGGTATCAATGATTCTACGTCGTCCATAAATAAGCTTCTGACCCTCATTTAAAATAAGGGCATCAACTGATTCTGACATGTGTTGGTGGTTGATGGTGTGCAAAGGACAAGTTTAATGACATTCCGGGTCAAAAAGTCAATAGAAACTATCAAATAAAAAACAAGTAAAACATGTTTACCTCTTAGCAAGAAAGTAAAGAATTCCTACAACAAAAAAGAAGGCAAGAACAATAAGAAAATTAATCCAGATTGGTGAAAGAACCCAAACCCAAGGCCAATTAATAAATCCTGTTAGCTTAAGGCCAATAAAAAGAACAGTTAAAAGCCCTGAAAATCCGATACCGGAACTAGAACCACTGGTGTTAGAAGACATTCTGCGACGTGAGCGATGGGTCATTTGCCTTGACCGCGATACAGCTTTTCGCTACGGACCTTAAAAGACCCACGCTTACGCTTGCCATGGCCAATGCTGGTACGCTTTGGCTTGGATTCAATGTGCTTACCACCATTGAGTGTTTTTGATGCCACAGCCTTTGATCAAGAACATCCATAGTATAGCAAGCTGTTGACGGTAAGCAAACTTAAGTTAAAGTTTAATAAACATGAGTCAACAATGGAAGAGTTCAAGGTCATTGAAGTTGCATTCAAACCAGAAGACTTTCAAGAAAGTTTAGAAGATAAATTTTTTACAGCAAAAATTGTTCAGTCATGTGAAAAAATTGACAACCCAAAAGAGTTAAGAGAAATCATTAATGCATTAGCTAAATTGGCAGCGCATCGACAAGGTTTAATTAAAGGATTATGTATGCGGGTTGCTGAATTAGAATGCAAAACTACTTTTGATACGAATAAGTATCCTGAATTTTTTCAAGGACGCGAGTAACGAATAGTGTGACTTGACCTTGAATAAGGTGTAAGATCTCCCTTCACTTGTTTTAATATTGTTTTATAACTTCTACTATACATTTTTGTACCTCTTGGAATTGTGATGTCATTCGTTCCATTGCTATAAATATCGTGATTACTTCCTCTCCTTTTAAAAACCCAACCATTTTTCTTTAATGCTTTTAGAATTTCGCTGTTGTAACTTGACATAAAAAAGG
>Ga0208161_1002060_pt1 | contig 10343 bp, 14 predicted proteins | sample CB_VirMetaG_3_FD_184538 | JGI IMG/M metagenome (GOLD analysis project Ga0208161, IMG submission 184538) | Freshwater to marine saline gradient viral communities from Chesapeake Bay - CB_1508_1S Viral MetaG (SPAdes) (version 4) | ecosystem: Environmental > Aquatic > Marine > Coastal | place: USA... | reverse complement strand
CTTTGTGGTCAAGGGCACCTCGACGCTATACGGCGAAGAGGGCGACGTCCGGGCACAGTGGGTCAAGACTCAGCAGGCCCCGGCCCAAGCGCTTAACCAGATCCGCGAGGCCATTGTCGAGGCAATGGAGGATTACCGGGGCGTATACCGGCCCAGGAAAGCGCCGACATCGGATACCAGCGATCTTCTGGCCTGCTACGTCATGGGTGATCCGCACATTGGCTGTTATGCCCACGCTGAAGAAGCCGGGGAGAACTTTGACGTCAAGATAGCCCGGGAGGATCTGCTGAACGCCACATCCCGGCTAGTGTCGGTCGCGCCCAAGACTGACCATGCCTTAATCGCGAACCTGGGTGATTTTTTCCACGCTGACAACAGGGGTAATACCACGACCCGGGGCACCCCGGTGGATGTTGATACTCGATGGCCCCAGGTCTTGCAGGCCGGCTGTATGCTCATGGTGGATCTAATCACCCTGGCCTTATCCAAGCATCCGCGTGTGTCTGTGGTGAATTGCATAGGCAATCACGATGACCACACCAGTGTGATGTTAAGCGCCTTCCTGGCGGCTTACTTCCATGCAGAGCCGCGGGTCGAGGTGCTACCGACTACAAATAAATTCCATTATTTCCAGCATGGCAAGACGCTAATTGCCTGTACGCACGGCGACACGATTAAGCTGCAGTCGCTGTCGGAAATCATGGCTTCAGACCAACCCGAAATGTGGGCTCAAAGTCAGCACAGGTACTGGTATACCGGGCATATACATCACACCACTCGGCAAGAGCTCCGGGGTAGCGTAGTGGAGTCATTCCGTACCCTAGCGGCTAAAGACGCCTGGCATATGAATTCGGGCTACCGATCGGGGCGGGATATGTACTGCATTGTTCACGACAAAGAATTTGGCGAGGTAGAGCGCCACCGCTGCGACATTAGGCGAGCCAGGGCCAATGGGTGAGCTAGTTAGCATTGATGGCGGCAAAAAGGATGGCAAGGTTTTAAAGATCGAGCTCGAATTAGTCGAGTGCGGTAATTGCGAATCTGCCATGTTTGCTTGGAAGGTGGACGCCAGCAACCCTAAGCAGCACATCCTTTCCTGCTGTGTGTGTGGGTATTTGTTTCCGGTACTGGAAGCCGAGGAATCTAACGTGTTTGCGGAATTTGACGAGGGAGACGAATAGGTGCGAACGAAAAATTTATATCGCACTCACTTCGTGCACCAGGACAAACGCAAGCGAGTGGGCCGCAAAGCGAAGCATAAGGGCTTTTCTCGATGGCAATAGGTGCTTTGGTAGGCAAAATTTTCGGCTCTGAGAAGGCCATAGGCGCGGCCGTAGAGGGCATATCGAATAGCCTGGATGCGCTGGTCTATACCGACGAGGAAAAGGCGAACGATGCCGCTGCGGAGCGACAGAAAGCCAGGGCGATGGTTATCGAATGGATGCAGGCCACAAGTGGGCAGGCGCTGGCCCGCCGGTTAATTGCCTGCTCGATTACGTTCATTTGGCTCCTGCAGTATGTGTTTGGCTGGGCGATGGTCACTGGCGCGGTGTTTAGTGATGCTGAGATTGCCGCCCGGATGCAGGAAGCCAGCGAAATAACCAGGGCACACGCCGACAGTATGACCGGGGCGGTGATGCTGATACTGAGTTTTTACTTTGCAGCTCCACACTTAGACAAGGTGGTAGGGCCTGCTATGGAGCGATTTGCTAACCGGGGAGAGAAGAAGTCGTGAAACTGCAGATAGATCCATCGATAAGCTGGGGCGACATTGTGCTCGGCACCGGCTTGGTCGTGAGCGGGATCCTGGCGTTTACCGATGTCTCAGCAAAAACCACGCTGAACAGCGTATCGATCGAACATTTGGAGTCTAACGTCAACCAGTTGGAATCCACCCACCGTGAGCATTTGGCCCAAGAGCGATTAGAGCGCCAGTTAATGCGCGAAGAAGTACGCGAAGATTTGAGCGTCATTTCGGCCAAGCTCGATCGCATGCTGGAAAGAGCGGGTACTCCATGAGCCTGCTTAACCCCGTGGGTCTTGCCGCCAACCTGATCTCATACGGTGTAACCGGCAATAGCCTGCTAGAAAATGTAGCAAATGGGATATTGAAAAATACTGCTGGCATCAGTTATGACGAGGCGGTTTCCCGGGCTACCCAAGCAATCAAGCAAGCAGGATCTGGCGGGATTCCCCAGCCACCTCCAGCAATGGGCGGTGTTGTAGAGCCTAACAGTGTCGGCTCCGGCCAAAGCCCGATTAACGCTGGCAATTTTGATTCAAATACCTTGGCTGTTGGCCCAACCCCCACTATGCGCTACGACGATCAGACCGTTGGCGCAATGGAAATGCGTAGCCCTGCGAGGCGTTGAGGAGGATTTATGGCCATGCAACCAATACAGCCGATGACCGGATCGCCATACGGCGGCGTGCGATCTTTGCGTATGAGTGCCCCGCAAGCCCCGTCCGGGACGGCTCAAGGGCAGGCGGTGTCTGGCCAAAACCGTGTTGTTGATGGTTTGACGGTGCAGGCTCAGCAGACGATGGCTGTTCCTTCTACCCCGGTAAAAGGGTTGCTCAAAAGAATGAACCCGATGGCCCAGGGTGTTGCTGGAATGAACCCGGCTCGAGGGAGGGGTAATTATGTCCGACCAATGGGATGATTACGACGATTTCGAGGATGAGCCCAAAAAGAAACGTGGCCGTCCGAAGGGTAGTTTTAACAAGGCTTCACAAGCTCAGATCGACCGGGTGTGCGCTGCGGGCGGGCTATCCCCCCTGGAGTATCTTGCGTCGATCTACCAAAACGAAGCAGAGGAAATTCGTTACCGGATAGACGCTGCTAAAGCCGCCGCACCTTACGTCCATGCCAGGTTGTCATCGACGGAGATCAAGGCCGCACTGACCGAGGTAACCCAAGAGGAATGGCTACAGAGCTTGAGCTAACCCGGCTCAAACTAAAAGACGATTTCGAGTTTTATGCCCGGAATTGCTTAGCGGTAAGGTCAAAGTCTGGGGAGGTGAAGTCGCTGCTGCTGAACAAAGCTCAGCGATATATTCATAACTGCATCGAGGAACAAAAGCGCCAAACCGGCCAGGTACGGGCGATCATTCTCAAAGGGCGACAGCAGGGCGTATCGACCTACGTTGAAGGTCGGTACTACTGGAAAACGACGCACCGGAATGGTGTTAGGGCTTTTATCCTGACGCATGAGGCTGATTCGACGTCGGCCCTGTTTGAGATGGTGGAGCGGTATCACCAGTCGGCACCTAACTTTGTGAAGCCGTCCACCGGGGCAAGCAACCAGAAAGAGCTTAGCTTCGACAAGCTGGACTCGGGCTACAAGGTCGGGACGGCAGGGAACAAGAGTGTTGGCCGTGGAACAACGATCCAATACTTCCACGGCCTGTAGGTTGCCTATTGGCCTAACGCCGCGGAGCATGCCAAGGGCATCCTACAGGCGGTGCCAGATGAGGCAGATACAGAGATCATCCTAGAGTCAACTGCCAATGGTGTTGGAAACTTTTTCTACCAGCAGTGGCAACAGGCGGAGACTGGGGCGAGCCCGTTCCAAGCGATCTTTGTGCCTTGGTTCTGGCAGGACGAGTACCGCAAGGATCCCAAGGGATTGCGGCGTTCTGACGAAGAGCAAGAGCTGGCAGAGATATTTGGTTTAGACGATCACCAGATAGCGTTTCGACGATCAAAGATTGCTGAGCTATCGGCTGATGGCATTGATGGAATCTTTGCATTTCGCCAGGAATACCCGATGACCGCGCAGGAAGCCTTCCAGGTATCCGGCGGAGATAGCCTGATACGCCCTGAGTTGGTCGTACAGGCGAGAAAGAACAAAGTGCTGGCTGTGGGCCCGTTGATTATTGGCGTCGATCCTGCGCGTTTTGGTGACGATAGGACAGCCATTGTCAGGCGTAGGGGAAGGTCAGCGTATTTTCTGGAGGTGTTTGAGAATCTTTCGACTATGGAAGTAGCGGGGATTGTTCATACGTTAATTAAAAACGAAAACCCGGATCAGGTTGCGGTTGATGTAGGTGGCCTGGGCGCGGGGGTTGTTGATCGGTTGTTAGAGCTCGGTCACGACGATGTTGTAGTGCCGATTAATTTTGGCAGTGCTGCTTTGGATCCGCAGCGGTTTGTAAATCGTCGGGCTGAGATGTGGTGGAACATGAAAGATTGGTTAGGTTCTGATGTGCCGGTAATGATTCCAGACCGGGATGATCTGCATACGGATCTATGTGCGCCTCAGTACAAATACGATTCTAATTCCCGGCGCAAGCTGGAAAGCAAAGACGATATTAAAAAGCGTGGATACCGCTCAACTGACTGTGCGGATGCCCTCGCACTGACGTTTGCTGAGCCCCTGATGACGAATAGGGATGCTGAGCTCATCACGCAACCGACGATCGTTGACAAGGTTGCCGGTTACTAAAGGGAAGCCATGCAAGAAATGATCGAATCATACGGCGATTTTGAGGAAGCCTTTGCGGAGACTCCTAGCCGGGAGCAGCAAGAGCTCGAGATCGCTGAGCGCCTGCACGTTTTTGCTGGCCGGTTAAACAAGCTGGCATCTGAGCAAGTCGCAAAGCGCAATCAGATCGAGCAGCGATGGCTGGATGATATTCGCCAGTATCACGGTGAGTATGCGTCAGACGAGCAAGTGAAGCTCAAGCGGGCCAAGGGATCTGAGGTATTTGTAAACATCACCAGGAATAAGACTAATGCGGCCGAAGCCCGGCTGCAGGATATGTTGTTTCCTACTGATGACCGCAATTTTGGAATTTACGCTACGCCTGTGCCAGAGCTTGATTATTTGAGCAAACAGCAACCAATGGCTCCAGAGCAGGAAGCGCCGATCCAGATGGCGCGGCAAATGAAAAAGCAGGCCGACGAATCGGCTATGGCTATGCAAGATGTGATCGATGACCAGCTTTTAGAGTCTCGGTATCACATCAAGGCGCGAGATATTATTCACGACGCCTGCCAGCTTGGCACGGCGGTGCTCAAAGGCCCAATCATTATTGGCCGCACCAAGAAGCGCTGGGACGTTATGCCTGATGGCATGAGTATGCTTCAGATCGTAGAGGCGCTGGAGCCCACGGTCGAGCGAGTGGATCCCTGGGATTTCTACCCGGATATGTCGGCTAAGAACATTGCAGAGGCTGAGTTTGTATTTGAGCGCCGTAGATTGTCGAAGAAGCAACTACGGGATATGGCGAGCCTGCCTGGCGTACTGGTTGGTCAACTTCGCGAGATTGTCAAAGAGGGAGCTAAGAGCACCCACATTGCCAAGGATTTTACCGATGACATCCGAAACATTACGGGAATCAATACGGTAGGCGAGGGTAATAAATACGAGATATGGGAATACCACGGGCCTATCTCCAAGTCAGAATTAATTGATGCGATGTCGATGTCTGATGATCGTATGGCAGAGGAAGAGATAGACGAGCTCGACGATGAGATCGAGGCTACTGTCTTTTTCTGCGGTGATCGCGTAATCAAGGTGGCTTTGAATCCGATGGACTCTGATGAGCGTCCGTTTTCGGTGTTTAACTGGGAGAAGGACGAGTCATCAATCTTTGGCTTCGGCGTGCCCTGTCTTATGCGTAGCGCCCAGAAGGTCATAAACGCCTCCTGGCGAATGATGATGGATAACGCAGGGCTATCGGTAGCCGATCAGCTAGTAATCAACAAAGAGCTTCTGTACCCGGCTGACGGGTCATGGGATATGACGCCCAAGAAGATTTGGTATCTACGCGACAAGACCAGATCAGTGCAGGAAGCGTTTGCATCGTTTGCCACGCCCAGCCACCAAGTCGAGTTGGCAAATATCTTTACTATGGCTCGCCAGCTTGCCGACGAAGAGACAAATTTGCCGTTGATTGCCCAGGGCGAAATGGGGCCGCACGTTACTAAAACGTCATCCGGCATGGCGATGTTGATGAATAGTTCAAACATCGTGCTACGCAAGGCGGTAAAAAACTGGGATGACGATATCACCCGGCCGTTAATCACCCGGTTCTATGACTGGAATATGCAGTTTAACGAGAAGCCGGACATCAAAGGCGATTTCAGCATTGAAGCCCGTGGATCTGGAGCTCTACTTGTTCGCGAGAAGCAGCAAGAAAACCTGATGATCTACTCGAATCTGTCTATGTCCGTGCCGGAGTTTGCCAAGCGGCGTGATTGGGCAGAGCTTGATCGAGAGATTGCGAAATCCCTAGAGCTGCCTTACGACCAGATCACGCTAGACGATGACGAGATTGCGGCAATGGAGGCCCAGCAAGCCGAGATGATGGCTATGCAACAGGCTGATCCCAGGCAAGAAGCGGCAATGTTGGCCGCTCAACTGAAGCAAGTGGATCTACAGTTACAGCAACAGAAGTTAGAGCTTGAGACAGCAAAGGCCAGTGCCGGCATTGCACAAGATCAGGCGGAGCTTCAAACAAGAACAGCGCTCGAGCAGGCGAGGCTCGAACAGGTAGAGAGACTTGAGATAGCGAAGCTGGAGCTGTCAGAGCGCATTAAATTGGCGGAGCTAAACGCTAAATACACAATGAACACCGAGTCCCTGCAGGCTCGCGTGGCGATTGATTCAGAGAAGATCAGAACCGATCGGGATAAGGCGGCGGCGAATACCAACGTCCGGCTAACGGATGCTTCGTTACGCTCCCGCAATATCTCCAACGGTTTCGATACGTTCGGTTAATACATGATTGACCCGCACTCTCTGACCTGGAAAGCGATAGAGAAGTTTATTGCAGCGCAAAAGCGTGACTGCATCGATTTCTTAATCGCTGATAGAGACTCAGAACGACAGCGCGGTGCGCTAATTGTTCTTGAGAGGCTAGAAGGCTTGGCGCAAGCCGAGTCAGACGACAACTAACCAACTTTCATTAACCAAGGGCCTACGGGCCCTTTTTTTATGGCCGCTCGAAAGAGCCGCTAGGGATATGTATGTCTGAAGAAAACCAGGAGCAGTCTTTCGAGGATGCTTTTAACGAATTGGTAGATGGCGATACGCCAGATACTGAAGCCAATGCAGAGCCTGCGGGCGAGGAGAGTGAAGATGCCGTATCACAAGGGCAAGAAGAAGAAGAAGAGCAGACCGGGGTACTAGAGCCGGAGGAAGATCCGGAAGAGCCAGAGGAATCTGAAGATCCTGATCCGCTTAAAGAATTAGCCGCAGCCAAAGAAGAGCTGCAGCGCTGGCAACACAAATATAACTCTGACTTAGGTAGGCAGAACGCTTATCAAAGGCAGATACAAGAGAAAGACCAACTGATAGCTCGACTACAGAGCACTCAGTCGGCAAACCCTGGGGTAGTCAATAAAGACTGGGCGACCTTAAAAGAAGATTACCCGGACATAGCCCAGGGCATTAGCGCATTGATTGAAGAAAAGGATGCGCGTCACGCGCAAGAGATTCAATCACTCAAGCAATCCCTTGAGCCAATACAAGCTCAAGCGAAAGAGTCTTTTGTAGCACAGCAATACCAAATCCTTGCATATGAGCACCCAGATTATGCAGAGATTGCCGCTTCGCCTGAGTTCAACAAATGGGTTCAGACACAGCCGCACAATGTCATACAAATGATGGAAAGCGACAGCGCGGCAGATGCCGCTTATTTGTTGCGAACCTACAAGAATGAGATGTCACCTGGTTTACAGGCGACCTCAGAACTGAAGCAGCGACGAGAGAAGCAGCTTCGCCAAGCGCAGAACGTCCCTTCCCGGGGAGGGCGATCGCAACAAGTCATGCCGCCTGATGATGATTTCGAGGCCGCGTTTGACTACTTCGCAGATCGCTAACCCACGGGGATATCTGCACCTGACTAACACCGCTTTACACCAGCGACGTAGAGATGCCTTTTTGCCGCGCAAGCCGCAAGCCCAGGCTGATCTCCCTCTTTGGTTCGGTGAGTTGTCAATTAAACCCAACCCTTAATTGCCAAATCAGTGATCCACATAAAGGAGATTAACCATGGCAACTTCAACCTATAGCAGTATTTCGCAGCGTACTAATGCCTTCGCTGCGAAGGAAATGCTCGCACACGCTGAGCCTATCCTCTGCCTTTCTAAATTCGGCATGCCCAAGCCTATGCCCAAGAACAAGGCCGACACAGTAAAGTTTCGTCGCCCCGTTCCGCTGGCAGTGGCAACTACTCCTTTGACAGAAGGCACTCCGCCCACTGCAAAGGCGCTGACGTATGAAGATGTAACTGTTGTGCTCTCGCAGTATGGCGACGTCGTTGAAATCACCGATGTTGTTCATGATCTGGCGGAAGATCCTGTATTGAAGGATGCCGCTATGATGTGTGGCGAGCAGGCCGCTGAGACGATTGAAACCCTCATGTGGGGCGTTCTTCGTGGTGGCACTAACGTGTTCTACGCTAATGGTGCAGCGCGAAATGCGGTTAATACCGTAATCACGCTGAACAAGCAGCGAGCGATCACTCGTCAGCTCAAAGGCAATCGCGGCAAGAAGGTAACTTCTATGCTGTCATCGTCTGTGAAGTTCAACACCAATGCAGTAGCGCCCGCTTTCATTGCGTTCGCGCACACTGATCTTGAGTCAGACATTCGTGGCTTGACGGGCTTCACTCCTACCGAGCAGTACGGGTCAATGCAGGCGCTGCCTTACGAGATCGGCAAGGTCGAAGATGTACGTTACATCCTCACCCCTGTTCTGAGCTCTTTTGCTGACGCTGGTGGCGCTGCTGGTGGCAACTTTGTTTCCACTACTGGCACCAACGCTGACGTTTACCCGGTCGTTTATGTTGCGAAGGATGCTTATGGCCACGTTGCTTTGAAAGGTGCCGAGGCTATGACTCCTACCATCATCAACCCCGGCCAGCTCGATAAGAGCGATCCGCTGGGTCAGAAGGGAATGGTTGGCTGGAAAACCTATCACAAGGCTTTCATTGCTAATCAGTCTTGGATGTGCCGTTTGGAAGTAGCCGCTACTGATCTTTAAGTAGCGCAAGCAGTAACCACAGGGGCCTTCGGGCCCCTTTTTATTTTTAGCCGCCTTCGGGCCGCAGGAGATCAGTATGTCTGACATCAATCTGTACAACCTAAGTCTGGAAGAGCTCAAGGAGCAAGCAAGAATTCTAGGGATCGCCATCAGAGGCAACCCAAGCGCAGATACGTTACGCGAAAAAATTCGCGAGGCGGTAAACATCGAGCCGGCGGCAGATGCAAAGCCGATTGCCGAGGAAGATTTAGACCGCAAGAAAGACTGGATAACGGTTGTTATTGCAGAGGATGAAAACGATCAGCACCCCGTATTCGTTGGGGTGAATGGCAAGAATTATTGGATTCGCAGAGGGGAGCCGGTTCCAGTACCGCCAGAGGTGGTAACGGTTCTGCAGGATGCAATCCAAGTTGGGATGGATTCAAAAGGCAAAACCACTACGAAGCCAACCTACCCATTTAGCATAGTGAGGTGACATGAACTATTTGCAGCTCTGCCAACGGCTAGTGCAGGAGACGGGGATCGCTTATGACGGCCCCGCTACGACTGTAGGTCAAGTTGGCGACATGGGCAGGGTTGTAAATTGGGTGAACGATGCCTGGCTCAAAATTCAGTCCATGCGCTCAGATTGGAACTGGATGTGGGCAACAGGCACGGGCACTCTTACTGCCGGCACTAACACCATTACCTTGCCCTCGACAGTCGAGACGATTGATCGGGTGTCGCTGGGCGAGAACTTTCTTCAGTCTGAGTATTACAACGATTTTGCGGACGTTTACCGCAACATCCAGAGCGGAGATCCGTCTGTTTATACGATCCGCCCGGATGGTGTGTTGTTGTTTAACGCGCAGCCGACAGCAAACAAAACTGTCACCTACGAGTATTACAAGGTGCCCACTTCGATGTCAGCGACCACGGACGCCCCAGGGTTACCCAGTCGCTACCATATGCTGATTGTTTATGAGGCATTGAAGAGTTACGCCCAATTTGACGAAGCCCCGGAGCTAGAGAAGCGAGGTTTCCTTTACTTTGAGGAGATGCTTGCCGACCTAGAGCGCGACCAGCTTGCGCGTATTGTTGCGCCTGAGTCGCTTGCATGAGTATTCAGCTCGAGTATTTTCCTGCGGCTGGTGGCTTGAACCAGGAAGCTCCACCCCTTTCTCTGAGCCCCGGAGAGCTCGTAGACGTCGCAAATTACGAGTGCCTACCTAACGGTGGGTATCGTCGTATTTTTGGTTACGAGCTGTTTGACGGCCAATCAACGGCATCTCAGTCCGTACCCGGCACTGGCCCCGTCAAAGGCGTCCATATTTACCAGGGCGATGTCTACGCAATCCGCGAAGATGG
>Ga0208161_1002057_pt1 | contig 10346 bp, 15 predicted proteins | sample CB_VirMetaG_3_FD_184538 | JGI IMG/M metagenome (GOLD analysis project Ga0208161, IMG submission 184538) | Freshwater to marine saline gradient viral communities from Chesapeake Bay - CB_1508_1S Viral MetaG (SPAdes) (version 4) | ecosystem: Environmental > Aquatic > Marine > Coastal | place: USA... | reverse complement strand
ATCAATCGTTAAGCCAGTACTGGATTCGAGTAACAGCACTGAAGTCGGATTAACAACCAAAACCGGTGGTTGAATCTCAACAGCAAGCGTGCTGGGACTGGTGGCGCGACCGACGTTAGTCAGGTATCCGTCAGCACTGATAGCGGCTAATTCTGCAGACCAGCCTGCGTAATTAACAAGAGCACCAGAGGTAGTAATAGAGAGATATTGGTACTCATTAGTGGTTAAGCCACTAAGACCGCTATAAATCGAGTCGGCGTTGACCCGGATCAAGGCACCGGCAGAACCGCCATCAATAGCGATGCCGCCCACGCTGGCTTGGGTCGTGTTTAAAGCGCTGGCCTTGTAGATCAGGCTATTCGAGCCAACGTAAACCGCATCACCAGCTGCGATGGTTTCACCAGCTCTAAAACTCGCAATCGCCATCGCAGCTCACTATCTATTTATAAGTTTAACCCTTCCCTTGGCCTCTCGATTTTTTACGGCCGTGAGAAGCCTTACTGTGAAGACCATCACCTTGACGTGTCTTCTTGGGCTTACGTTCAATCTGTTGAGTGTTCTTGGGTTTAGACATCGGAGACGCTTGAGGCAGCGCAAGTTTAGAGCCCTATCAGGCTTTGTCAATCGACGTTATTAACCGTCAAGATAATAGAAGGTATATCAGGATGAGCAGGGACGGCATGACCACTAGCCGCGATAGCAGCGACGTTTAAATCGTCTGAGTGCCAGTACAGCTCAGCATATTCATTGGAATCCATGCTTAAGAAGAAATTCCAAGCAGCTACCTGACGATCAGAAGAGCCTTCGACAACAATGGTTGTAGCGGACCAGGGAACCCCAACACCGTTCTTAGACAGCCAGATATCGACATCTTCTTTATTGGCGCTGCTTTTCTCAAGTTGAGCAGAGAACTGGATGTTGTAGACACCCGAGTTCGCTACCTGGATCATTGAACCAGAAACCACTGCAACACCACGGGAATCAATAGTGGTGTTGTACTTGAATGCGTTGCCCGAAGCTGCTGATGGATTTGTTTGAGTTGTCGTGTCGAAAGCGTTCAAGAAATAGCGTTGAGTGGCATCAGTACCCGCTGCCCCGCTAGGACCGACTGCTCCACTAGGGCCAGTAGGTCCAGGTATACCGTTATTGATTAAAACAAGCGCTCCATCATCCCGAGTCGTATACAGATACCCCGAGGGCGTATCGAGCATCAACTCGCCGATTGCAGGATCTCCTGTAAAAACCCCGGAAGCGGTGCGCTTTAAACGTTGAAAGTTAGCCATCAGACCACACCTCCGTCAATGTCAAGGTCAACCCAAGAAGATCCATCCCAAACCTTCAGGCGATTTGTGGATGAGTCGAACCAACCAGCACCTTCAGTGCTAGGAGCAGGTGCGGCAGGTCCGTAAGCAAAGCTTCTAGAAGGACCGGTTTCGTACCAGCCACTCGTCACAGCGTCGTAGACGAACAACGAGCCCATGAGGCTGTTGAACCAGATCGAGCCATCACGCGGCGGAGCATTGAGACCAGTGCCAGAAGGAGGTGCTTCACCTTTAGAAGCGATTGCTTCAGCATTCGTCTGATACCACGCGGGGTCAGAAACGCCGTTACCAGATGCGTAAACGAAAAGGCGCCCTTCGTTGGTGTCGAACCAAAGGCTGCCTGCGCTGTATCCGGTACCTGGTTCGCCGGAAATAACGACTGCAGAACCACCACCTCCACCACCTTGCGTATCCGTACCGCTAATGATGGCTGTAGTTCCGCTGTACAGAACGGTGACACTGCCGTCGCCGATTGCGTCGAGATTGATTCGTGTACCGGCGTCAGATAGATAAATACCTGAACCGGCGGAGATGGTTAGACCAGACGCTGATGTGACAGTTGCGTTGATAACAGTGGCAGTGCCACTCGCGGTGAAATAAATACCAGAACCAGCAGCGATATCTCCGCCGCCTCCAGAAATACCACTAATAGTTGCGTTTAGATCTTCTAGGATGCGTACAACACCCTCAAAATTGCTAGGGTATCCGTAAGGACACCGTGTGTAAGATGTAGTGCCCAAGCCGCTAACCGTATCGAGAATAGATTCAGCGGCCTGAACAATACCTAAAAAATTGTGGGTATGCAGAGACCGAGGAGGAGCCCCGTGCAGCGGACAGGGCGGGTTGTTGACTTCTGCAGGCATCAGTAACTACAACCCCTCCTGACTTTGTATTCTACTGGATAACCACGGGGGATTTATTATTTTAGTTGCTCAAATACTTAGCGCTCGTTTTTTAGCTTTGCGGTACCGAGCACTCACTCTTTTAACTACGTGAACAGAAACATCCAGCAAAGAAGCTATTTTACTGCAGCTTAGTCCTTGCTCTAATTGGTATTCTATCTCTTTCGTGCGCCAAGTATTACGCTCCACCATATCGGCTCTCTTTTTTATCGCCATAAGTTCCGGCTCTTTTGCCTCCTTTAAAAGTATTTGATGAACACGTTGCTTCGAGATGTCGAATTGATCCGCGATCTGCTGAAGCGAGAGTCCCTCGTGTATATACAACGTGTAAATACGTTCAAAACGCTCTAACCGAGCTTCCTTACTGGCGTACTGTCCCCAGTACTGTTGACAGTCTTCTTTGGTTTTGATTTTCATATGAACGCAGGAGCGCCCGTTAAGGGTACCTGCTCTAGCGCTTTTCGTCAACCCTCAAGAGGTCCTGAGGTTGGCTTCCGTAGCGTTTGTTGCTCATGGCGAAAACCTTCCTCAGCCAGCATCCAGGCAGGGATATTCAGTTCAGAGCCCCTTTTACGGCACAGATTCCAAAATTCCGTATCTGGTGACTCAGAAATCGTATTCCGAGCAGAAGTCCTGTACTCCATGGTCGGTTTGTAAGTAACTCAAGTATAGGACTACCAGAACGCGTGCTGTCAACCTTTTACTGACGTCTTGTGCCACGGCTCTTCAGAAAAAACCTTTTTTCGGAAAAGACTTTTGAGAGCTTCGAATTTAACGTAATTTGCTCACCTAGGTGCGTATTTAAATATTTAAAAATAATTTATACCCTAAATAACTAACGGCACTCCAGGACTTACTATGTAACACGAATTTTGCTGGATTTACAGAAACCAATTCCGACGGCTCTCGTCCGTCTCGGATGAGTTGCGCAATTTTCGTTAACTGCTCTAAGAAATAGAATTATTTTTCTAAGGCCCTTCGCTCCGTACCCCCTAAATGGAAGCACTAGGTGCGTCTCAGATGCTTAAAAGCGGCCGTCATCGGCTACTGAGCATCTCATATGAGACTCATGAGTAAATCCGGATATTTTCTGTGTCTCGATAGACCAGGCACCGTGTGCGCTACGATACGGTTGTAATCGGTGTATGCCCTATGTGTAACTCCGTACTACTCCTCATGTTTGGCCTGCTGGACGCGGAAACCGTGCCCATGCCTGAAGGATCCCCAGACCATGTGGAACAGCTCGATTACCTGCGGCTGGCCCACCACGGCGAGACGGTCGTCGCAAGCTGTCAGTGTCGGCGCACGCCTCCTGTAGCGCTTCTGCGTTCTGACTTTGAGAAGCGCTGCCATCTGGCTCCCGTCTTCGCGTGTCCCGTCTGTACGCGGGAACTAAAGCAGGGATCCTCGGCATCCTCGTCAGATCGCTTTCAGTTCTGGCTGATGCAGCACAAATATGTGATCGACCCCGCAGAACACCTGTACGCGTCTGTGCTGCCGAAGCGACTTGTCGATATGGTGGACGGCACTCTTATGCGTCCTCGTCGTTTTATCTACGCCAAATTTCATGGCGTAGACCTGACGACTAAGGATAAAGTGCTAATGAAGTGCGGAGACGCGAACTGCCTGAATCCACATCACATGCACCTAGCGGCCAGCCCCGCTAAAAAGGTAAACACTGAAATGCACGTTGACATTCTGAAATGGGCGCAGCGCAAGATGACGAACAAGGCAATCCAGGAATTACTGGAGATTCACCACGGCCGAAATATTTCGGTGAGGACTATCTCCAAACTCAGAAACGAGTCGCTGCAGTTAGAAGCAATCGCTATTTAATAGAGGTGTTACAATCCGAGCAACCGTTATCTGCAACAGAAATAGCCGAAGCATTAGGAACTTCAAAAGGTTCAGTTTTGCTCTGGTTAAAACGGTTGCTCGGTTTAGATCTAGTTAAAAAGATCAAATTCGAACAACACATTCTTTACTGCACAAACGGTTTACACCAAGACCTAATCGACACGTCGCTACAGGAATGAGTTTTTCAGATACCCAAACAAAGCCGTCTTTATGGCGGTCTGACTTTATTGTTGAGAACCTGCCCAATTGGATCTACACAGACAACGACGAACCAAAGTCGGCTGTCGAGTGTCAAGCCAAAATAAGTTCTCTCCAATACACCATTCAAGATATCGAACTGCAGATTCAAATAAGAGAGCTTGAGCTAAAGACAGGCAGCTCTCGCCACAGCAGCGCTTTTGACTACGACAAATGGAAGACACAAGCTCTGCGAGCAAAGCAAACACATATGTACTTGTTGAATGCTTATAGTTACTGGTTGATACTTAATGAAAAATCAAAACACACGGAAACGTCAAAGCTAGATAAAGTTATTAAGTTGCTTATCGAAGAACCTAAAGATTTTATTGAGCAATTAGAAAGTCTTGTATAGACTAGGTAGGTCTCTGCTGTAAGAAAGGCCGGCAGCGACAACGGGGAAGTGCAGGAAGTTTTAGCCTTTTCCTTCCTGCCGAAAGTGAACTAGACTGCCTGGCGCTGGGTGGTCTAGCGGCTTCCCCTACCAAATTCAGATTCTTATCTAATGCCAGAATCTCAAAACTCTCAAACTGAACTTCTCAAAATCCTGCGTAGCATCGACACTTCTTTACAGCTGTTAGCCAACGCAAACAGCGGTAATGTAACCACGGCGTTCATAACCAAACGAGCAGTAGCGGAGAGATTAGGAGTGCCATCTATAAAAATAGATAAATTAATACATCAAGGTATTCTCTCTGGAGGGGAATCCGGTCTGGTAGAAGGAAGACATTACTGTAAGCTTGATCCGGACGAAAATAACCCAAGTAATTATTTGTACGACAGCGCTAAAGTGCTTTCGGATGCTTGGACTAACTTCACGGGGTACACAAATGGCTGATTTTAAAAAAGTTGCGGCTCAACTTAAGCAGAATTTATTCGCTGGCGGAGAAGCCAAGCGCCGCATGGCGTCCAATGTAGTTCGTATGATCATCGGAGATATCATAACCTTATACACAGAGTTTAAAACTCATAAAGGAGACGGAGCGTTATTCTTCAACACAAGTAACGCTGAAAAATCTCAGTATTTAAGCGTTGAAGAAATAAAAACAGATATGGCTTTGGCCGAAGAGATGATGAATAAAGACTTAGCTGACTTTTTCCAAAAACTTTTAAAAGTTATCGAAAAAGAAAGTGAGTCAAAAGATCCCGTTGTGGTCATGCTGGACGTAACCGGCATGAGTATTCATGTGCTAGATAAGAATAAAATCGATGAAGTTCTGGAAGAAGCTGTTATAGATGCCAATAAATGACATTGATTTTGTTACACCGATAGAAGTATTAGCGGCCGTTAGTAGTTTTTTTGGCGGCCAAATAGAGCTGGATCCGGCCAGCAGCGACAATGCTAATCGTCTTGTTCAGGCTGAAAAATATTTTACTCCACAGCATCAGGGATTGAAACAAACTTGGAAGGCTTCTTCCGTATATTTATATCCGCCACGGGATAAGTTGTTGGGCGTGGAACAACCGCCTGATAGGAGTTTATGGACGAAGAAAAAGAGATTTGCGAAATCGGCTCAGCGGGTTTGGATGGAAGAGATGATGCGAAAATATACGTTAGGTGAATTCGAAGAAGGAATACTTTTTTTGACGTCTACGGATGTCGCATTATTGTCGGCGCAGAAAATAGGATTAGATCTACCTATTTGTATTATGAAAGAACATCCCAAATTACGTCATGACGATAAAGACTTCACTAGAGTCAGTACGAATAAAATATATGGGTTTCTGTACTACTTCCCGTCTCCAGGAAACACCGAAAAAAGGATATTAGAGTTTAGCGATCTCTTCAATACTCTCGGGCGTGTTTATATTTAATCGGGTCTTTGGTGTCGTAGCTGTTATCAGGCCCGAAGGTATCGTTCTCTCCAAAACCAAGACCGACGGGAATACCCCGCATTTTTTTTCTTAGATACTCACGAGAAAGTCTTTGTCCTCGTTCGGAAGGACTTTCTTGCCAAACAGTTCCTGCCATGCGGATGTCGCCACGCTGGCGGAATCTGTAATCATGTTTGGCGAAAGGTGCTTCCGCGTGGAAAGCAACCTTCCGCTCGTGTTTTCCTACAGGAACTTGATCAGACATTATACGTCATATAACCGCCTGCTTTGATGCCTTGCGTATCGATATTACCTTGTGCCATCCGCATCGCAGAGGGGTCTAACTGCAAATTAAATGCGGCGTTCCTGGCTATATCACCATAACGCTTTTGTGTTTCGTCAAGACCCGAAGAAATATACTGTTTATACAAATCAGCGCTCTTAGTCAAGGTGTCTTCAAATCGTTGATGAGAAGGACTACCTAGAACAGGGTAATCGCCTTGATTAAGTTGAGTTTGGTAAGTAGCAATTTGCTGGGGCATACTGGGGAGTTCACCAAATCCACTTGTTATTCGGGCGTAATAAGATGCGGGGTCTTGACCTTCCCCGAGTAGACCCTTTAATTCTTCCTGAGTACCGCTAGCTAAATCCCTATATGTAACACCTCTTTTTTGAAGTTCTCTTGTCAGCTCCTCGCCCTGTTTGACTGCTTTTTCTACGGACTCTTGAGCTTTGTTTAAAAACTCTTGCTGAGGGTTGCTGCGGCTCATACAGGTAAAAAATCCTATCTAAAGTCTACCAACTAGCTCAGAATTTGAAGAAGTTCGGGAGTAACCGGTATACGACCTTCCGGCAGACCTAAATGTATATGCTCGTGGTGCCCGCCCACGGGGTCGTAACCGGGATGAAAAATTTGAGCCCCTGGTAAAGCACGACGAAGTTGTTCGCCCAACTGCGTGGTGCGTCCCTTCCAATCTCCGCCGCCCCAGTCAGTTATGTCCAGAGCCCGACCGGCGTAATGTAAAGAGCCTGGGCTGTGTTTACCGACTTTCCCAAAAGCAGGATTTTCCCCGATCCGTAATCCAGAAGAACCAAACTTGCGTTGTAAAGCCTGTCCGATTTCAACAGTAGAAATAAAAGCAGCGTTTGGATCGATACTGGATATAGAAGAAGGTGACGTAGCAGCTACTTGAGAATTTATTTCAGCTTCCTTAGCGGCCTGGCTCGCATCAAAAGCTTTCTGTGCAGTTTTAGCTCCCAATATATTCATAACCAGCTGTGTAGGGTCATTACCACCGGGCGAACCGCCGAGGAACAACGCTTCGTTGGCTTTGTATTGGTACTGTTCGGCTAATGCACGACCCTCCTCTCCGTATTTTTCAGGATTATTTTTAATAGCTTCTGCTGCCTGAAGATATACTTGCGCCGCTTTTGTATCTCCTGCTTGTGTTTCTCCTGCGCCAGATAAAGCATACTGAGAAACTATATCCTTAAGAGCGCCTTTAAAGTCATATCTTGGCAGTGTCACATTTGGAGCTGCCGTGGCCTGATCAACCTGATAAGGCACTCCGCCTCCAGGACGCTGTAAAAAACCGTATAAGTCTTTTAAAGATTTGACAGGCTGACCGTAATAGCTTTTACCTTGAAGTGTCGGAAGGCTCGCCCATTCTGGAGCGAGTTTGGCGATGTTCTCAGCCGTGATGGGATCGCGAGTTGGATCAACCCCTCGCTGTTTCATTAAGTAGATAGCGGCAAGATCTTGTTCTTGTTCTCCAAAACGATTAAGTCCTAAAGCCTTCGCAGCCCCGCCCCAAGTACCAGGCATAAATTGATATCTTCCGGCAGCCGCGCTGGCGTATTTAGATCCCTGAGGTCTTATTACCGTATCCGGGTGTCTCTCTAAGCTCGGTGCTTGGCCTCCGCCAAACATAGTTCTATAGCCACCGCCGCTGCGAGTGCGATCGGTGCCTTCTGCATAGGCGATCAAATCCAACCACTGTCGGGTCAGCGGATTATCTAAGGCCATATGCGTGCATCTTATTTAGTCAGTCTACCGAATCTTCAGCGTCATCGAACAATTGTATGTTAGTATCTACGCTTACTCCTATCTGGTTCATAACAGTTTTATAAGCACGTTCTTTACACATAAATTTTAAAATCATAACCCAAAAAAACTGATCACGATCGCTACGATTAGATATAGCCTTAGCTTTAGTGCGTATCTGCGTAAGAACGAACTCGTCTTCGAGCGTCAGCCCGCAGTGCAAATTTTGCATCCCGTCGCCAGAACCAATCATCGCGGGGAGTCTAACTCTGATTTAATCCTACACCCGATTCTTAAGATACGTTTCAAATAAGACTGTGAGCGCCATGGACAAAATTAAGACAATCGGAAAGTCCGAATAGATCCTTTACATCACGCAAGTACCTCGTTATCATTGCTAAGCCACCCCCATTCACACGGCAGATGTTTGAAGGCAAGACTCTCCTGACGATCGCTGAGACCGCAGAATTCCTTAACTGCTCCAGCGGTTTTGTCCGTAAACGCATCGCACTGACTGAATCCAACAATCCCGGTGGCTGGCCTCGCGATATTTACGTGAACCTCCAGCCCACTGGCGCTAAGTCTCTGTACCGCATCAACAAAGACGCACTCCAAAGCTATCTGAACAACGTAGCTTCTTCCGCTAAAGTGGAAAACGACGAGGCAGAAACTGCAGCGATGGCTGCCTGATTACCAAATGACGTACACCGAAGCGTTTACATCGACACCAGTTTCGGACTTAGTTCCCACGCAGGCTGAAGAACGTATCGTTTCGGTGGAGCCAGAGCCTCAACTTCAGGATCTTCTTCTGAATTTGGTGGCTCTGGCCTCCTACTCTCATCAACTGTATACGCAGGCGCACCTAATCCACTTAAATGTTGAGGGTCCGCTCTTTCTACCTCTTCACGAGTTCTTAAAAGAAGAATACGAACTGCAGATTGGGCATTTTGACAAGATTAGTGAGTTCGTCCGAACGATGGACACACTCATGCCGATGTGTCAAAAAGGTCTCCTGAACGCTTGCAAGACCTTCAAGCACTGTAAGTCGTACGAGACTCGCAGTATGCTTATCACTTATTTGGCTAACGTTGAAGACTTCGGAATGCGAGCTAAAGAGCTTTCCGAATTAGCTCGCAAAGTAGAAGCGCCGGATGTAGAAAATTACGCGGCGCAGCTGGTTGAAGATTCATTCAAGACCGCGTGGTTTATTAAGAGCACCCTACGCGATTAAACTGGCTCCCACGCTGAGCCGACGTAAATAAATAAACCCGAAGGTGCGGCCGCTCGGTACATAATCGTACCTTGAGGTGAACTCGCGGGGAGACTACTTGTTACAGCTATACCTGACGAAACAATGCTTGAAGTAGCCAAAGCTGCTGTGTTGGCTGATGTAGCTGTGTTCGCACTTGTAGCAGAATCGGCAAAACCCGCGCCTACTTTCTGCCAAGCAGAACCGTTCCAAACCTTCATGTAGTACGAAGACGTGGAACTATCTACCCATGTTTCGCCTAAAGAGTTGCCTGTTTGACCCACGGCTCCTGTATTAGGAGCAGTGGCGGCGTAATGATTTGGGCCTACTTTTCGAATAGCTCCTCCAGAGTCTTCGAAATAAAGACCTGGATCAGAAGCTCCATACGAAACTGCAAGTTGTCCTTGCTGCAAAGTAGCGGGCAACGGACGATCTGCGCTTTGATTAGACCGCAGGCTAAGTAGGTTGACCGGAGTGGATGTCATTACGAATAAACACCTCCGTTAATCGGTAATCCCGGAGGCGGATTTAGTACTCCGTTAGTATACGTTCCACCGTCTAAGGTTCTAGTGGCAGTCGACGTAAGAACACCATTCTGATAAGTACCGCCGTCGTAAGAATTTAAATTGTTGTAATCGATAGGTGCGAACGGATCGAACTCATCAAGAGTAAACATCTCGAAATTAGGAGCTTGCAGAGTAGCAAGACTGTCTATATCCCCGGCATTTAATGTTTTAGACATCATATTATACATATCAGGATACATCATGTGCGTAGGCATGTCATTCTTAGCCGGCGAATAGCGTTGCCACCAACGAAGATCGCGTTCTCGCTTAAGGAAGGTAACCTGCTGTTTTAATTCTTTCTCGAACTTCTCCCTATACCATTCGTTCATCGGCTCATCGTTTGGCTGCGGCAGC
>Ga0208161_1002055_pt1 | contig 10354 bp, 17 predicted proteins | sample CB_VirMetaG_3_FD_184538 | JGI IMG/M metagenome (GOLD analysis project Ga0208161, IMG submission 184538) | Freshwater to marine saline gradient viral communities from Chesapeake Bay - CB_1508_1S Viral MetaG (SPAdes) (version 4) | ecosystem: Environmental > Aquatic > Marine > Coastal | place: USA... | reverse complement strand
CGGCTCTGGCTCAAACATCCCGTAGCAATCTGGGAGATGCCGCACAGAAAAAAGAATGTCTTTAGATGGAGGTAAACGCCACGCTTTTATCGGGGGCAACTGGATAAGCAGCTCATAGACTGCGATGCAAGTAGATCTTGTCACCAGTTTCATGCCACGCACCTTATCATAAATTGTTTACAAAACAAAGACTTGAACAATAAAGTTAAACTGTTGCATTTAAGCAACTAAGGGTTTTCCCTAATATAAATTTGTTGCACAACTAGACAAACTGAAGTTGTGGTTAAACACAAACGAGGAGAATTAGATGAACGAAACAGAAACAACTACCCAGTCGGAGATTGCCAAGCGCGACTTCAACAATGTTTTGGAATCACGCAGGTCAGAAGTTGATTTTCTGGTTGATTACAGCGAGCCTTTTTACGATGGGACAGACGATGGAGGACTATGACGATGACCTTGGGCAAGCTCACCAGCAAGACCTGCTTGGGCAGCAGGAGATTGAAGAGGATCTTGGTCTTCATTCGCCTGTATATGTTTTACCAAGCCAGCAACTTACCCTTGAGATACTCTATTTCAAAAGCATGGAGGAGCAGTAAATGGACATAACACTTAGCAATGTCATAGGGTTAAACCTTATTTACCACAAGCGTGACGCGCATAACTATTACACAACTCTACTCATCACCACCGACAAAGGTGAGGTACGACTGGAGTTGTTCAGCAAGCAAGAAGTTCCATTTGTTCTAGGAGATAAAGATGAATAACGGCAAAGTCAACATCCACGGCAAAGAATACTCAACAGTAGCCTATCGGATACACCAGTTTCGTAGCGACCACCCTGATTGGCAAATCCATACAGAAGTCGTAGAGCTAGACGCAGACCATGTTGTGATGCGCTGTGACATCTGTGATGCGGCTGGTGTCCACCAGGCTACAGGCCACGCCTTAGAGACCCGCAATGCCTCTAAAATGCACCAGACTTCCTATGTCGAAATAGCGGAAACAAGTGCTGTCGGACGCGCCTTGGGATTCCTAGACTATGGCTCCCAGGAAATGCAGATTGCTTCTGCGGACGAGGTTATCGCGGCAATCTCCAGCCAGTCCGACCCACGAGTAGAAAAGATGACTAAAGCAGTTATGGCTTGCACGACATTAGATGAACTCAAGATCGTATGGGGCGGGATGAACGAGAAGGACAGGAAGGTTATGCAGGAAACTTTTACTAAACGGAAGGAGCAAGTATGTCAAACCACGGAGCAAATGTAGTAGCAATCACCGCGTTGTGTGCGGATCTCAGGAACCTAACAGCAGCATCTATCTTAGAAACTACAGAACTTGAGGAGGTAATTTCAAAATGCCTACAAATTCAAAAAGAAGCGTTCCACCTTCAGGAGTGGGCTATGACGACCCTAGATACCGCGTATGCGAAAGGGCTAGAAGCCAGGAAGCAGAAACTAGCCCGCTTGATGGACTAGGTGCTGCCGCAATCCTTGTCATCCTGTTTCTTGGGCTGATGTTTTTATGAACTGGTTTATGGGATTTGTAATGGGCCTCCTCCTGGCTGCGGGATATAACCGCATAGTAGATATTCAGGAGGAGTCTAAAAGGCAACAGGATGCCGCAGGAAAGGTGGAAACGGCTCAGATCATCGAGGCGTATAGGGCTGGTGCAAAGGATGTTCTGAAGCTCAACCCTATCGACCCAAGGCTAGAGTCTACCTGCATCCAGATTTGGGGGATGAAACAGTATGATTAAAATACAGTTAAAATGTGAGTCACCCGAGGAAGCCGCAATGTACTTAGAAGCTCCCAGGGTACGAGGTGGGCTAGATTCTTATGCTTACTGGCTGCGGAGCAAGATTAAACACGCAGATCTACCGCCAGAAGTATTGGCGTTTGCAGAAGAAGCCCAGAAAGAGTTTTACGAAAACTTAGGAGAAATGCTGTGAGAGAAGAAAACAAGCTGCAAGGTACGGGTGCGTGGCATAACCAGAGGTGCGGAAAGGCCACAGCCAGTCGTACAAAGGCAATTGTAAAGAAGCTCAAGAATGGAGATGATTCCGCAGAGCGTAAAGCCCTGAAGGTGGAAATCCTGTGTGAGCGTCTTACAGGCGATGTGGTGGACAAGTTCGTTACTCCCGCCATGACACGCGGAATAGAGGAAGAGCCAAAAGGCAAAGAAGCCTACGAACTCAGGACTGGTCGGCTAGTAAAAGATGCGCCATTCGTACCACACCCGCGCATAGAAAATTGCGGGGCAAGCCCAGACGGGTTTGTGGATGACGGTCTTATAGAGATCAAATGCCCCAACACTACGACTCACATAGGGTGGGTGCTTGCGGGTGTCGTTCCTGAAGAACACAAACCCCAGATGATCTTGCAATGCGCCTGTACGGGCCGCAAGTGGGTAGATTTCGTTTCCTACGACTCTAGGCTACCAGAGGCCCAACAACTCTTTATAAGGCGTTATACGCCCTCTCAAGAGGAAATAGACTGGGTAGAAGGGGAAGTGATTAAGTTTCTGGATGAAGTTGACCAGATGTTTGACCAATTGACACAAACGGAGATGCTATGAGCTACGACAACACCAACAGCGGAATGTTAGCCCGCAACGATAAAAAAGAGAAAGACACTCACCCCGATTTCAAAGGGTCTATAAATGTAGATGGAAAGGAATATTGGCTGTCCGCGTGGACAAAAGAGGGAAAGCCAGGAGGCAAGATGGAAGGGCGCAAGTATTTCTCCCTGTCCGTAAGCCCGAAGGATGCGCCTGTTAGTGCGCCAGCACCGCAGAAAGCTAAAACATTTGACCAACTGGATGACGATATTCCAAACTGGTAGTGTTGTATTTCTGCAACAGTTAGACTATTATAGGTTTACACCGCAGGTCACCACGGCGCGGCACAGCAGCAAGCGAGTGACTGGCATCTAGGAAACTAGTGAAAACTCTGTGACGACAGAGGACTACTGCGGGCTTCCTAATATGACCAAACAGTAGGGCGTAGCTCACCTTCTAAGGTGTCGAGGTGCAGGAACCTGCCCGAACCCTTCTGCTGAACCCCCAGCCCCGTAAAACCCGCTTCTAGGGCCATTCTGAGTAGCCTGTGTGCGTCTGCACCTTGTATGCCTATGTCACAAGCCTGACCGCTTGCGTGTGCGCCAGGGCTGGCTTTCTTGGCCTCTATGGGGTGCTGGGGGCAGCGGTAGCCAGAAGTGACCTTCATGGGCGCACCGTAGGCTGTACGCAGGGCTTGTAGCTTTGCCATAAACTCTGGTTTCATTTCGTTCTTGCCGCAATGCGTACAGTTAAATTCTTGTGCGGAGAAGTTGTGGTAGTCTGACCAGTTCATTTCTTCTCCAGAATCTCGTCTAACTGTTGGGACTTGTCCTTGCTTCCGACACTAGAGCCAAAGTAGTAACCGAGGATCATCGTGACTGCGGAAGTAAGCGCACCTAAGACATAGATAATAATGTCCTTGCTGGACTGGTCTACAGGCACAAACAGGATGACCGCAAACAGAATAAAAGAAAGGCAGACAGTTCCCAGAGCGAGAACAGGGGTCACAATCTTGTTTAGCAGGGGAGCCGCTTCACTTGTGGCTATTTTGATCTCTCGATCCCGCGCAGATGCCATGTCCTTAGTAAAGGCTTCCAACTCCGCAAGCTGACCCTGTTGTGCCAACTCCATAAGTTTTGCCTGGGCCTCTGCCTTTGCGCCTGGGTCAGGCATCACTTTATCTAATACTTTCTCACCGATACTTAGAATCGCTGCGAGTGGAATCATTTGCTCTCCAAAAATAAATACAGGCCAAACCCTGATATGGCAAGAATTGCTACCACTAGTACAAACATCCAGAGGGCCAACATAATGTTCTCTACCGTTTTCTTCCTGCGGGCTTTCTCTGCCAGTTCCGCACGGATTCTTTCCCTCTCTGCGGCTTCTCGGTTCTGTCTGGCCTTAACTCTAAAGGCTTGAAAGTCGTCCCACATTCCAGGCCGACCCTGATAGATCAGAAGCTCTTTTAACTCCTGCTCTTGTTTTCTAAGCTGCTCAAGGGCGAGGAACTCTTCCAGATCGCTTTTTTTGCTCGCTGGTGCTTTCTTGACTTCTTCTTCAATCTTGTTGGTCGCAGAGAAGTAATCGACAACAGCTTTACCCGCAGAGGCTATCTCCCCGCTGTTCTGTATGGCAGATTTGATAACCGCGAAAGCCGCGTTTGCTGCCGCGATTTCTGCCAGCATGGATCATCGCTTCACGAAATGTTCGACAGCACCCCAGACAACAGCAGAAACACCAACAATCCACAGAATCGGTTTGGCTAACTGAGCTAACCAGTTGAGAACGGTAAAGGCTCCAGAAGCCGCTTGGAAGGCAACAACTAATCCTCTGGTGTTCTCGTCTATGTGATCGACCTTCTCTTCTACCTTACAAAGTCGCTCATAGATTTGCTTGTGGCTAACTTCTTCCATGCTTTACTCCGGCTGGTCGGGCCAAGTGACTTCTTGTGGGAATCCTTCTTGTGAAGGAATGTCTCTTAGACTCTGACGATACACAGACCAGACTGTAGAATCAACAGGAGAGTCAGCTACTTGTGTCCAATCTGTCTCAGCAAGTTTCCTGTCACGCTCCGCACGAACTTTAGCCGCGAGAGATTCATTGTCAGCAGCAATTTCTGCTTCTGTCTTGTCCACCACCTCAACCACATAAGCAAACCCGTTTTCGACTACAGGAGAACAAGGCACGAGCTTTTGTGTGGCTCTGTTGTGGTCACGGAATACAGAAACCTTATAAGCACCGTGAGAGGCTAGGAAGGAATCTGTAGGCCCGCCCGCAGGGAACGAGGTGTTAGGAAAGAAATCTTTGTAATGGGCTACCCGCCCGTCCTTAAATACTTGCATCGTTATTCTCCCAAGTCTGGAAATGCCTTAGTAGGCGAGGTGAAGGTTGTTGTATAGCGGGCTATGCGACTGATACGCAGATCATCAATAAACCCGTTGAAGTATTTTTGCGTTGGCTCAAAACCAATGTTAAGCGTTGAATTTGTAAATGAATTTGAGTTCGTTCCAGTTGAACCCACTTGAGTACCATCAACAAAAAAGTAAATGTTGTTACTAGAATCTCTTACGCAAGCCAAATGTATCCACGCACCTGTGGAATAGGTGTAGCTAACTTGGTTGTCAACCGCAACACCTTTTCGACCCAATGCAATTCTGTTTGCGCCATCAATGTTCATTCCCAAAAATAACGAACCTGTGTCGCTACCAGCAACAAGCATTTGTTCGCTTGCCGCATCATTTGGATACAACCACATTTCTATGGTGAACGCTCCGCTACCAAACCAAACACTTGGGTTGCTTGCAATAGTAAGATTATCTCCAGTCCCATCGAAACTCAGACTGCCCGTCCCGTACTTCTTAGTCGTGGTGTCTATCTGTGCGTTCCCGACTGTCTCAAGAGCGTTGAAACAAGTGTTGTCGAGTATCCCCGCATTCGTAAAATTGCAGAGTAGGGAGGTGTTTGTGACTGCGGTGAGTGGAGAAGCTGGAACTGTGTAAGTTGCACTATCATAAATTGCAGTACCGTTTACTAATCTTGCTGATGAAACATAACCAGTCACTAAACCAGCAGAACCAGACTGCCCAGCCCCTACGGTAACAATTGCAGTTGAATCAACAGACGAACCAGAAACAGTTGTAGTTGCTAATCTATTGCCATTAAGAAAAATTCCCAATGTTGAGCCTGATCGTGTTCCAGCGACATGATGCCATTGGTTTAAAGATAAGACGGTAGATGATGTTGCGGCCTGATAAGACCCATTTATGTATGAAGCTATATAGGGATATTGAGATGCGTTTGTCCCCAATAAAAAGCCAATAGTTGAATCAGCACCACTCGCCGCATACTGACCGATAAAAACCTGTGCGTTATTACCACCAGTAATATAAACCCAACATTCTAAAGTCCAGTCATTGCTTCCAAGAGCAAATGCGGCATTATCAGGAATACTAATATAATCCCCACTTCCATCAAAGTAACCAGCACCACCATTCACACTAGGCGAGTAAGCAGTCGTGATTGGGAACGGTGAGAAAAGCGTTACTTTTACATTGCCCTCAATAGTTAAAGCATAATTATTTGTAGAGTTGTCTTTGAACCGATTAGATTGGCAAGTTAAAACAGATGTGCCACTAATTGCAGTCAATGGCGTGGTGCTTGGAGTAAAACTAGTGGTATACAGAGCAGTACCAAGAACACGCCTCACATTTGAAATATACCCCTGCGTAAAGTATGTACCGACATTGCTAAATCTTCCAAGATATAAGTAAGATGGCGCAACATAGGTCAATGTGTCCGTATAAGTTGACCCAACCTGAGTACCGTTCACAAACATCTTTGTGCTAGAACCGCTACGACAAACCGCAATATGTGAAAAAGTGTTTAACGTAAGAGTGCTTGCAGTTATCTGTGCGCCATTGTTTGTAAAATAATACAAACCACTTGCGTCAAAATAAATACAGGGAGCTAATGCACTAACCGATCCAGACCTCTCGTCATAAAGACATGACAAACCACTTATGCCATACGAAATTGGATATACCCAAAGTTCGATGGTGAAATCAGATGTTGAGATAGCGGTCAATGAGGTATTGATAAGAATACCTGTGCTACTACCGCTGAAGTAATTAGCCCACGCCCCGTCACTCTTGCTGAACGGTGAGAACGTTCCCTGAGTGGTATTGCCGTTGCGCGTAATGGTGAAGTTGTTGGTAGAGGAATCTAAGAAAGTGTTGTTCTGTGCGCCATTCGTACCGTCACCGTGGAGTAATAGTACGGTGTTAGCAAAGTCCTCGTCTGCTTCCTCGCCAGCATTGCCAGCAGCAGCCGCAAGCATAGGTAGTAAATCCATTATTTAGAGTCCTCAGAAGCTCGCATCCCGTGGTAAGTCGTTCCCGCATCACGGGTCACAAATAACAATAAGTCCTTACCAGACGCAGTTAAAGTAGGTGCAGTACCTCCAGGCCAGTCCACACTTGCGGGCCAGTTCTGAGTGTAAGCACCGCCATTTGTAAACTCAAGAATAAAGCCACCAAAGTCACCTGTCGTGCAAGGGTTCGTAAACGCCCATGTGCAATCCGCTACCGCAGTCGCAGAAAAGAAGTTGGCTGTAGACATATCCGTGGTCGCTAATGTGCCGACATTGCCTAGCGCAGACCCGTTTATACAATAGTTCAGCAGAGTAACTTCAGCCGCATCCGCAACAATCTTAGCGGTTGTGATGGTATCACCAGAAGTTCCGTCTATAAACTCTTTTAGTTGGGCCATCTGCTCGCGCAAGGCATTGTTAACATCAGAAGGAGCCATGCCCTCCGCAATGTTAATCCCACCTATGTCGGTGTTGTCCGCAGCGGTACTGCTGTAGTCTGATAGCTTGTCCTTGCTCATTTGTTACTCCATTCCTTGCTGTGAAGATAGAAGACCGCGCAATGCAGTCGGGCCTGTACGCTCTAACATCATATTTGCTCTTGTGCCTAAGTTTGGAACCTGACCTTGTGCGATTAAATCCATTAGTTCCGCAACGCTTCTCTCGCGTAAAGCCTCTGCACCACGCCTAGATGCCGCAGTTGTTAGCATTGTTGTTCCTGCTCCGGCAACAGCCATTTCTGGCGATATTCCAAGCTGAGTTGCCAGACCAGTTCCAACGCCATATGGCAAAGAGGATACAGAACCTCGAAACGAAAACTTGCCAACAGTACGCAAGAATTTTTCTATGTTGCCGCCACCATCAGCAATGTTTTTAATCATTTGCTTTTCGGTGTTAGTAAAACCAGCCATTCTGCGTTTATTGTCCGCAAGCTGCTTAAACTCTACGCGCAAGGCATTGTCCATTCCAGACTGGCTAAATTGCTGAGACCGCCTTCCTGCTCTCTCTACCATATCTTCTAAAACACGAGCCTTAGAAAAGTCACGGTAAAGTTTGCGGGCATCTTCTAATGCTTTTACGCCCTGCTTTTCATTCCCAAATGTTACTTTTTGCGGGTCTATGTTTCTGAGCATCTCGTCATACTCGTCAACCATTATTGCCGTGAGTCGTTGTTGATCTGGGTTGTTAAACATTTTTTCTGGTGCAGAAATAAGTCTGCGGAGCTTGTCTAACTCTCCCAATGTTTTGTAATTAGATTGCTCCGTTTCCAATCTTTTTAACACCGCTCCAAGTTCGGGGTGAAGCCCAGGATCATATTCATCACGAATTTTATTCTGCACAGACTGAAAAAAGTCTTGCAAGAAGTCTGGCTTAACGACAACCTGTGCATTATCTGCGCGTATGTATGCTTGTTGTGCCTTCTTCTGTAATTCAGATGCTGGTTGTGGGCCTTGCAAGCGACCAAACCGAGTTCCAACCGCAGTACCTGCCGCCATTCCTGCAAGCGGGCTTCCAGTCTCTTCTGTTACATACTGTGCTGTAGCCGCAGATGGGGCAGCAGTTGTAACCTGTGTGCTTGGGGCCGCACCTAACATCCTGCCCATTTCTCGTCCACCAGCAGTCAACCCAGTTTCTGCTAAGTTTCTAGCCGCAGGAACCATGCCAGCCGCAGACCCTAAAGCCTCGCCACCAGCAACAGTCATGCGCTCTCCGCGTGTTTGTGGTGTTGGGTATCCGATGCGCGTAAGAAAGTCTGAAATAGCCTGAGAAGGAAGTTGCACATCCTCCCTAGCCGCAAGGTTGTAAAGGTTTGTCAAAACATCTGCTACAGGAATAGCCACACCGCCCATAAGCGCACCAGCTGCAATTCCAGGTGGGCCAGCGGGCGCACCCATAAGCGCACCAGCGGCAGTTAAGCCAGCGGGCGCAGCCGCACCCCTAGCAAGCAAACTTGCAAACCTTCCAGCTTGTTCAGGCTCGGTTCTTGGTGCTTGCGCTTCTGCCGCCTGATAAGCCTCTGCATCTGTTAATTCCCTATCGGACTGCACCTCAAATGTGCCTTGACCAGGAATTGTTACCTCATAGGTTGGCATTAGTTTTTCCTTTTAACAGTAACACCCTGCGGAACCTGCCCTTGCGGTGTCTGGACAACAGACCTTTGCTCTAAAGCACTACGCAATGTTGCAGCACTTGTGTAGTCGCGCTCATAGGCACTAAGAATCTTCTTCTGAGCTTCTTCCGATCTGCGAACCAATTGTTTTAGTTGATCCTTCAAAAACTCTTTGCTTGCACCTGCTTTAAGTACCGCAGGGATGCTAGACAATGATTGCATTTCTTGGACAGCAACAGAACCAACTGCGCCACCAGTAGGAGAGTCTTGTCGCATTTGCTGGATCTCAGATACAAAGTTACGGGCTTGAAGATTCTCTAATAAAGCATTAGCCTCAAACGCTTTTGTTCCAGGCCTTGTCGCAGCAAATTGTGTAGCAAGGCCGCTTATCATCCCGCTTGCACTAACCGCATCTAACGCTTCCTCGTCTGCCAATAGTTTCTTGGCAATATCGGCTGTGTCTTTAAGAGAGAACAATGCGCTTTGTGCTGAATCTGTTACTCGCGGCATTGCCTTTTGTAAATCTGCCTTTAATGCAAGCCTGTCGCGTGGCGCAAGACCTTGTCCAACATTTGGGTTGACCTTTGCCTCTGGAGCCTCTCGCGGAGCCTCGGCTGGTTGTGGCGTTGGTTGTGGTGTGGGCTGCGGCATTGGTTGTGCCGGTTGAGGCATAGGTGCTACTTGGGCCTCTGGCTGTGGCGCAAAAAGCTGCTCCCTAGACATTGGAAGTTGCGGGACTTTAACGCCCGCAGAACGCAACTCTGCCTCTTTTTGGGCTAACTCAGCAGACTTAGTTGCAGTCGGTGCATCAGCAAATTGCAAAACCCGCCTTTGAGCATCTGGCGTAAGACTTGCAAAGTTTGTTGTATTAAAGGTTAACTGCATAAATGCTTGAGTTTGCGCGTCCAACCCAAGTGCGCCACTAGTTTGTGAAGAAATTGCTGTCTTAAGTGCTTCTGCTGGATTAACACGAGCAAACGCTTGGAACTCTGGCGACTGGAACCGTGGATCTTCTAAGACTTTATTCAACGCTTGTTGCGTCATCGTTTCCTGTTGCCGCTTCCTCTGCAAATCTGCTATCTGTTGCTGACGGAGCATATTCTGTAACTGCTGGTCAAATGTACCCTGATAGGCTTGCAATCCAGACTGACCAGCCTGACCAAGTACCTGTAGAGTGCTTGGCTTGTATCCGACTGCTTGTGATCCCGCAAGAGCCTGTAAGCCAAAGTTAAGCAGAGCGTTCTGTTGGGCTTGCTTCTGCACCGCAGCCTGTTGCTCGGGGGTTAATCCCATAGGGTCTAGTAAACCAGTAGGTAGCA
>Ga0208161_1002054_pt1 | contig 10357 bp, 17 predicted proteins | sample CB_VirMetaG_3_FD_184538 | JGI IMG/M metagenome (GOLD analysis project Ga0208161, IMG submission 184538) | Freshwater to marine saline gradient viral communities from Chesapeake Bay - CB_1508_1S Viral MetaG (SPAdes) (version 4) | ecosystem: Environmental > Aquatic > Marine > Coastal | place: USA... | reverse complement strand
TAGCTATATTTGATATTACAGGTAGAAAATTAATTCAAGTTATTAACGAATACGTGCCTGCAGGTCAATATGTATACGAAGTAGATTTATCAGTTTTAGCTAATGGTGTTTACTACACTTCTATCTTAACTGATAAACAAGTTGTAACAAATAAAACTATAATAATTAAGTAAAATGAGTGAAGAAACACAAGAAAGCGGATTATCAGGTCTTAAAAAGACTGTAATTGGTGTAGCCACTACTGCTGTTACTGCAGCTGGGGTTTATGTAACAACAAATATCAATAAATTTTTTGGTATTGAAGAAGAAGCAGAAGTAAAAACTGAACAAGTAGCTGAACCAGCTGCTGCCCAATCAGTTCAACCAGCAGCTGCTGCTCCTATTATTGTTAACATCGAAAACACTAACCAGCAAAAACAAAGTGGTGGTGAAAGAGTAATTGAAAGAGTAGTAGAAAAACCTGCTCCCGCACCTGTAAAGCAAGTTGAAGATGAGGATCCTTGGTAATCTAGCAATTTTACTCCTTCTTACAGGTTGTGGCTCAATGTCAACCGTAACTGAAGGAGATGAAGTAGTATCTAAAAGTATTTCTACAGTTTCAGATTATTCTGGAGCTAAAACTACTGTTCAAGTTGTAAACGTAGATTTAGAAAAGGTATTCAAAATGTACCCTAGCTTACAAGAAAAAAATGTAGGTTTAGGATTTGCCGAATCTGTGCTTGATTATTTAGATGAAACTAATCGCTTTGACTTTACAGAAGAAAAATCTGAAATCAAAGAAAGAATGGTAACTCAATTCAAAGCATCTAAAAAAGGTGTTTTTGAAGAACCAATCGATGGTAAAGGTAAAATCAAAGCTGCTCGTTACTTTGTTTATGTAACTGTAGCTGATTTTGCTGTTGATGAGGATGAAACCGTAGTAAAAGGTAAAGCTAAAGTTGTAGTAACTACATTTATTAGACTACAAGTTAGATTTATTAACGCTGAAACTGGACAAATCTACATTGGTTCAGGTGAAGGTGAAGCTACTAAAACAGGTGAAGCATTCTTAAAATCATTGGATGGTATGACATTCTCTCAAAGCACAGTAGGTAAGGCAACTCGTAAATCATTAGAAACAGCTAGTACTAATGTAATCGAAAAACTTATCAAGAACGGTGTCTTTGAAAACTAAAATATTAGCTTTATTTATGGTATTTGGAGGTCTGTCTGCATATGGACAGACCTTCATGTATTCATATATTGATCCCTGTACTCAGCAGATACAGACTCTAATGTATGATATGAGTGCCCCCATTATAGTTTCGTATTATGGGCAAACTCGAGCATTTACTTATAATGAAATTTCTAGCGGTGTACTAGATACATGGCTTAATCAAGTATATTCTAATTATGTATCATCTCCTTGTGATCAAGTTTTAACAAGTGTTACCACAACTTCAACTACAAATATAACAACAAATGTAGTTAATACGGTTTTGAATTTAGGAACTATTACAAACATTTCTTCCATTAACATAAATGTTGGAGGTAATGTAAATACTGGAAATCAATCTAATTCAAACTCATCAAATGAAGGCAATAATAACAATAATCAAGGCAATTCCTCGAACTCTAACAGCACTTCTAGCAATTCTAATAACAATAGTTCTTCTAGTTCTTCAGGTTCATCAACTAGCGGCAGTGGGAGTAATAGTGGCTCTAATAATGGTAGCTCGAGCAATGGTAGTAATTCAGGAGGAGGCAATTCAGGTTCAAATGGCTCTGGCTCAAATGGTAGCGGCGAAGGAGGAAATGGAGGAAATTCCGGTGGCGGAACTAACGGAGGATCAGAGAAGGGCGGAACTGGGACTGGAACTAACGAAGGAGGGGTACAAGGCGATTCCAAAGAGGGGTCCACACCTTCGCAAGAAGAAGTAACTGAAGCTAAAGAAGATCAACAGCAAACTTCTTCTCAGCAAACATCAAAATCAACATCTAAAGCCAAAGCACAGGTTCAAAAACCTGCTATTTTAGTAACAGGTGATATTGTAGGTTTACAACGCACAGAAGATAAGTCTCAAGATGCTAGAGCAACTATGTCTTTTACTCGAGTTAAAGGAGACGGTACTGCTTCACTAGGTTTATCAGCAGATTACATGGTAAATGCTCGTATAGGAAATATTACCTTAATGAAGTCATGGATTGGGGTAAAAGAAAACGGAAATAAGCATATAAACCTTGTATCATCAGGATTTTCCTTCCAACCAGGAGCTTGGTCTAATACCACTATGTTTATTAGAGTAAACTCACTTAAAAAGGCTACATTTATATTTGGAGCAGCAGGAAGTGCTGGCATGTTGTATGAAGAACCTATTATATCTACTCTGGCTATTGGGGGATTTATGTACAAAGGTAAATTGTATAAAAATATAGATGCTACTATTATAGCAGCAGGTGTTTATTCTCCATATACAAAGTATTATACTGAATCCTGGTTTGACTCTAAACCTATTATTGTTCCTTTCTTTAATCTTAACTATAAAATGACCAAAACATTTGGTGTGGGTTTAACAGGAGGTGGAACTTATTTAGCAGGGCAAGATGTACTCAATTATCAAGTATTACTCGGAGCAAAATTAATATTATGAGAAACTTACTCGTACTATTTTTATTATTTTTCAGTGTAACTACTTACGCTCAGTCACCTTTATGTGCTAGTTACCCTACTAATTTCTGTTGTGAGTATGTAGCTAGTGTAACTATTAATGGGCAAACTTATGCTGGTAGTAATGGGTATGCTGCTAGTTCAGGAGGTACAGGACCTAATGGTTATTATGATTATACTGGAGGAACTCCTGTTCCCACTATTACTGCTGGTCAAAACATTTCAATTTCATATACAGCCCAAACTAATGGTAATTATATGGAATATTTTAAATTATGGGTAGACTTTAATGGTAATGGTGTTTTAAGTGACCCAGGTGAACAAATTTACGCCTATAATGTAGCTTGGACTGGAACTAGAACGATAACATCAACTTTCCAAGTACCCACTTCAGTATTTAATGGAGAGGTTTATATGCGTTTTATGATGGTATATGCTAACGTGCCTGCTTTATGTGGTAGCTATGCTTATGGTAATACATTTGATTTTAAAACAACAATTACAGGTGCCCAAGACCCATTTGCTTATACAGGTTATGTTTATGGAGCAAATGGGGTAGGCATTCCAAATGTACCTTTTCAATTATATAGCAAATTAAAATCAGATCCTACTTATACTTTTTTAAGTAATCATACAACTGATGCTGAGGGTAGATATAGTTTATCATCTTCTAGAGATGCTGGTTTATACGATTTTGAATTACGTTTTGGAAGCTTAACTATAGGAGTCCCTACAACTAGTGATGCCCAAGCATTTAACCAAAAAGTATTATCTCAATCTTTTGTAGCTAAAGATTATTATAGAATGGACGTAAACGGAGACAATAGTTTATCTATAACAGATATTTATCTTACTTTTATGAGGATATTAGGTAGAGGATGGAAACCCGGAATACCAAGCTATAGAATATTCACCCCCGCAGAATGGGCTATAATAAACTCATCTAATACAAATTTAAAAAATACGTATACCGGACAACAAAGTGTTACCATAACTGGACTAACTAATCAGGGTAGCACTAACTTTTATTTAATACGAACAGGATATAATAATTAATTATGTTAGCAATTTTATTAGCAACTACTTTAGCTACAGCCCAAATTGATACAGTTATCAATACTACCCCAATTCAAACAATCGAAGACAGAGATGTTAGATTTGGTGTAAAAGAAACTGTTGAAGAAATTCTTTATGATAAAGATTTTAATCCTCAAATGCATCATATCTCAGTAGAGATTACTAAAATTGAATCTCCACAACAAAAACTTAATATAGTAGGTATGCAATGGTTAAGAAAAGATTATATTGTAGAGGTTAAAATAACTATTGACGGAAAAGAGTATATTGGAGATGCAAAAAGAAAGACTTTACTATTCGCAGCTTTATTGGATGTAGAAAACAATGAAGTTCCGCTTAATAGAAAGGCATTCTCTAAAGCTTTACAGCGTTCTCTTGAGGACGCTTTAAAAACTCTTTAATATGTATAATAAATGTTTCTATCCAATAGTTGTATTTAATTAACCTTTTAAATTTAAATTATGGGATTTTCAGACATCTTTAAAGACAAGAACGACTTTAACGAAAAAACTATCGTTGGCTTCATGTCATTTTCAGTAATGAGTATCGCTGCTCTTGCTGACGTTGTAACTGGTATTATGGGTAACGAACTCGTAATCAGCGACACAATCTTTAATTCATTTGTAATCATCACGCTTGGTGCTTTCGGTATCGCTGAAGCTGGTAAGATTTTTGGTGGTGGTAAAAAAGAAGAAGATAACGAGTAAAAATATAAAATATGAGTTTAAAAAGTTTACAAGAAAAGGCTGGAGTAACCGCAGATGGTGCTTTTGGTCCTGGCACAATGAAAGCAGCTACTGCTTTTTATAAATTTTCACCTGTTAGAGCAGCACACTTCTTTGCTCAAACCGCACACGAAACAGGTGGTTTTAAAGCATTCTCTGAGAATTTAAATTATTCAGCAGATGGTTTAAATAAAATTTTCCCTAAGTACTTCAAAAATGCTGGTCGTGATGCTAACGCTTACGCTCGCAACCCAGAAAAAATTGCTAATGTAGTTTACGCTTCTAGAATGGGTAATGGCGATGAAGCTTCGGGCGATGGTTGGAAATACAGAGGTAGAGGAGCTCTACAATTAACTGGTAAATCTAACTACGAAGCATTTGCTAAGTATTTAAACAATGATGAAGTTTTAACTAACCCAGACTTAGTTGCTACTAAATATGCTTTTGAATCAGCTATGTTCTTCTTTGAAAGAAACAAGTTGTGGTCTATCTGTGACCAAGGTGTTAACGATGCAGCTATTTTAGCTCTTACAAAACGTATCAATGGTGGTACCCATGGTTTAGAAGATAGAAAAACTAAAACATACAAGTACTACGAATACGTAAAATAAAACCTTTATGAAACTTAACCTCCCACTATTGGCTATAACTTCATTATCCGCAGGCATCACTTTTATGTGTTCCTATTTTATGAAACTTACTATGGAAAATTCTGACCAGTATTTAGCCATAGTGGGGGTAATGTTTCTAGATGGTATATTTGGTATGATTGCCGGGTCTAAAAGAGAAGGATTTCAGACTCGTAAGGCACTTAAAGTATTAAGAACCACAGTTACATGGTTAATCATTTTAACTGTTATTCTAATGGTTGAACAAGGCTTTGCTGGTACAGCTTGGCTTAGTGAAGTTATCATTGTACCTTTTATGGTATTTCAGCTTATAAGTGCACTTAAAAACGCATCTATGGCTGGTTTTATCCAAGTAAGTCTACTAAATCAAATTTTAGATAAAATAGACCAACATAAAGGTATAAGAAATGAAGAACCTAAAGAATAAAATATTTCCTTTTTTAATAGCACTCTCCGCCCTGTCAGTGTCTGCTTCGGCCGCTTTCTATTCAGTTAGCGGCCTTAGCAAACTCTTTGCGGGTGCATCACTTGAGGTCATTATTATGGCCTCTTCATTAGAAATCGCTAAATTAGTTATAGCTTCCTTACTTTATCAGTATTGGGATTCAATCAATAAAGCACTCCGAACCTATCTAACAATAGCGGCTGGTGTGCTTATTTTAATTACCTCAATGGGTATTTATGGTTTCTTATCTGCTGCTTATCAAGAAACAGCAAATAAAGCAGGTAATATTGATGCCCAAATTTCTTTAGTTGAAACTAAAAGAGATAATATCCAAAACCAACTTAGTGTATATAACGCAGAAAAAGAAAGTATCGATAAGGGTGTTACTGAATTAAGAAAAGGTTTATCAAACAACGTTATAACGTATACAAACGCTGAAGGTCAATTAATTACAACAACATCATCAGCAACACGTAAAGCTTTAGAAAAGCAATTAGACCAAGCTATTGAACGTCAAACTGAATTAAATAACAAAATAGATGGGTTAAATACTCAACTTTTTGATTATGAATCTGAAATTGTAGAAATTAAAACTGGTAATGATTTAGCAGGTGAACTAGGTCCACTTAAATACCTTTCGGGTTTAACAGGAGTACCAATGGATAAAATTATTAATGTACTTCTCTTAATTATTATCTTTGTATTTGACCCTCTAGCAATTGCTCTTGTAATTGCTGCTAACTTTGCTTTTGCTAAATTACGCACACACGAGGCTTTAAATGAGCTTACTAAGATTCAAGAAGAAGAGGGTTTATATAATAATGAAGGTAGTGATATCTATACTGAAGATGATCTTAGTGATTGGGATTCAACTTTAAATGATGGTTTAGAGGATTTACCTTGGGATAAAGAGGAAGAAGAAACAGAAGATGAAGATTTAATAGATAATCCCTCCCCAGTTGCTGGAAAACCTTTGATGGTTGACCCTGAAACTGGAAAAATTTTCTTTGTAGAAGATGAAACTCCACCCAAACCTATGGTTTATGATGAATTTGACTTAGATGGAGATGGTAAGTTAAGTCCTATAGAACAAAAGTTAAAAGAAATTGATGAACAAACTCGAATCCTAGAACAAGTAAACTCAGGTCCCGGAGATTTTTATTATGTTCAAAGACGAATAGGTGAAGAACTTTCTAAATTAAAAAAATTAAGAGCAGAATTAGAAGAATTAAGAAATCAAAATAATACAAAAGATTATTTTTAAAAATTTGGAGCCCCGGAAGGGGCTTCATACATTTACCATGTAATAAAAAAATAAAGGTTATGAATTATTACGTAGACATTGAAGTTCAAGCAGATCGTTACGAAGAAGAACAAAAAATTCTTCAAGAAATTGCCAAAGAAGATTTTGAAAACGGGAAATTTGTTCGTATATTTACCCCGCAAGAAAATGATGATTTACCATTTTAAATAAAAGTTATGAAAAAGCATTTCGAAACAGCAACAGAAAAATTTGAGTTCACCGTTGATTTAGGTGGATGGAGAAAGAAAAAAGTATTTGAATTTTCCCCTAAAGGTGAAGAATCATGGTCATCAGCTGCAGTCCATGAATTGGGTTTGTTTGGTAAAAGCATGAATGTTCATTCAATTACAAAACAAGGATTGATGTTGTATGATTTTGATATGTTAGGTAATAAACTTACTGCTAAAATTAAGTGGGAAAATGTTGAGTTAGGTAATACATTAGATAAATAAAAGTTATGAGTGTAGAATCTATAGCACTAGCCGCATTATCTATTTCAGGACGTTTACAAGGAGTTATTAAAGGTATCCTTCATTGGGACAGTGAAGAAATTAGTCCTTCCGTTAAAAAAACTTTAGAAGAAGCTCTAAAATGGGCTGAAGAAGAGTGGGAAAACGCAAAAAAAGATAGTATATTATAACTATGGCTTGGAGGTTTGTCAAAGAAAATTCAATAAAACATAGTCGAGAAGTTGTTATGGAGCATATCTCCAAACTTCAACCTCTTAATTATAATCAATTTCGTTGGTGGCGCACTCATACTGATAAGGTTACGCCTTTAGGTAAACGTGCTCCACTTAAAGAACGTATTTTAAATGGTGAATTCAACCCATCATCTTATATTTGGCAAGCTCAATTAGCTTTATATACTGCTTTAGACAAAACTAATCTAGAAACAGATGACCCCCAAAAGCAAATAGAAAACCTAGCTGTTGATTTTGCACGCTACAAGCGATTGATGGAGGATTATGAAAAAGAAGAATCTGAACGCATGACGGCTTTGTATGATGCTTTCACCACTGCTTACAAAATTACTAAAGATGAACTTGAAGAAAAATTTCTTAATTGGACAGGTGATATTCTTAGTTTTTATAATTTTGCTGAAGAATTTCTTTACCAAACCCCCGCTGAAATTAGAAAAGGAAGACGTGGGCGTCCTTCTAAAGTAAAAATAGAATCAACTCCTAAAGTATTACAAGTAAAACGTGGGCGTGGTCGTCCTAGAAAAAATAATTAAAGTATTTAAGTTATGATTGAAGTGATTAAACATAGTTTGGGAATTTGTGGTGAACATTGGCATCCAAATCTTTTTACACTTTTACTAAGTGGACTTGGAATATCCCCAGCTTTAAATTATATTTATTACAAATTAAAATTTAAAAAAGGTAATGGTGAAGGTTAGTCACGAAACCCCGTTATGTTTATTAGAAGATAGTCGTAAGTTTAATGATTACGATTATGCATTGCCTCATCTATTTGATGAGGAACTAGCATACCTAGAATATTTTAGGGAATCTAAAGAAATGGGGCGCTATATTATTATGGATAACTCACTTCACGAGTTAGGTCATGCTTACGATAGTGCTCGTTTAATGCATTGGATTGAAGAACTTCGCCCTAATGAATTTATTGTCCCTGATGTTTGGCAAGATCGTGACGCCTCAGTAGTTAATGCCCGTAAATGGGCTCAAATTGAACTACCTAAAGGCGTTACTAAAGTAGCTGTAGTCCAGGCCCAAACAATTCATGAAGCAGCTACTTGTTATCAAACTTATAGAGATTTAGGATATGAGAAAATTGCTTTCTCGTATGGGGCATCTTATTATAATGACGTTGTTCCTCACCCTAATTTGGATCTTGGTAAAGCACTTGGTCGACTTTCTGTCATCTCTGCTCTCTACAAAACGAAAGTAATTCATGATAATGATAGTGTTCACCTTTTAGGTTGTTCAGTACCCCAAGAATTTGGCTGGTATAGAGGATTCAAATTTATTGAATCAATTGATACATCTAACCCCGTAATGGCTGCATTAGAAGGTATTCGTTATAGTGATGCTGGTTTAGATGTTAAACCAAAAGCAAATATGAATGATTATTTTTATATGTTAGGAACTCAAGTTGATTATGATATCCTAACCCATAATCTTTATAAGTTTCGTGGAATTAATGATTTGTAAAATGGAAAACGAAATGATGAGTCTTTATGACTTTCTAGGTCGCGCCGCTGGTGGAGAGCTAGGTAAACAAGTAGCTGAAGCAGCTGCTAAAGCAAAAGTTGGATTTGAAACTAAAGAGGTTTCAAACCCTAGATACAAAGGATCTGTTATGATGTATCCTAAATCTTTTTTAACTGAATATTTTAATCAACAAAATGGCTAATATTTGCACAAATAGAATTACATTTCACGCTGATCAATCTACTATTGATTGGTTTGAAAAATTGATCAAAGACTTTACCAATGAAGATTTTATTGGCCAATTTGGATCTGAAGGTGAAACCAATATCGATAGAATTGGTTCTAAGTGGATTATGAAAGACGATTGGTATCGAGATGATGAACACACCTATATGTTAGGATTTGAATCAGCTTGGTATCCACCAGACACAATGATTAAAAATATTGTAGGTCAACTTCAAGAACACGATCAGTATGCTTATGCTGAAGGTCGTTATTGGGATGAGAATTTTGACCCAATTGGAATTTTCCAATGCAATGGTCCTGATCATTGGGTTGATGCTGAAACATCAGTTGACGTAGATTGGGATAACGAATTTTACTGGGACGAGGAAGTTGAACCAGCATTTGATAATTTAGAACTTTAATAGCGTTTGCCTATACGCTCACAATACCTGGCTTATTTAAATGCAATTAGAAATGGATTTTAACCAAGGAAAACACGTAGTAGTATCACTTTCAGGTGGTATGGATAGTAGCACGTTGTTGCTTAAAGCAATTAAAGACTACAATGGTAATGTAACTGCACTTTCATTCAATTATGGACAAAAACACGTAGTTGAACTTGAACGTGCTCAATCACTTGTTGATTATTTAAACGCAAGTGGTTACAACATTAAGTATCGTCAAATTAAACTTGATGGTTTGGTTGACTTGCTTAATTCTGCTTTGGTAGAAGGTGGAGAAGATGTACCTGAAGGTCACTATGAGGAAGAAAACATGAAAGCAACAGTTGTTCCTAACCGAAACAAGATTTTCGCTTCAATTACTCAAGCAGTAGCACTTTCAGTAGCAACATCAACTAAAGAAAAAACCGATATTGCTCTCGGAATCCATGCTGGAGACCATCAAATTTATCCGGATTGTCGTCAAGAATGGCGCGATGCTGATGATCACGCATTTCGTATAGGTAACTGGGATAGTGAATTGGTAGGTTATTATACACCATACCTCCATACAGATAAGTTTGGTATTCTGCAAGACGGACAAGAGTTGTGTGATTACCTTGAAATCGAATTTAATGAGGTTTACAAGCGCACAAACACATCTTATAAACCCATACAACATAATAGTGT